>ODAI012878621.1_pt1 | contig 17826 bp, 16 predicted proteins | sample 1539321 | NCBI WGS metagenome assembly ODAI01 (sample SAMN02144231, study PRJEB22623) | gut metagenome | biome: sheep rumen | host: Ovis aries | place: New Zealand | reverse complement strand
AGGGAGAAACAAGCACCATCTGGAATACTGGTACGACATCAATCCGAAAGTCAGCGAGTACGAGCCGGTGGAGATTCCCTACAAGTACCTGAAAGAGATGTTCTGCGACCGCATTGCGGCCAGCAAGATCTATCAGGGAAAGAATTACACCGATGCTTCCGCATGGGAATACTACACCCGCAAGAAATCCCGCAGCAAGTTCCATCCGCATACGGCGGACGTATTGGAAAGCTGGCTTAAAATGCTGGCGGAAGAAGGAGAAGAAAAAACCTTCGCCTACATCAAAAAGAACTATCCGAAATAAAAAGCCGTCCGAGGACGGTTTTCTTTGTTTTAGTCTTTATCCCAGAGATTGTGCGGATAGAGATTCTGTGCCTTGAGTTTGGCCAGCGCATCCACCAGATGGGCTTTATCTTCTCTATAGGTGATGCCGTACCACTGATCGGAGGATGTCAGAACCTTAACGTTGACGTCTCCGTTCTGAATCATTTCGCCGATGGCTGTCGGAATGACATGTTCGCACTTCAGCGGGTTCTCTTCCAGATTCTCTTCGAGGAATCTTTCAAAGATCGGCTTTAAGTAGTCCATGATCTTCGGTGTGAAGCCCCAGAAGTTCATGGAAACGAGTTTGTCCGGATCCAGCGGATACCAGTTGACATCGTCTTCGCTGTAGCACGGTACGCCGTCGATTCTCTTGATCTTATGACGTTCCACGATATCTTTCAGATATCCGTTTTCCACCTGGCAGTCGCCTCTGGTCACAGAGCCGTAATCCGTCAGTGTGTTGTTCAGAATATAGGCAATCATGCAATATTCCTTGTCCGTGATTTCTTCCGTCAGATAACGGTACATCGTCTTATATGCTTCTTTTCCGTAATAGTCGTCAGCATTGATGACCATGAACGGTGCATCCAGAATGTTGCGGCAGCTTAAGAGTGCGTGTGTGGTGCCCCAAGGTTTGACGCGGTCCTGCGGAACTTTGAACTGGCGCGGAATGTCGCGCATGTCCTGATAGGCATATTCCACTTCAATAAACGGGGAGATCTTGTTTCCCAGTGCTTTCTGGAATGCTTCTTCATGTTCCCGGCGGATAATCAGAACCAGGCGCTTGAATCCTGCTTCAATTGCATCGTAGATGGAGAAGTCGATGATGCTTTCACCGTTGTCCCCAACAACATCAATCTGCTTCAGGCCTCCGTAACGGGAGCCCATGCCGGCGGCTAAAATAACTAAGATAGGTTCTTTCATATGTATCATACTTCCTTTTTCTTTTGCCAAATTTCATTGTATCAAAATCGCGGTATTCTAACAAGAGCGCGAAAGAAAAGTCCTGATTTCTCAGGACTTCGTTGATTAAGTGGTGCCGTTTACCGGAATCGAACCAGTGACCTATTCATTACTAGTGAATTGCTCTGCCTGCTGAGCTAAAACGGCGCATGAATATAATACCAAATATTTTCAATAAATTAAAGATATTTTTTCAGCTTTTTCGCCAGCAGTGCGATCGGCAGTCCGACCACCGTGTAGTAATCCCCGTGGATGCCCTTCACCAAGCGGTATCCCTGTCCCTGAATGGCATAGGCTCCCGCCTTGTCCAGAAGGTTCTCCGACTTGACATAGTCTTCCAGTTCCGCCTCTTCCATGGCATAGAATTCCACGTCCGTTACGCTTGAGAAAGTTTCTTCCCCTTCGGCGGAAAGAATGGCCACACCGGTAATGACCTGGTGCACTCTGCCGTTGAGCTCTTCCAGCATCTGTAACGCTTCTTCGTTATCCTTCGGCTTTCCCAGGATGCGGTTATCGATGGTGACGATCGTATCCGAACCGATGACTACGCTGTCCGGGTGCGTCAAAAACACCTCTTTGGCCTTGCTGTAGGCAACCAAAGCGATTGCTTCGCTCAGAGGCTTGTCCGTATCGATAATTTCCGCGGAGTGGGACGGAATCACTTCAAACGGGATTCCCATCTGTTCCATTAACTCCTTGCGCCGCGGAGACTGACTTGCCAGGATCACATGTTTCATCGCTGTTTATTATACACCAGAGATAAGAAAAAGCACCAGAAGGTTTTCTTCCGGTGCTTCGGGATTTATTTTACCAATTAGATTTTGTTATCGCAGCCGAGAACATCAATGATTTTGTGTTTGACTAACTGTTTGATGTTTTCACGTGCAGGTTTCAGATACTGACGCGGGTCGAAATCGGCCGGATGATCATGGAAATATTTACGAATTGTTCCAGTCATGGCAAGACGTAAGTCAGAGTCGATGTTGATCTTGCAGACAGCCATCTTGGAAGCTTCTCTTAACTGTTCTTCCGGAACACCGACTGCATCCGGCATATTACCGCCGTTTTCATTGATCATCTTGACATATTCCTGTGGAACGGAGCTGGAGCCATGTAATACGATTGGGAATCCCGGTAAACGTTTGGAAACTTCTTCCAGGATGTCGAAACGGAGTGGAGGTGGTACTAAGACGCCCTCTTCGTTTCTTGTGCACTGTTCCGGTTTGAACTTGTATGCACCGTGGCTTGTACCGATAGCGATTGCTAAGGAGTCACAGCCTGTTCTTCTGACGAATTCTTCAACGTCTTCCGGACGTGTGTAAGAAGAATCTTCTGCGGAAACTTTAACTTCATCTTCAACACCGGCTAAAGTTCCTAATTCTGCTTCAACGACAACACCGTGTGCATGAGCATATTCAACAACTTTTTTGGTGATTTCGATGTTTTCTTCGAACGGCTTGCTGGAAGCATCGATCATAACGGAAGTGAAACCGTCGTCAATGCAGGATTTGCAAGTTTCAAAGCTGTCGCCATGGTCTAAGTGTAAGGCGATTGGTAAGCCTGTTTCGATTTCAGCGGCTTCAACTAATTTTACTAAATATGTACGGTTGGCATAAGCACGTGCGCCTTTGGAAACCTGTAAAATTACCGGAGCGTTGCATTCTTTCGCAGCTTCTGTAATACCCTGGATGATTTCCATATTGTTGACGTTGAATGCGCCAATGGCATAACCACCCTTATAGGCTTTTTCGAACATTTCTTTTGTTGTTACTAATGGCATAATATTTTAAATCTCCTTTGTTCTATAATCATTTTATAACAAATTCACGGCAAATTAAACCAATATTATTGTCTTTCCGGGGAAAAGAAACCATCTTAGTAAACGCGGGCTTCGCACTCTTCCACGGCTGTGACGATGTTGTCCAGTTCCGTGACATTTCTCTCTTCCAGCGTACCGTTATCCACCTCTTTGGCAAGGTTCGGATCGATTGGAAGCTGTGCCAGATACGGAATACCGTAAGCGTCCGCGATCTCTTCGAGACGGCTTTCACCGAAGACGGAGATCTTCTCGTTGCAGTGCGGGCAGACCACGTAGCTCATGTTTTCCACTAAGCCCACAACCGGGATATTGACCATTTCCGCCATCTTGATGGATTTCTCAACGATCATGCCGACCAACTCCTGCGGAGTGGAGACCACCACAACACCGCTGAGCGGGATGGACTGATAAACCGTCAGAACCGCATCGGCCGTTCCAGGAGGAAGGTCCACCAGCATATAGTCAACATCGTTCCAGTAAACATCGCTCCAGAACTGCTGAATGATATTGCCGATGATCGGGCCTCTCCAGGCAACCGGATCGTTTTCGTTTTCCACTAAGAGGTTTAACGACATCAGTTTGATGCCCTTCTTGCTGACGGCCGGCAGGATACCGATTCCGTCACCCATGGCTTTTTCCTTGATACCGAAGGTTTTCGGAATGGAAGGTCCCGTAATGTCCGCGTCCAGAATGGCGACATTGTAGCCCTTGTTCCGTAAGGCGATTGCCAGTAAGGAGGTTACCATGGATTTTCCGACACCGCCCTTACCGCTGGCGATACCGATAACCTTTTTGATATGATTTGTGTCTTTTGTTTTTGCTAAGAAACTGTTCGGATCTCTTTGAGCGCAGTTTTCACCGCAGCTTGCACAGTCTCTGTTACAGCTGTTACTCATGTGATACTTTCCTTCCTATTTATGAATCAGATACGTCACACTCTCTACCAGCGGTGTTTCGCTGAACAGATCGAATGGCGTTGTTTCCACGATTTGATATGCGGTGCTCAGTGCCTGCAGGTTCTTGCCCAGCGTGCTGGGATTGCAGGAGACATAAACGAGCTGTTTGGCCTTGCTCTTTAAGACGGCCTCAATCATGGCATCGCTGAGACCGCTTCTCGGCGGATCCACCACTATTGTATCAAAACGGTACTTTTTATTTAAGCATGATAATTCTTTTGCGGCGTCTCCCATGCGGAATTCCATGTTTTTCTTCTTGTTCTCTTCCGCATTCTTCTTCGCGTCCGTAATGGCTAACGGATTATTCTCCACGCCGATGACCTGCTTGGCCTTTTCGGAAAGAAACAGGCTCATCGAACCGATACCGCAGTAGGCATCCAGAACGGTGTCCCCTTCCTTCAGATAGGACGCTGCCTTTTCGTACATACGAATTGCCTGCGTCAGATTCAGCTGGAAGAAGGCGCTCGGCGAAAGATAGACCGTATAGTCCTTCATGGCGCATTTGATCTTCCTGCGGCCGTACAAATGCTTGATATCCTTTTTAAAGAATGTCAGAACCCTGCGGTCCGTAATGACGCTTTCGTAGATGGAGACTAAGGAGTCAATCTCCGAGAGGTCTTTCACGGTTGCTTCATCGAGAATATAGGCGCTTGTCACAAAGGTGGCCTGATACTCATTTTCAAAGCCACGCAGCAAGAGATACCGCAATCCCGCTTTGGTGCCGCGCTCATCGACGCGCACCTTATGCTTGTTCAGCACCGCCAGGATCTTTTCGCTCATGGCGTTCAGCCCTTCCTTCTGCACGTAGCAGTTACGGATCGGGATGATGTGATTGCTGCCGGGCAGATAGGTTCCCACGACGATCTTCTCATCCGCAAAGGTAAACGGCAGCTTCATCTGATTCCGGTAATGGCGGTCCGGATTCTCTACGATCGGATAGACTACAAGATCATCCGTATCCGTATACTTCCTTAAAGCTTCCTCAAAGATGTTCTGCTTGTACTTTAACTGCGTCGCTTCTTCGATCTCAATGAAAGGACAGCTTCTGCAGTCTCTGTTTTCGCACTTGGATTCCACATGCCCCCGGCACTTCTGCAGTGTCTTCTCCAGCTTGCCGAGATAGTAGGACCCCTTGTCTTCCAGAATTTTGACGTCCACGATTTCATACGGGAAGCAGCCCGGCACGAAAACCGGCTTTCTCCTGTAGTAGCCGATTCCCTCTCCGTTGATTCCCAGACGCTTGATTTCCATTTTCATGTTGCTTTACCTACACAATAAGAAAAAAACTGCACGGGCAGTTTTATTCACTCACGGACCATCCCGGAACTTCCTCTCCGCGACGGATCAGTACTCCTTTCTGGAAATCGGTTTTGTTCAGGAAGTGCAGGATCTGTTTCTCCTCTTCTTCCGTACAGCCGACCAGCAGTTTGACTTCCAGATCTTTTTTCAGCAGATCGGCAGCAATTACCATTGCCTCGACATGTGTTACATCCAGGGAACCGCGGAACACACAGATTCCCGGATCTTCCGGATAAGTGTCATCCAGATATCCGTACTGTGTCGGATAGACCAGGTTCGGATACAGCGGATGATGGTCATTCTTCTCGCGGGTGATGATCAGCCGGTTCGAGAAGAACATGGTATCTATTTTCTGCCAGAAGAATGCATTGTTTAAATATTTGTTATCGTTCATACTACTCTCCTACTTCTTAAAAAAATTTTCTTTGACTTTTTTGAAGGTAACTTCCTGTTTTTCTTCCTTCTCTGCCGCCACCTTGCGCATGGCTCGAACGGCCGGGAAGATGTAGAGTGTTTCCACTCCCGTCATGGTGCCGTCTGTCAGATACAGCATCAGCAGATCGAAGCTGCCGGCCCCGCCTTCGCGGTAGGTCCATTTGGCAATTTCATCCAGGTAAAACACACGGCAGTTATCATCTGAACGATTGAATGAAACGATATAATTATCCGTGATGCGCAGTAAAGGTCTGTCTTTCGAAAGCACGCCGACCACAATCACCAGAATGGCGAAAATGATACCGAAAATGCGGGTCGACGGAAAATAGATCAATACCAGGCCCAATAAAAACAGCACAGCTATTGATGCATACGGTTTGGAGTTCTGCTTGAGAACTTCTTTGCCATCCGTAGGCATATCACTGACACGTATTGTACGGTCTTTTACCTGTTTATCCATAAGTTAACCTCTTATACCATTATATCTTTTGGATTTATAGAATGCAAGGAAACCGCTATCCCCTCCAAGAGACAAAAATACAGGATACCACTTTGCAAGAAAGAAAATTGTGCTATAATAATTTCACATGGTCCGTTGGTGAAGTGGTTCAACACACTGGATTCTCATTCCAGCATTCACGGGTTCGAACCCCGTACGGACTACCATTGCGAAAAAAAAGAAGCAAAATGCTTCTTTTTTATTTGATTTCTGAATAAAGATGGTGTAATATATAAAAGCAACGTTGGGGTATCGCCAAGCGGTAAGGCAACGGACTCTGACTCCGTCACTTCGAAGGTTCGAATCCTTCTACCCCAGCCAGATATAAAACAACTAAGAGAATCTCTTAGTTTTTTTATGTCTTTTTGTGAAATTCCCAAAAAGCCTTTCCATTTTTACGGAATCATGTATAATAGTAATTTGCTTCTGTATCTTCCCCTTTCATTTAGTATGGAAGCAAAGTCGTAAAAAAAAGACTACAGATTTCCCTGTAGTCTTTTTTTTACTTGAATACGTAACTGTAATAGTCGTTATTGATGATCAGCGAGCTGATGATCGTCTTGTTGTTGACGATGGCGTTCATGCGTTCCACATATCCCTCCGGAACATTCTTTCCTTCCTTCGGCACAAACGTGTCACTCCGGGCGTAGTAGCGTCCGTAGTCCGAGACCCAGGAATGGTTCTGGAAGATGGCCAGCCCTTCCGCATTGCTCAGAATGTCCTTTCCGATTAAGAAGCGGGAGTCAAACGGCAGATCGAAGAGGTTGTAGATCGTCGGCATGACATCGATTTGGCTTCCGACCTTTTCGATGGTGGTCGGAGTCATGGCGGAGTTGTACAGAATGAAATTGCTGTGGTTGATCTCAATGATGCCGTCCTTTTCGTAGGAACTGAGCTCATTGACCTGTTCGTCACTCAGGAAGTACGGATAGTGGTCTCCCACCAAAGCAATCACCGTATCGTCCAGAATGCCCTTCTCCTCCAGTTTATTCATCAGAGTCTCCAGTGCTCTGTCCAGCTCGATTTCCCCCGCCAGATAGGCTAAGGCATCGTCAGAGACGTCAAGATTGAATGAGCGGAGGTATTCCTCATACTTCGGTCCCATGCCGTTGATACTGCCGTCAAAGGAGTAGGAACCGTGTCCGGAAATGGTGACGTAATAGGTCATAAACGGCTGCTGGTCCATATATTCCTCAACCGTGGTTTCCATCATTTCAATATCGCTTTCCGGCCACTTGTTGCAGTTGATCATCTCTTCCAGTCCGCTCCGGCAACCCTTGTAGGTATTAAAGCCGGCCGCTTTCAGATACTGATCTCTGTCCTGGAAGTTATAGACGCCGTTATGATAGGCAAAGGTATGATATCCGGCATTATTGAATAACGTACCGATTCCAAACGGATAGTAGTTTCTTCCGCTCCGGAAGCTTTGCAGCATGTTCTTGCCGTTATAGAGGCTGGTGAGCTCCTGCAGTTCCCCACCAATCGTGCTGTTGATGGTCGGCGTATAGAAGTTGGTGAAGTAGAACCCATCATGAACCAGCTTGTATAACGTCGGTGTCATGTTCGGATCGACGGCGACCTCATTAAAGCTTTCCGCCAGAATGAAGATGAGGTTCTTTCCTTCAAACATGCCCGTGTACTTATTGGTCATGGTCGCTTTTTCGTTATTAAAGTACTCGTGCAGCTGCAGAATCGTATCGTCCGTTTCGTTCGCAATCAGCGTATCGAAATCCACCGGCAGCGTGCGCGGTGTATGGGTATTGGTGACTTCCGGAAGATTCTCCAGAATGGAACCCTCCTCTTCCACCACATCGATGACTTCTTCAAAGCCGGTGACCTTCTTATAGCTGTCAAGCAGGAAGGAATTCAGCACACCGTAATTCTCCACGCTCAGCGTCATGTTATGATGCATGACCGCCAGATCAAACGCGTTGTTGCTATCCTTCAGCACAAAGACGCCTCCGCAGAATAACGCGGCACTGAGTAAGGTCATCAGAACGGAAATGAGCGGGCGCTTCTCCCGATGGAAGTTGATCTTCTTCCGGAAGATGATTGAAAGGATCAGCGGAAGCAGTAAAAGGATGATTCCGAAGAGCTGCGAGATGATCAGCAGGATCATTTCCTTGGAGAAGGAAAAGACCTGATCGGCCGCTGCCAGTAGTGAGAGTTCAAAGTAAAACCCGAAGAGGCGGAAAAGACACAGCTGCATTCCGAAATAAAACGTGATCAGAAAGACATTTCCGTAAAAGAGGATCCGGTTCACCTTCTCCGGAAAGAGAGAATTCAGAAATCCGAAGAAGAGTCCCAATGTCAGACAGCCGAGAACCAGCAGAATGACATTGATATTCCAGGGAATCCACAGCAGAAGTTTCAGGATCACTTCATAGTAAATATAGAATATAGGTAATAGTAGAGTCTGTTTTATCATAATTTGTAACCTGCATTACCTATTATAAAAACTGAAAGTTTATATTGCAAACAATAACAAAAAAACTTCCGTAAGAAGCGGAAGTCTGTACATTATTTCAAAATCAGTCCGACCGGGCAGTGGTCCGATCCGTAGACGTCATCATAGATGATTGCATCCTGAATCTGATCTCTGTAATCATTGGTGACAAGGAAGTAGTCGATTCTCCATCCCGCGTTGTTTTTACGGGCATTGAAGCGGTAACTCCACCAGGTGTATCTTTCTTTCACATCCGGATAAAGATAGCGGAACGAGTCTGTAAAGCCCGATTCCAAAAGGATTCCCATCTTCTCTCTTTCCTGATCGGAGAAGCCGGCATTCCCGCGGTTCTGATTCGGATGCTTCAGGTCAATCTCCTGATGCGCCACGTTCAGATCTCCGCACACGATCACCGGTTTTCTTTCATGCAGCTTGTGCAGATAGGCACGGAACGCATCTTCCCACTCCATGCGGTAATCGATGCGCAGCAAGCCGTCCTTGCTGTTTGGGGTATAGACGCATACCAGAATAAAGTTCTCATATTCTGCCGTCAGCACCCGGCCTTCCTGATCGTGCTCTTCGATTCCAATTCCCGCAGTAACACTCAGCGGCTCTGTCTTGGTAAAGATGGCCACCCCGGAATAGCCCTTTCTTACGGCACTGTTAAAATACGGATGATATCCCGGCAGGTCCACTTCCAGCTGGTCCGGCTGCATCTTGGTTTCCTGCAGGCAGATTACATCCGCATCTTCCCTCTGTAAAAAGGAATAAAAGTCTTCTTTTTTGACAATGGCCCGCAGGCCGTTGACATTCCACGAAATCAGTTTCATCTTATCGGATATACGTCACTTTCTTTTCATCAAAACGGTCCGGGGTCTCTCTCTTTTCCGCCGGATAGCCGAACTGTACGGAAGCAACCGAAGCAAAGTTCTCCGGGAACTCCAGAATACGGCTGTATGCCTGGGCGCGGTCGCTCTCCGGCATTAAGGCGCACCAGACGCAACCGATTCCCATGCTCGTCGCCTGCAGCAGCATGTTTTCGATGGCGGCACCGCAGTCCACGATACCGAACGGGTCATTGACACCCTTCTCGTATCCGACAACAACCGCAAAGGCGCAGTCCTTTGTCATTTTGGCATACGGATTTGCGTCCGCCATCTTCTGCAGTTTCTCCCGGTTTGTTACAACCACAAAGCGGCATTCCTGCAGATTTCTGGCTGTCGGTGCCAGAAAGGCAGCTTCCAGAATCTCACGGATCTGTGCATCCGTGACCGGTTCTCCGGTATACTTGCGGATACTTCTTCTGTTTTTAATGACATCCAACACCATATATTTACCTCCTGAAGACGATATAGCCTTCGTTTAACGTCATGATTGCCCTGCCGTTGCGCATAACGATCAGGTCTGCCACTTCATCTTTCTTTAAAATCGTGCTTCCCTTGATCACTTCCTCGCGGAACAGCTTATGGAACTTATCGCAGTACGGCTTCAGCATGATTGCATCCGCATCGTCCTCTACCGCATAGTAGAGCGGCATGCGCACCTCATTGGATTTTTTGAAGAATGCTTCCGCCTTGCTGAGATCCTCCAGCAGATAACCGCTCAGTTTCAGCCACGGATCCTGCTGATAGTTTAAACGGGCATTTTCCATTGTTTCCACATCTTCCGCATTCAGCAAGAGTTCGCAGCGCACCGGAGCGTCTCCGCTCTCATACACCTTCTCGATTTCCTGCAGTTTCTCTTTGGAGACATTGGTCATTACGGAAACGATGCCCTGCGATGCCAGTTCATTCATCACCTTTAATACGTCACCTTCAAAAGCATTCTTTTTGATGAGCCGCTTGGCATGGCGGATCTCGCACAGTTTGACATCGATCGGAATCGCTTCAAAAGACCTGTTCAGAATCTCCTCATTGCTGCCGATCTCGTTAATAAAAGCGTCTTCGATCAGAACTGCTTCGTCGTTTTCATTGATTTTTGCGTTATATAATACTGTTAACATAATTTCATTATACAGGATTTTTAAAAGCCCTACCAATGCGCAACATAAAAATGAGTATCCGTCGGATACTCATTTTGTGATCTAAGCGGAAACGTTTCCGCCCCTTTTCTTTCCTTTGAAGTAAAGGAAGATCAGGGCCAGGGAAATCAGGGAGATCGACGCGATACAGTACAGCGTTGCGTCGATTCCGATGCTGTCCTCCAACAAACCGGCCATCATCGGCGATAATAACGCACTCACGCCGCTGTATAGCGACAGACCGATCTGCTGGGCTGACACCTTCATCTCTTCCGGGCTCTCCGCATCAATCAGCTGCTTGGAAACAATGGTTAACAGCGGGAACGTGCACATCTGGAGTGCGGCTGCAGCCGTCATCAGTGAAACGCTCTGCACCGCGCCGAACAGAACAAACTTCAGACCGTAGAAGAAAGTTGTCAGATATAACAGGCGCTTCATACCGATCTTCTCCCCCAGCTTGTTGCCGTAGAAGAACAGCGGCAGTTCCACCATCGCCGTCACGATCCAGTAGAAGCTGACATTCCGCTCGGTTGCGCCGAGAATGCTGAGCTTGTCAATGACCGTATAGTCCTGACAGCAGGTAATGGTGAATAAAGAGAAGAGAATCAGAACGACCAGCATGTAGTCGCGGTTCGTCAGCAAGCGGCGCACGTTATCCATCGTGATCGGCGCATCCGCCTCTTTCTTAACGTCTTTGACTCCGTTGCAGATCAGTAACATCAAGACCGTCACTACCGCATAGGCAATGCCCAGAGAGCCGTAGCCGAACCATTCCGTCAGATAGCTTCCGACATAGCTGCCGATCGACCAGCCGATGGAGCCCATCGCCCGGATCGTCCCGTAGCGGTTTTTACATTCTTCATCCACTTCCAGCGTCCATCCGTCAATCAGACCGACCGTAATACGCATCAGCGCTACATTGGCCGTCACCAGAAACAGGTGGACCAAGAAGTTCTTTCTTGTATAGAAATAAAGGACAATCGCTACAACAATATAGAATACATGCGTCCAGTAGACATACTTTTTGATCGTATGATGCTTGTCACAGAGGTATCCGATGTAGAACTGCAGCACAATTCCCACCAGAGCGGAAACCGTAAACATGATACTGCGGTCCGTTGCCGTATAGCCGAGAGATGCCAGGAAGGTGATTATCAGGCAGTATCCCAGACCCTGGGCAATATAGAGCAGTAACTGAATTAATAGAAATGCATTGAAATTTCGTTTCAGCATATTCGTTTTCTCCTGTACTCCTATACTAATGGAAACATTTTCAAAGTACAAGTGGACCACTTCAAAAGATATTAAAAAAACTGAGGGAGAATTCCCTCAGTGACTGCTTAGTTTACCATGCTCATGACTGCGGCCAGAAAGCTCAGTACCGTTCCCAGAGTCATAAACAGAATGCTGATAATGATAATCAATTTTCTTCGTTTCTGTTTCATCAGGACTTCTTATCAAAACTCTTGTGACACTTCGGACATGTCACCGTGATGTTCCCCTTTCCTCTCGGTACCCTGAGTTCTGTCTTGCAGTAAGGGCATTTAAAATACTTGTAGTCTTTCTGTTTCTGCAGGCGGCGGAATTTCTTCACCACCCAGGCCCGGATCGGCTCCACGGTTCTCAGAAATGCCTGGTTCTCATTTCTGCGGCTGCTCAGCTTCTTGGAGAAGAAACGGAACAGATACAGAAGAAGAAGCACTAGACGGATGAGACCGACCGCATTGTTCTGTGAACCGACAGAGAATAATGAAATCAGGAAATAGACCGACAGGATAAAGTATCCTAAGGCATCGTTCCCGTTTCTTCCGGACATGAAAGCCTGAAATTTATAAGCTAAGCGGTAGAAAAAATCTTTCATTCAAACTTCCTTCTATAATTCTGCCAAAAGATAGTCAGCCACCAGGCGCACCGTCCGTTCGTACTGTGAGGAATTCTCCTCACTGACGTTAAAGGAATGGGTGACGTGATCCAGATAGGCATACTGTAATTTGGCCTTTTTATTCAGGTATTGCAGAGCCTTGCCGCTGTATTCCGCAGGGACAACCTCATCTTCCGCACCCTGAATATAAAGAATATGACCGGTGAAGTCCTTCAGAGCTCTTAAGCTGTCATATTCCTTCATATCTTCAAAGAAGCCTTCCGAAACCTTGATCCGGTTTCCCGGTCCGTCTTCAAAGAGGATATAGCCGTTCTGTTTGGCGCTCTCTTCCAGTTTCTTGTAACTGTTCACGCCGCCGAACAGCTCTTCCGCTGCGCCGTCATACGCTCTTCCTAAAGACGGTGCCAGTAAGACCAGCGCATGGAATTCTTTTCTTAAACGGCTGAAGAGAACCGCATCTCTTCCGCCCATGCTGTAGCCGACCAGGGCCAGATGGTCCATGTCGATGTTGTATTCCACAAGCATGTATTGAAATGCCGTGTCGATGTCCGCAATGTTGTTGCTGAGGCGGTAGGAAGTGAAATCTTCACTGCTTTCCCCGCATCCGGCATGATCCATCATCACGGATGCCACACCCTTGGCCGCCAGGTTTCTGGCAATCATCAGGAAACGGCCTTCACTCGTCTTATCGTCGTTGAATCCCGGGCAGAAAACAACCAGCGGAACCTTCTTTAAGGTTACCGGACGCACGATTTTGCACGGCATGTCACAACCGCGCGTATTCTTGATTACAACGTCCTTTTCCTCGATCTGCTCCCCGGATTTATCCTTTGTCAGATAATAATATGTTGTGGCGGAAATTGCCGCTGCCGTACCTAAGAGCAGCAGTGCATTCCGTTTTTTATTTTTTGCCATATTGCCTTATTTTCCCTCTGCTGTGCTGTAATCGCGCATATACAGTTCGTAGTACTCATCAAATGTCAAACCGGAATTGTAGATCTTGGTTGCCAGTTCTTCTCCGACATAGCGGTAGTGCCACGGTTCGAAGGAGTAACCGGTGATCTTTTCTCCGGAGGCCGGATATCTCAGAATGAAGCCGTATTTGTGGCAGTTGACGGAAATCCAGGCATATTCTTCCGTAGTATCGAATTCCAGGGACTCCTTATTGGTTGCCGTGATATCCATGCTTAAGCCCAGCTGATGTTCCGAGCTTCCCGGTCTGGCACTGTAGGCATCCGCATACAGTTCGCCCTTGCTGTTGAGATAGCGGTCATACAGTTCTTTCTGCAGTTCCGCATTCCGGTAACCGCTGGTAATATAGACACCGCGGATTCCTTCCACACCGGCTGCCAGCATGTCTGCTTCCATTTCCTTAAAGGCTTCATAGGCTTCCGAACGGAGTTCCACACCTTCCGAAGCATACTGACGGGAACAGCTGACCACATCCGGGACATAATCCGTAGAGATCATGTTGTATTTATTCACGATGACATCGAGTGCGGCTGCATCTTCAACCTGCGATACATTCTCGTAGTATTTCGTATAGTCATTCTTGACGAAAACATTCTGAATCGTTCTGTGGGATGTAACATCCTGAATGTAGTCATCCATGTTTGTCACGTTATTGAAAACAAGCAGCGGTGTGATTTCCTTGAAGCTAAGATTGGCAAAGCACTTCAAAGCATCTTCTTTCGCATATCCTTTTTTCAGCAAGATATCATTTAAATGAATGATCTCATCATTCACGTTAGTAGTCACATAATAGAGATCAAAATGTTCCGCAACCTTAATTCCACGTTTCAGATTCTCATCCAGAGCTTCCGAATATTCTTTTTCCAGAACCGTGTTTGTCAGTTTCTGTTCCATGATGGCAACGGCGCTTTCCTTGGAATACCCGAGCTTGGTAATCTTACGACGGGTGGAAGAAGGAATGAATACGGTGAAGATCAAAATGACCAGAATCAAAATGGCAAGACCGATCAATCCGTATTTGAACTCTTTTCTTAATCTTCTCTTTCTTTTCTTTACAGGTACTGTTGTCATAGTTCTCACTCTTTTCTTATACTTTTATTATTTAATTATAACACTTTATATCATTGAAAACTAATATAAGCTTGAAACCTGGGCTCCGTGGCAGAGGATCAGGGAGTATTCCGGCCAAAGTTTATTCCCTGTTGTTCCCAGATTTTTCCCCAAATCGATATGGAAACAAAGAAAAACATCGCATGTTACGCGATGTTTTATTGGCAAATGGTGTCCTGTTAGGGACTCGAACCCTAGACCCACTGATTAAGAGTCAGTTGCTCTACCAACTGAGCTAACAAGACATTGGGAAGGCTAAATCGAAATTTAGCCTTAACTTTTGTTTTTTCTCAGAAATTACTTAATGATTTCTGTAACGTTACCTGCACCAACAGTACGTCCGCCTTCTCTGATGGAGAAACGAGTTCCCTGTTCCAGAGCGATTGGAGCGATTAAGGAAACATGTAAGTTAACATGGTCACCAGGCATAACCATTTCCTTGTCTGCCGGTAACTGGATAACACCAGTAACGTCAGTTGTACGGAAATAGAACTGAGGACGATAGTTGCTGACGAACGGTGTATGACGTCCGCCTTCTTCTTTCGTTAAAACGTAGACCTGTGCGTTGAACTCTGTATGTGGAGTGATGGATCCCGGTTTAACTAAGACCTGACCACGCTGAACCTGGTCACGGTTGATACCACGTAATAATGTACCGATGTTATCACCAGCCATAGCCTGGTCTAATAACTGACGGAACATTTCAATACCAGTAACGACAGTGGACTGTGTTGGTTTGAGACCGACGATTTCAACCTTATCGTTCATATTTAAGACACCACGTTCAACTCTACCTGTAGTAACAGTACCACGGCCAGTAATTGTCATAACGTCTTCAATGCTCATTAAGAACGGTTTATCTGTTTCACGAACTGGATCTGGGATGTATTCATCAACAGCATCCATCAGTTCCATGATGCATGGTACCCATTTCGGATCACCTTCACCGGCTTTTAATGCGGAACCACGGATGATTGGGCAGTTGTCGCCGTCGAAGTCATACTCATTTAATAATTCTCTGACTTCCATTTCGACTAAGTCGATTAATTCTTCATCGTCGACCATGTCGCATTTATTTAAGAATACAACGATGTATGGAACGCCAACCTGACGAGCTAATAAGATGTGTTCACGTGTCTGTGGCATTGGTCCATCAGTTGCAGCAACGACCAGGATAGCACCGTCCATCTGTGCAGCACCAGTGATCATGTTCTTAACATAGTCAGCGTGCCCCGGGCAGTCAACGTGTGCATAGTGACGTTTTTTAGTAGAATATTCTACGTGAGCTGTATTGATCGTGATACCACGAGCTTTTTCTTCCGGTGCGCCGTCGATCTGGTCATAAGCCATTTCTTTGGATAAACCCTGCTGTGCTAAGACCTTAGTGATAGCAGCTGTCAATGTTGTCTTACCATGGTCAACGTGTCCGATAGTACCAATATTGACATGAGTTTTAGATCTGTCAAATTTCTGTTTTGCCATCTTGCAATTTTCCTCCTGAATTTATAAATCTTTTTTGAATCACCGCTATTATTTTAAGATAAATACCAATTAAAATCAATACAAATTGTGATTAATCGTTACTTCTCTTTTTGGCGATTTTTTCAGCAATGTTCTTTGGAACATCACTGTAGTGATCAAAGTGCATCGAATAGTTTGCACGGCCCTGTGTAATGGAACGTAAGTCCGTTGCATAACCAAACATTTCACTTAAAGGTACATGAGCCTTAACGACAACTCGAGTTCCTTCTTCTTCCTGATCCGTGATACGGCCTCTTCTGCTGGAGATATCACCCATGACCGCGCCGAGGTATTCGGACGGTGCCGTGATGTCTACGAGCATGATTGGCTCTAACAGGACCGGATTACATTTCTTGGCTGCTTCTCTTAACGCGAGACTTGCTGCCATCTTGAAGGCCATTTCAGAAGAGTCAACTTCATGATAGGAACCATCAAATAATGTAGCTTTGATGTCGATGATCGGATATCCGGCCATTAAACCGTTGTTTAAGGCAGCTCTTAAACCGTCTTCAACCGGTTTGATGTATTCTCTCGGAACGGATCCGCCGACAACGGCATCCACGAATTCAAAGCCTTTTCCTTCTTCGTTTGGTTCGAAGCGGATCCAGACATCACCGTACTGACCGCGGCCGCCGCTCTGACGTACGAATTTTCCTTCGCATTCTGCAGAGGAACGGATCGTCTCACGGTAAGCAACCTGCGGAGCACCGACGTTTGCTTCCACTTTGAATTCTCTCTTTAATCTGTCAACAATGATATCCAGGTGTAATTCACCCATTCCACTGATGATCAGCTGACCTGTTTCTTCATCGGTATATGCCTTGAATGTCGGGTCTTCTTCTGCCAGTTTCTGCAGAGCAGCATCCATCTTATCGGCGTCGTTCTTGCTCTTCGGCTCGATAGCGACGGAGATAACCGGTTCCGGGAAGACCATGGATTCCAGAATGATCGGTGCTTTTTCATCGCAGAGGGTATCCCCTGTTGTTGTATTCTTTAAGCCTACAACAGCAGCGATATCACCGGCGTGAACTTCATCGATATCCTGACGGTGGTTGGCGTGCATCTGGACTAAACGTCCGAAACGTTCCTTCTGGCCTTTGGAGGCATTCAGAACATAGGATCCTGCCGTTGCCGTACCGGAATAAACTCTGAAGTATGTCAGTTTTCCGACAAACGGGTCTGTCATAACTTTGAAAGCCAGAGCGCTGAACGGTTCATCGTCACTTGCATGACGTACGCCTTCTTCATCTCCGATCTTTCCCTTGATGCTTGGAACATCCAGCGGACTCGGTAAATAGTCCACGACTGCATCCAGCATGGCGATTACGCCTTTGTTTTTGTATGCGGCACCGCACATAACCGGGAAGAACTCAGCGCTGCAGACACCCTTACGGATCGCACGCTTGATTTCTTCAACCGTCAGTTCCTCTCCTTCGAGGACTTTCATCATGACATCATCGTCATAATCAGCGATTGCTTCGCATAATTTTTCACGATATTCTTCCACCTGATCAGCGTATTCATCCGGATAACCATCAGTGATGGTATCTGTTCTGCCCAGCTGATCTGTGAACATATGT
>ODAI012323013.1_pt1 | contig 17830 bp, 10 predicted proteins | sample 1539321 | NCBI WGS metagenome assembly ODAI01 (sample SAMN02144231, study PRJEB22623) | gut metagenome | biome: sheep rumen | host: Ovis aries | place: New Zealand | reverse complement strand
CCCGTCACGAGGATTTTGCTCGATTTGGCGTTTAGGGGCAGTATGCCGTTGTTCTTCAGCAGCACGATGCTCTGCTCTGCAGCGTCAAGCGCCTTTGCGGCATGTTCGGCACTGCCGAAGAGCGGATAGTCCTTATAATTATAATAAGGTGTATCGAAGAGGTTGGTGCGATACTTCAACCGCAGCACACGGCGCACGGCATCGTCGATACGGCTCATGGGCACCTGTCCTTCCTCAACCAGTTCTTTCAGCAGGATGCAGAAGTCCCAGCTATAGGGGTCCATCGACATGTCGATGCCGGCATTGATGGCGATGCGTATGGCGTCTTTCTTCGAAGCGGCAATATGGTCGCGGCTCCACAGATTGACAATATCGGCCCAGTCGGTCACAATCATACCGTCCCAGCCAAGATCGTTCTTCAGCCACTGCGTCAGATATTCGTAGTTAGCGTGCAGGGGCATACCGTTGTTGCTCTGCGAGTTCACCATCACGGTGAGAGCTCCGTTGCGCACTGCCTCGAGGAAGGGTGCAAAGTGCTTCTCGCGCATGTCCTGCACCGAGATATTCGAGGGTGTGCGGTCCTTGCCGCTTGTGGGCACGCCATAGCCCATGAAGTGTTTCATACAGGCTGCCACATGCCATTTGTCAATATGGTTGGGGTCGTCGCCCTGGAAGCCAAGCACACTCTCGCGGCCCATCTCGGCATTCAGGAAAGCATCTTCGCCGAAGTTCTCCCACATGCGCGACCAACGCGGCTCGCGGCCCAGGTCAACCACCGGGGCATAGACCCAGGGTATGCTGGCGGCTTTCGACTCGTAGGCCGAGATGCGGCTGCCTTCGCGCATCAGCTCACGGTTGAACGAAGCCGCCATGTTGTTGCCCTGCGGGAAGAGCGTGCCGCCGTCAGTATAAGTAGTGCCATGGATCTGGTCGACGCCATAGACACAGGGAATGCCGATCTCTTTCATGGACTTTTTCTGAATGGCAGTGATGATAGCCTGCCACTCCTCACGGCCGACAGCCTCGCCATTGGGGACGTTCAGTATGGAGCCGACCTTATACTTACCGATGACGGTGTCGAGCAAGGCCTCACTCAGCTGGAAACGGTCCTTCACACTACGGTCCTGAACGACGTCAATATTCAGCTCAGCCATCTGGCCAATCTTCTCTTCGAGCGTCATCTTCTTGAGCGTCTTCTCAATTTTCTGCTCAATCTTCGGGTCGCTCTTAATCACCTGGGCTCCTGCCAGCAGCGGCAGAGCAGCACAAAGGGCACACAACAGTAGTTTCTTCATCATAGCAATATCTTTTGTTTTTAGTTTCTTTTTCGCGTACAAAGTTACAACTTTTTACCGACAATAGCTCACTCTTTCCCGACAATTTGTTCGGAAACGTCTATTTTGAGAACGACCGCTCGATCATCTCCAGACACATGCGGGTGTTGTGGCAAGGACATTTCCAGTCAATAGTCCGCTGCCAGTCGGAAGCCTAAGCAGAATATACTTTCTTCTTTGTCCTCATGTTCTCTGTCAGCAATATTATTTGTACCATGATAGTAACAACCACCTCGGTGGACCTTATAATTCCCGTCGGAGTCATTAAAAGGATCAGTCAATTCTGCACCGTCAACTAATGCCATCTCTAACTGCCAATCATCGTCTTGGCACCATTCAGTGGCGTTTCCGCTCATGTCGTAGAGTCCTAATTCATTTGGCTTTTTCAGCCCTACAGCCTTTATGCCCATTTCGTTGGGCGTGTATCCATCCCATGCAACTTCGTCCTTGTCGTCGCTGCCGGCGTATCGATAGTTGTGGCTATAGATACCACCACGGGCAGCAAACTCCCACTCTGCTTCGGTCGGTAGGCGGAAATGGTGTTCTGGAAAGAGGTGGTTCAGTCGAGCGATGAACAGTTGGCATTCCTCCCACGTTACATTTGTGATAGGGTCTTGCCAGGTGGGGTTTATGTAGAACTCCTTCCATACTTCAGGTACTTCGGGCATAAGTTTCATCACTGCCAGCCATTCTTTCCGAGTGACTTCATATTTACCTAGTTTGTAGTTTCTTGTCAGTGTAACATTGTAAGTATGGTCTTCTCTATAGCTGTTTTGTTCTGGAGTATTTCCCATGATGAATGTTCCAGCTTCCACTTCGACCATATTGTCTATCATGTTGTTGATAGTCTCCATGTCTGACAGTGATAAGTCTTCCCATTCTATAAGTCTGTTTTTCTTAGAAATCAGAAGCAGGATTAGTGCAAGAAGGATAGCGCCTATGATCGCCCAAGCCAATATTTTCAGTGGTTTCTTGCTTTTCGGCTTGTCGGCTATTACTTTTTCAACCACTTGCTGCTTTCCTTTGTTGGGTTGGCTCGTGGAAAGATATTGTCGTACTTCAGCAATAGACTGAGGGCGATTGGCTTTTTTTAGCTGCATCATCCAATTGACAATATAGCGTGTCTTAGAGCTTACGCTGGCAGGAATATCATTGCTTTCTGACATATATAGAGGTGCCTTCCCAGTAAGCATGAGATAGAGCGTCGCTCCCAGCGAGTAGATGTCGGCAGAAGGACTGTCAGTTGTTTTTCCACTTAACAAATAAGGATCCAGGTACTCCTGCTTGCATGGCATTGTAAACACAACGTCGTCTTCCCAAGGCTCCGACTGACCGTTGGCTGTTGCCGTAGGCATGACGAACTTATGTAGGATGTCGAAATTGACAATCTTGACGTGATTGTTCTTGTCAATCAATATGTTCTCAGGAGCCAGTAGGTTGTGGTAGATGTGATTCTTGTGTGCATCTTCCATCGCTTCAAGCAGTTCTTTGAAGATGCCCAATGCCTCAGCCTCACCAAAGGGCTTTCCGCGCTGCTCCATGAGTTTCGACAGAGGTATGCCGTCAAGCTTTTTAGTGACGAAATAGGTCGTGCCGTTCGCCTCAAATACATCGTGAGGAACTACGATATTTTTGTTATGGCATTTCTTGAGGATGTTGGCTTCCTCTTTATATTTCTCCCGTACAAGTGGATACCTCGTACAGCCTGTAGGTGTGTGGTCTTCGAATTCCGCTATGGTTAGAGCTGTCTTGTTCGAAGGCTGCTCCGCCAGATAAATATTGAAATAGGACGTAGTGTCCATCAGTTTGCCAAGTCGATACTTTCCTCCTATCAGTCCTTTGTCTTTTGGCATTGCTTTCGCACTTAGGAATTTCCTCACGGCCTCGATGTTTTGTGGTCGCTTTGCTATCTCCGTACTCATCATCCAGCGTATTAGGTCTTGCGTTTTCTGGCTGACGGGTTGAGGGTAGGCGAATGTGCCCGAGGCTGTTGACATAGGATTGGTGTTGGTCAACAGGGCGTACAGGGTAGCCCCGAGGGCATAGATGTCGGTCCAGGGGCCACACTTGCTAAGATCTTGATATACTTGCTCCAGCGGGGCAAATCCCGGGGTGTAGCAGAGCACGCCCGTCGTGCCAGTGTACTTGCCGCTGGCTCCCAGCTGTTTGCTGGCGCCGAAGTCGATGATGACCACCTTGCCCTGCCGGTCGATCATGATGTTGTCGGGCTTCAGGTCGAGGTGCCATATCTGCTTCTGGTGCACCTCTTCCAGTCCGTCGAGCAGCTGGTTGAGGATGTAGAGCGTCTGTTCCTCTGTGAGGGGCTTGCCTGTACGCTCCATATAGCTGGCCAGCGACTCGCCCTGCACGTAGTCCATGACGTAATACGACGTATTGTTCTCGTCGAACATGTCGTGTATATGAACCAGATGGTCGCCCGTCAGTTTGCGCATACGAAGGGCCTCCTTCTTAAATTTCTCTCGCTGCAGGTTGATGCGCTCTGGCTCTACGGCGGGGCTCAACGATACGTTCAGGGCATTGTTGGTGCGGTAGCAATAGCCGCTCAGGAAGAACTCCTTCATAGCCAGCCGTTCGCCAAAGGTCGTGTTGGTCACGATATATGTATTGCCGAAGTTACCTGACGAGAGATATCTCTCTATCTTATACCTTCCGCCTTGAAGCAAAGTCCCTACAGGCAAAAGTGATGCAGTGTTGATTCGTGGGTCGTTCATTTTCGTATCGGGTTGTCATTTTCACCGCAAAGATACGGATTTTTGCTGAAATGACAAAATAATACTGCTGCTTTTTGTTGATGCCCTCCTTTTCGCGTTTGGCAGCTGTGAAACAGAAGACCCCGCGGCGACTCACGTCGGCGCGGGGCCAAAACTAATTAAAACTAAAAATTTATTTAAAACATTTGACAGTCGCTACTGCCAGGGGTTGTTTCCCTTATTGATTAATAGTCCTCCTCGTCATCGCCCCAGACGCTGCGGTTGCCACGCGACATGTTGCCGCTGGTGGCATCGGTGGTAGCGATGTTGCTCAGGTCGAGGTCGTTGGGGTTCTCGGCCGTGCCCAGCAGACCACCTGTAGAGCCGGCCATCATGTGCTGCTCGGTGGAGATGAGGATAACGTTCAGTTCCGGTTTCTGATATTTTGTCTTCATAATTATGTTTCCTTTCTGTTTGGTTTAACGTGAATGGCCATCAGGCTTTATTCTTTTTTTAACACGAATGTCCATGAATGACCATGAATTGTTCAATAATATGTTTTTAATTCACAAATACCTTCTTGCCGTTCAAGATGTAGAGACCCTTTGTGGGCTGAGCCACGCGGCGACCCTGCAGGTCGTAATAATGTTCAGCGTTCATTGTTGAATGTTCAATGTTCACTGACTCGATGCCAGTCGTCTCGTCGTCGTTGAAGCCGATGAATGTACGAGCTCCGGCTACGTCGGCAGGCAGGTAGGCGGTGTTGGCACCTACGGTGAAGGCTGCGGTGGTCTTGTAGAAGCCCAGGCCCTTGGCGCCGTTCATCAGTACGAAGATGCCAGCTTCCTTTTCGGTGGCAGCGGTCACGCCAACCAGAGCGTTGTCGATAGCGTCAGGAGTACCAGAAGCCAGAGGAATGTAATAACGACCCTCTGCTGCCTTGATCAGCATGCCCGTAGCAGCAGGGACAGCGCAGTCAATAGCCGAGAACGACACAGCGTCGCCGCTGACCGTTGTCTTATAAGCCTTCAGGCCTTCAATAGCCTCAGAGAAGTCGAGAGCTGAGGAACTTGCAAACGTGCGATAACCGGCAGAGGTCACGTCAATGTAGGTCATGGTTTTGGGATAGGTAACTTTGATACTTTCAATATATTGATTGTTTTCTTGGATAACAATATCTATTGTCGCGTCAGAACCATTGTAGGTGTATTCTATTGTTTTACCGCTATTGCTTTTCGTGTAATCTGTTGATCCTGCAATTGTAGTAGTTGAAAATTCTGTGCTCGCATTAGAAATTGTGATAATCATACCTTTTATTGCTGGAACTGTAAATGTCGTTCCTTTATTAGTCTGCGCTTTAGCATCATCGCGGCTCCAGTTGCTCACTTTACCATTAGCGATTTTCATTGGAACGCTGATTTCGCCTTCATTTACATTAACGGTTTCAGTAAAATATCCGAAATTACTTGACTGCCAATCGTTAAATAGAATACCTGCTTTTGCGAAATTCCAAGTAACTGTAGTGTTGGCAATTGAGCGTGATAGTGACTGAGCAGTTGCGGTCCATGTCGGTACGAGCGTGATGTCTTTTGAAATGACAATAGTTTCACCATTATCATATTGGTTCCCATCACCATCTTCCCATTTATTAAATACATATCCTTCATTGTAGATATATTTTGAAGCATAGGAGGGAATTAAATATTTTCCATCTTTGTCGGCATAAACTTCATTTATACCTCTTGACTCATTATATTGATTAAGAGTCTTGCCGGTAATGGTGCCATTATATGAGCTTAAATCAAATGTTACAGCATAAAGCTTTACGAAATGAGCCGTGTACGTCTCATCAGCCGTGACGTCAGCTATATGAAGTGGATTATCTTCTGAACTCCATGAATCATCACTATTCTTTGACCAAGAATCAAAAGCATAGCCAGCAGCTGGAGTTGCCGTTAAGCTAATACTTCCATTTTCTACAACGTCGTTATTGCCAGATTTGTCTATCAATCCGAATGATTCCTGCCCATCAGCTATATTGGCGGTTATAGTGTATATAGTACTCATGTCTTCTTCAACAAGTGCGTCAACGGTAAGATATGGTACAGTAAAATACTTATTACCTCCATACTGATAAAGTTGAAGCTTTACTGTATAGGTTCCTGCTGTTAAATTTGCCAAACCAGCAGGTGTAGCGACTGATAAGACAGCACATGATGATGTAGAGGTGGATTGAGATTCCGAAGTATAAAGTGCTGAGCCAGAAGGACTCTCAATGACTACTCGCCATGTATATGTTGCGCTAGAATTGGCATCCCACAATGTTGCTTGAATATTGGAAAGGCTAACTTTGTAGCCAGTGGCCACTGTCATCGTATAACCGACCCATTCGGTGGCATCCCAATCTGAAGATTTTACTGTTTTGCGGAAACACTTTTCGGCATAGTAATCCGTGCCGTCTTTCGTGGTTTTACGTCCACTTTGATTAATACCGCATCCTGCACCATGGGCCTCAGCTACAGTCAGGTTGGTTGCACCTGTATATGTGGCAGCCGCCAAAGTGCCAGCATAACTGTCTTTAGGTGTGTTGTCGTTGTCTTGCTTCAAGCCAATGGTGTTTGTTTCTGCCCATGCGCTACTCATTCCGAGGAGTGCGAGCGTTAGTAAAGAAAAGATTTTCTTTTTCATTTTGTTTTTAAGTTTTAGTTAATAGATAAATTATGTAAGTGTATTACTCTCGTAGATTAGGGCGCACCACACCAGGTGGCACGCTTTGCTGCGCCTCGCGGCGAGCACGTTTAGTTTGAAAGTTGTTGAATGAAAAAAGGCGTAGTGCCGATTCTTATGTCTATCCTGACACCTTCGGCCTTCGCATTGCCTCATCTACACAGGAAAGACAATACGAAAGCCCACGCCAGAACAATATACATCTATTAATAAAATGTATGTACGTTCAACGTTGACATTTTCGAATTGCCATCTGTCTGCTGTAGATGTTGAGTTTGCGAAGTTCAAGGTGTACAACGACAGACGTCAGAAAACGTCTCTAATCATGTTCCGTCGCTGGGGCGCCGGCCTTGCGGACAGACTTGAAGCCTATGACGACGGTGCAAAGGTAGGGACTTTTTCTGAAACTACCAAATAAATAAAGAAAAAAAATACTTGGAAGAGGTCTTGGGGAGATTTACATCATTATCTGCATACTGAAAGAACTAAAAATCTTGCTTATCTTGCTTCCGATACTGATTATCAGCATATTAAAAGCAAAAAAGTTGCTCAAATCTTGCTTAAATTTCACTTAATTAATCTTTATATATATTTTACCAGATTTCGCATCATTATTTGGTAAAGCCTTTACCAAGCTTTGGTAACGGCATTACCAAAGCTTGGCGTCGTCGTTACCAAACTTCGGCGCCGACGTTACCAAAGCATGGCGGCATCGCCGACAACGAATAGTCGCACCCTGAAGCAACGTTGTTTTTGACATTGAACATTGAATATTGAACATTGAATATTCTTTCTCCGCTTCGCTATGAAAGCGTCCCTTAGGGCCGAGCGGAACATTGAAGCAAGATTGAGCAAGATTGAGCAAGATTGAGCAAGATTGAGCAAGATTAAGCAAGATTTTGAGCAAGATTTTTGCTCGTAATCATTTGACTATCAGAAGGGAAAGCAGGATAAGCAAGATTTTACATGTTTTTTCTCGCTGTATCGTGTTTTGAAGAGCTCAGATCACTCGTAGGCATACACCAGCCCGTATTTCTCATGGAGGCGGCGCAGGGTGCCGTCGGCCTTCATCTGGGCAATGACGGCATTGGCCAGGGCGAGGAGATCGTCCTGCCCCTTGCGCATCAGTACGCCGATCTCGCCGTCTGATCGTCGCTGTTGCTGCAGCATGTGATGACGCTTACCCCGCAGATGATGGCGAGGATAGCGGCAAGCATCCATAGTCTCTTCCGTTTCATTGACTTGAATTAGTTGCCGGTATGTGAGTAGGTCATCTTGTCGCTGCTGCCAATCCACTGGTCTGTGTCTGCGTCGTACACCCAGAACTGCGCATAATAATCGTTCGTTCCATACTTCGGGTTCAGCGTGCTGTTGTAGAATGCAAGCGAGCCGTCAGTAAAGATGGTTCTGTCCCACTCGCAATAGAGCTTTCCTGACCATGTGCGCAGGTCCTTGCCATCGGCACCCTTGTGGAAGGAGCCATCGCTTTCGTAGATGTACATATAGACATAGACATAGTGGCCTTGGTAGCCGTTGATGTCGAAGCTATAGTGCCCTTTCAGCTGTTTGTTACCATTGGCATCGAGCACGTTGTGTTCAAGGTAGGCTTTAGTGAACTTAACGCTTTTAGCCGATGCTGCCTGCTGCTGTTGCTGCGCTGCCTGCCGCTCGCGCTCGGCCTGTGCAGCGCGCTCTTCGGCTTCGGCAGCGCGCTCTTCGGCCTCTATGCGGGCTTGCTCGGCCTCGGCGAGGGCCTGCTCTTCCATCTGTCGCATAAACTCGATGGAGTCGCGATAGGCCTGCTCCATCGCCTCTTTCTCTTGGCGGGCCTGCTCTTCGTTGTAGTCGTAGTCATAGGCGACTTCTTCGGCTACGGAATCCACTTCGAGGTAGTTATCCCAGTCGTAGACGTCGTCCCTCTTGCTGCCATTGGTGACGAGCAGGATGATGAGCATTAGGGCGACGAGCCCTCCGCCGACGCCGCCGGCGATGATCCACTTGCGTTTTGTGCTGCGGCGCTCCTCGTCGTCATCGTCGTCGTCGTCGCCGTTCAGGTTGATGTTCTGGTTGATGGCCGTCTGCTTGATGGGCGGGTGCTGCTGTCGCTGTGCGCTGTTATAGTTAAGGTACCCGCGTATGGCGGCTATCGACTGGGGGCGCTTCTGGCGCTCGATGCTCATCATCCAGGTGATGAGGTCGCGGGGCTTCTTGCTGACGGTGTTGGGATAGCGCAGCGTCTCGGGCGACTGCATGGTGGGGGTGATGTTCGTCAGTAGGTTGTAGAGCGTGGCACCGAGGGCGTAGATGTCGGTCCAGGGGCCTATGCTCGACATGTCCTGGCTCATCTGTTCCAGGGGTGCGAAGCCTGGCGTGTAGCAGAGCACGCCGGTGGTGCCGGTGTACTTGCCGCTGGCGCCTATCTGCTTGCTGGCGCCGAAGTCGATGATGACCACCTTGCCCTGACGGTCGATCATGATGTTGTCGGGCTTCAGGTCGAGGTGCCATATCTGCTTGGAGTGCACCTCGTCGAGGGCATCGAGCACCTGGTCGAGGATGTAGAGCGTCTGCTCCTCGGTGAGGGGCTTGCCGGTGTGCTCCATGTAGCTGGCCAGCGACTCGCCCTCGACGTAGTCCATGACGTAGTAGGTGGTGTTGTTCTCGTCGAAGAGGTCGTAGATGTGAACCACATGCTCGCCTCGGAGGCCGTACATGCGGTGGGCTTCCTTCTTGAACTTCTCGCGCTGCACGTTGATGCGGTCGGGCGCAACGGCAGGGCTCATGGTCACCTGCCGCATGTTTGTGCGGTAGCAGTAGCCACGGAGGAAGAACTCCTTCATGGCCCTTAGCTGGCCTGTGCTCATGTCGGTCACGACGTAGGTGTTGCCGAAGTTACCCGACGACAGGTACTTCTCCACGCGGTACTTGCCGCCTTGCAGTAGCGTGCCTACCGGCAGCAGCGATGTCTGGTCAATCTGTGGATCGTTATTCATCATTCACCGTTTTTAGTTATTGTTCATGGCGCAAAGATAAGTCTTTTTGCTGAAACAACAAAGAAAAAAGCCGAAAAAGTTCGATGGAGGAACGCTTTCGGCTTTTTGGGTGGAGATGTCTGGGCGTCAGACGATGGGCAGCGAGATGCCGCAAATCTTCTGGTAGACGTCGAGGGCGTAGACGTCGGTCATGCCGCTGATGTAGTCGATGACGGCCATGAGGCGGGTCTCCAACGAAGGGCTCTCGATGTCGTACTGTGTGGAGACGCGACCGATGAGCTGCTGCGAATAGTAGCGCTCAGGATGCTCGATGGCTTCGACCATCAGCTCCATGAGGGTGGCCATGATGCGATAGCCCGACAGTTCGACGTCGAGCACGGGCTGGCTCTTGTAGATGCGTACCTTAGATATCTTTGTGCAGCGCACGTAGGCCTCGTGCTGCAGCGGCGCGATGTGGTCGATGAGCGACCCCTGGAACGTGCCGCTGAGAATGTCCTCCTCGTGGTGGATGAAGGTCTGCACACACTCGTTCTCGAGCTTGCCGATGACGCAGGCCCGCAGATACTGCACCTGCTCGTTGGGGTCGCTGATCTGCTCGTCGTCGATGCGCTGCAGAATCTTCTGCTGCGTCGGCTCGTCGAAGAAGGCGAGCATCAGCTCGCGGGTCTCGTCGAGCGACAGCAGCTTCAGCTTGTGGGCGTCCTCCAGGTCCATGATCTCGTAGCAGATGTCGTCGGCCGCCTCCACCAGATAGACCAGCGGATGGCGTACGTAGCGCAACGGCTCGCCGGGCGCTGAGACGCAAAAAAGCCCCATTTCATCGGCAATTCTCTGATAGATGGGCAGCTCGCTCTCGAAGAATCCGAACTTACCTTTCTTGCCCGCCGCCGACGAGGAGAAGGGATACTTCACGATGCTGGCCAGCGTGGAGTAGGTCATGACGAAGCCCCCCGGACGACGTCCGCGAAACTGGTGGGTGAGCAGACGGAAGGCGTTGGCGTTGCCCTCGAAGTGGGTGATGTCGTCCCAGAAGCGTGGCGACACCTTCTCCTTCAAGTATGCGCCCTTGCCCTCGGTGAAGAAGGTCTTTATGGCCTTCTCGCCGCTGTGGCCGAACGGCGGGTTGCCCATGTCGTGAGCCAGACAGGCTGTTGCCACAATCTGTCCGATTTCCGGAACAAGCGTGTCGATGAAATCGGGATTTTTTGCCAATAGGTGCCTCACCACGTCGTTGCCTAAGGACATGCCCACGGAGGCCACCTCGAGCGAGTGGGTCAGACGGTTGTGCACAAACACGCTGCCAGGCAGCGGGAACACCTGCGTCTTGTTCTGCAGACGACGGAAGGGCGCCGAGAATATCAGACGGTCGTAGTCGCGTTTAAACTCTGTGCGGTCGTCGTGGCGCTCCGGATGGCGGTGCTCCTGTCCGAGCCGACAGTTGGAGATAAGTTGTTTCCAGTTCATCATCATGGGTGCAAAATTACTAAAAAGAACACAAAGACACAAAGCTGCAAACATAAAAAAACAAAAAAACTTCGTTAGTTCGCGGCTTTGAGTGCCCCAAAATTTGGTAATCTCATCGGAAATGGCTAATTTTGCACCTAAAATATATAAAGAGGTATGAGAATAGAAATTGTGAACAAAGGCCATCAGCCCCTACCCCAGTATGCCACCGAGCAGAGCGCCGGCATGGATCTGCGTGCCAATCTGGACGAGCCCATCGTGCTGCGCCCGCTGGAGCGCCGGCTCATACCCACCGGTCTGCATATCGCTCTGCCCGAGGGCTACGAGGCCCAGGTACGGCCCCGCAGCGGCCTGGCCCTGAAGAAAGGCATCACCGTGCTGAATGCGCCTGGCACCATCGACGCCGACTATCGCGGCGAGGTGGGCGTGGTGCTCATCAACCTGTCGCAGGAGGACTTCGTCGTGAACGACGGTGAGCGCATCGCCCAGATGGTCATCGCCCGCTACGAAAAGGCCGATTTCATCGAGGTAGAAGTGCTCGACGCCACTGAGCGTGGCGAAGGGGGCTATGGGCATACGGGGGGGAGGTGAAGAGTGAACAGTGAACAGTGAACAGTGAACAGTGAAGAGTGAGATTGAAATGATGAGAATATTGACCATATTGTTGATAACGTTGGTTGGACTGGGTGCAAGCGCTCAAGTCAACACGCCGTTGCAACCCGAAGAGACCGAGAAAACTCTCAACTCTCAACCCTCAACCCTCAACTCTCAAAGAGCCTACGACATTCTTTTCCACCAGGCAATGGTGGAGCGGCAGCGCGACCATCAGGATGCTGCGTTCGACCTGCTGATGCGATGCATCGAAATCGACTCTATGGCTTCGGAAGCCTATTATTTCCTCGCACAATACTATACCGCTCTGCGGCAGACCGACAAGGCGATGGCCTACATTGAGCGAGCAGCACAGATAGAGCCTCAGAACATGACCTATCTGGAGACCCTTGCCCACGGATACATCAGCACCGAGCGCTACGCCGAAGCCACCGACGTAGTGGAGCGTATGTACGAGGCCGACAAGAGTCGGCAGGAGCTTCTCCAGACGCTCTATCGTCTCTACACCCAGCAGAAGCGCTTTCAGGAAGCTGTCGGCGTGGTGGACCGCATGGAGCTGATCGACGGGAAGAGTGAGCGCACGGCTCTGGCAAAGAGCGGGCTCTACGTGCAGATGGACGACAGCCAGCGTGCTGTCGACGAGATGAAACTGCTGTCCGAACAGCATCCGCACGACATGCGCTATCGCACCCTCTACGCTTCGACGCTGATGATGAACGGCGAACGCGACGAGGCTGCCGACATGCTGACCGAGGTGCTGCAGGAAGAGCCAAACAACACACAGGCACAGCTGGCCCTGCGCAATTACTATATCGGAGAGGAGGACAGCGCTCGCATCGACTCGCTGACGCGCTGCATCCTGCTGAACCCTAACGCCAGCACCGAGGAGAAGGCCTACCAGCTGCGCAGCCTCATCAGCGAGAGCGAGCAAGCCGACGGCGACAGCACGCGCATCCTCGCCTACTTCGCCGAGATGCTCCGGCAGTCGCCGCCCGACCCTGACATTGCCGAGCTGCGGGCCGCCTATATGGAGCTGAAGAAGATGCCGAAGGACAGCGTAGAGCGTGCCTTCGAATATGTGTTGCAGTTGGCTCCCGACCGTGCCTCATCGCGTCTCCGGCTGGTGCAGATGGCATGGGAGCGACAGGACGACAGCCGCATCATCGACCTCTGTAAGGCCGCCCGCCAGTACAACCCCGAGGAGATGGGCTTCTACTACTTTCAGGGCATGGCCTACTACCGGCAGAACGACACCGACCATGCGCTCGAAGCCTTCCAGAACGGCATCAGCGTCATCGGCGACGACAGCTCACCCGAGATTGTCTCCGACTTCTACGCCGTCATGGGCGACCTGCTCTTCCAGAAGAATCGCCAGCAAGAGGCCTTCGCCGCCTACGACTCGTGTCTGCAGTGGAAGCCCGACAATATCGGCTGTCTGAACAACTACGCCTACTACCTTAGCCTGAACAACCAGCGCCTCGACGAGGCTGAGCAGATGAGCTTCAAGGCCATCAAGGCCGAGCCGAAGAACGCCACCTATCTCGACACCTACGCATGGATACTCTTCATGCAGGGCCGCTATGCCGAGGCCCGCATCTACATCGACCAGGCCCTGCAGTGCGACTCTACTGTCGAGGCCACCATCACCGAGCATGCCGGCGACATCTATGCCCTCTGCGGCGACATCGACGGGGCTGTGCTCTTCTGGCAGTCGGCACTCTTAGACAATCCTACAAACAAGGTGCTGGCACGCAAGGTTAAACGACGCAAATACATCAAACCGTGAAGATGAAGACCGTACACTATATCCTGACGATGCTCATCGTCGTGCTGCTGGCTGGCTGTAGCTCCCACAAGAGCGTGGTGAGCGGCGCCGATGGCAGCGATGCCACTTTTGCCGCCACCGACTTCCTGCAGAAGGTGACCGACCAGAACATGAAGCAGGACTTCGTCACGGCGAAGCTGAAGTTCTCTGCCGAGATGGGGTCGCAGAACGTGTCGGTGAGCGGCAGCCTGCGCATGAAGCGCAACGCCGTCATCCGCATCCAGCTGACCGCCTTAGGACTGATGGAGGTGGGACGTCTGGAGTTCACGCCCGACTATGTGCTCATCATGGACCGCATACACAAGCAGTACATCAAGGCACCCTACAACAAGGTGGACTTCATGCAGAGCAGCGGCATCAACTTCTACACCCTGCAGGCACTCTTCTGGAACGAGCTCTTCGAGCCCGGCAAGAAGACGGCCGACCCACGCCGTTTCGACGCCACCGCCGACGGCAGTGAGGTGCTCATCCGGCTGGCCGACGGTAGCCGTCATGCCAATTACGAATGGAACGCCCAGCGCCAGTCGGCGCTCATCACCCAGGCCAAGGTCACCCATCGCGATGCCCTGTTCACCTGGACCTACGACGATTTCAAGAAGTTCGACAAGCGACTCTTCCCCAACGACATGCAGATGGCGCTGTCGGCAGGGTCGAAGAACATGAAGATGGGTTTCAAGCTCAGCTCTGTCGACCACGACGACGACTGGGAGCTGTACACAAACATCTCGAGTCGCTACAGCGAGGTGACGGTCGACGACATCCTGCAAAAGCTGTTGTTGATGAGTTTGTGAGTTGATGAGTTTGTGAGTTTGTGAGTTGATGAGTTTGTGAGTTTGTGAGTTGATGAGTTTGTGAGTTAAGACGTTATATAATGAGCTGAGGAGGCTTATGAGGAAAATACTACTATTGCTATTGGCACTGAGCATGACCTTGATGGCTCCTGCACAGAAGTCGAAGACCCAGCAGGGCAAGCGAAAGCAACCGGCAGCGGCGGCGCAGAAGAAAACTGCGGCGCAGAAGAAGTCGGCCAGTCAGTCGGCAAAGCAGTCGTCGGCGAAGAAGCCGACGAAGGCTGAACTACAGGCACGCCAGAAGAAACTGAAGGCCGAGCAGGAGGCTGCACGCAAGCGACAAAAGGAGCTGGAGCAGCAGGTGGGTCAGCGCTTGCAGGAGGCCCAGGCACTGGCCAGCGAGATTGAAGACAAGCAGATTGTCATCGACAGCATACGCCACGAGGTGGCAGTGCTCGACAGCGGCATAGCCGTGCTCGACCAGGAGCTGAAAGCCCTGCAGAAGGAGCTCGACGAGCGGCGCGAGCACTACAAGCAGTCCGTGCGCTATATGTATCGCAACCGCAAGTCGCAGAACCAGATGATGTTTCTGCTCAGCGCCAAGAACTTCAACCAGATGTACCGTCGTCTACGTTTCTCCGACGACTATGCCACCTACCAGAAGGCCCAGAGCAAGGCTGTCAGGCTGAAGCAAGAGCAGGTGGACCAGAAGCAACAGGAGCTGCAAGGCGTGAAGAGCGAGAAGACCCGTCTGCTGACACGCAGCGAGAAGGAACAGCAGGTGCTGGAGGACAAGCGTGCCAACGAGCAGAAGATGGTGGCCTCGCTGCGCAAGGAGCAGAAGACGGTGCAGAACCTGATGGCGCAGCAGAAGAAAGAGGAGAACGAGCTGAACAACAGCATACAGAAAATCATCGAGGAAGAGCGTGAGCGTGCCCGTCTGGCTGCCGAGGCAGAGGCCCGACGCAAGGCGGAGGCCGAAGCCCGCCGACAGGCCGAGATGGCGAAGGCTGCACAGGCAAAGGCCGCACAGGCAAACAGCAAAGGCAAGAACAGCAAGAACGCCAAGGGCAGCAAGAACGACAAAAAGAGCAGCACCAAGAGCAACCAAGCCACGGCCCAGAACAGCAGCGCGAACAGCGTGAAGGTGGAGAAGTTCACCGAGCCATCGGCCGACCGCAAGCTCAGTGGCAGCTTCACGAGCAACAAGGGCCGACTGCCCTATCCTATCACGGGTCGCTACAAGGTCATACGCGGCATTGGCAACTACGTCATCGACAAGGTGACGCTGCCCAGCAAGAGCCTATATATAAAAGGTGAGGCTGGCGCGAAGGCACGCTGCGTGTTCGACGGCGTGGTGACAGGCATCGTGGAGCGCTCGGCCGACTATGTCGTGCTGGTACGCCACGGACGTTACATCTCGGTCTACTCGAACGTGGCCAAGCCCTCGGTGAAGACCGGCGATCAGGTGAAGACCAACCAGACGCTGGGCTCGCTCTGCAGCGACAACATGCTCGTGTTCCAGTTGCGCAACTGGACCGAACCGCTCAATCCCAAGGCCTGGCTAAGGAAATGAGAATGAAAGAACGGATTAACGAAAGATAAGGAGGTAATAGCTATGCAGATTAATACTCATCTGTCGCGATTGGTGCACGATGTGGCCGCTCATTATGGCGACCGCGAAGCACTCATCTATAAAGAGTTTGGGGGTAAGGAGTGGAAGTCGTTCTCGTGGAACGAATTCTCTGCCCGTGTGAAGCAAGTGTCCTACGCCTTGCTCAGCATGGGTGTCGGCGTGCAGGAGAACCTCGGCGTGTTCTCGCAGAACTCGGTGCAGTATCTGTTCACCGACTTCGGTGCCTGGGGCATCAGGGCCGTCACCATACCTTTCTATGCCACCAGCTCGGAACAGCAGATACAGTTCATCGTCAACGATGCCAAGGTGCGCCTGCTCTTCGTCGGCGAACAAGAGCAGTACGACAAGGCCCGCCGTATCTTCCCCACCTGTCAGTCGCTGGAGCATATCATCGTCTACGACCGCTCCGTGAAGATAGATGGCGATAGCTACGCGATGTACTTCGACGACTTCCTGCAGAAGGGCGATGCCCAGAGCCTGCAGCCCGAGGTGGAGCGGCGCCAGCAGGAAGCCTCGATGGACGACATCGCCAACATCCTCTACACCAGTGGCACCACCGGCGACTCCAAGGGCGTCATCCTGACGGCCGGACAGTATCATGCCGCGATGGAAGCCAACCACAAGTGCGTGCCCGTCAGCGACAAGGACCGCGTGCTGAACTTCCTGCCCTTCACCCATATCTTTGAGAAAGGATGGAAGATACTGTGCATCACCATGGGCGCACGGCTCATCGTCAACACCCATCCGCTGGAGGTGCAGCAGAGCATGCGCGAGCAGCACCCCACCTGCATGTCGAGCGTGCCCCGCTTCTGGGAGAAAGTATATGTAGGCGTGCAGGAGAAAATCGAGTCGAGCAGCGCCTTCCAGCGGAAACTCTTCCGCCACGCCCTTGCCGTCGGCAAGAAACACAACATTGACTACCTGTCGAAAGGGCGCAAGCCGCCCATCGGTCTGCAGGTGGAGTACAAGCTGCTCGACAAGACCGTCTTCTCGCTCGTCAGGAAAGAGCTCGGACTGGAGAACGCCCATTTCTTCCCCACCGCCGGTGCCACCGTGTCGCCCCATGTGGAAGAGTTTGTTCACTCCATCGGCATCTGCATGGACGTGGGCTATGGCCTCACCGAGAGCCTGGCTACCGTCAGCTGCAACCACATCGGCGAGCCCTTCACCGTGGGCAGCGTGGGCATACCCATCGACAGCATCAGCATCAAGATCAGCGACGAGGGCGAGATACTGCTGAAAGGCCCCACCATCACCCGAGGCTACTACAACCGTGACGACCTGACCCGTCAGGCATTCACCGACGACGGCTACTTCCATACCGGCGATACCGGCTATCTGGAGAACGGCGAGCTCTTCCTCAAGGAGCGCATTAAGGACCTGTTCAAAACCAGCAACGGCAAGTACATCGCTCCGCAGATGATTGAGTCGAAGCTGCTGGTCGACAAGTACATCGACCAGGTAGCTATCATCGCCGACCAGCGTAAGTTCGTTTCGGCACTCATCGTGCCCGAATACCATGCTTTAGAGAAGTACGCTGCCGAGCATGGCATCAGCTTTGCCAGTCGCGAAGAGCTCTGTGCCAACGATGCGATACACACCATGATGATGGAGCGCATCGACACCCTGCAGCAGCAGCTCGCCCACTACGAGCAGGTGAAGCGCTTCACCCTGCTGCCACGCGCCTTCTCGCTCGACCGCGGCGAGCTGACGAACACCCTGAAGATCAAGCGCCGCGTG
>ODAI010871096.1_pt1 | contig 17834 bp, 11 predicted proteins | sample 1539321 | NCBI WGS metagenome assembly ODAI01 (sample SAMN02144231, study PRJEB22623) | gut metagenome | biome: sheep rumen | host: Ovis aries | place: New Zealand | reverse complement strand
TTCAAGGAGATTACCGGCATCAGCCAGGGGACTTTGAATAAGCTTCAGAACGGTGGCAATGTCATGGTGGATGTACTTGAGAAGATCTGCCTAAACATGGATTGCAGCGTTGAAGACATCATGGAGATTTATCCTGATCCGGTTAACAGTACAAAAAAAGGCACACATAGAAGTGTAAAGTATCATGGGAAGGACTAATGACATGGAACGGGTAACCGCCAATTACAATTTTATAGATTTGTTTGCCGGTGCCGGCGGCCTGTCAGAAGGATTTCTTCAAGCAGGGTTCAAGCCAGTTGCACATGTGGAGATGAATGAATTTGCAGCCAAGACTCTTGAAACAAGAAGTGCATATTACTATCTAAAGGGTACAAATAATCTGGCTCCGTATAAGAAATACTTGTCCGGAAAAATCGGCCGTGACGAGTTCATGAAGCATATTCCTGCTTCAATTACCAAAACAATCATCAATGAAACAATGTCCGAAGAGACACTACCTGCTATCTTTAAAACCATTGATGGGATTATGAAAATCAGAGGCATCTCGACGATTGACATAATCGTTGGTGGACCACCCTGCCAGGCCTACTCACTTGTCGGAAGGGCACAGAGCAGTCATATGGAAGTTCCCATGGAAGATGATCCGAGGAACTATCTTTATAAACTGTATGCACGGTTCTTAAAACGCTATCAACCTCGAATGTTTGTCTTTGAAAATGTAACTGGAATTGAATCAGCCAATGGCGGAACTACATGGAAGAATATCAAAAAATATCTGAAGCGTGTTGGTTATGAAATTGAATGCCGTGAGCAGAATGCTCACACTTTTGGCGTCCTTCAGAACCGACGCCGAATGATTATTGTTGGCTGGCTGAAGCAGAGCGGGTTGAAATATCCGGACTTCATTGAGATTAATGCGAATGCGGTAGTAAATGATCTCTTTGATGATTTACCAAAGCTTCATCCGGGGGAGAGTTCCGATAAATATGCCAAGTCGAAAGCAAGTAGATATGTATTGGATTATGGCATCAGAACGAAGGATGATGTTCTGACGCTTCATAATTGCAGACCGAACCAGGACCGAGATATCCAGATTTACAGAAGAGCTGTAGAACTGTGGAATGATGGTCATCAAAGGCTCAACTATAATGATCTGTCTGAAGAACTGAAGACACACAAGAATCGACATTCATTCGTTGACAGATTCAAAGTTGTGGAGGGTGACGAAGCGTGCTGCCATACCATCCTTGCACATCTTTCAAAGGATGGCCACTACTTCATCCATCCTGATATAGAGCAGAACCGTTCCATTACTGTTCGTGAGGCTGCAAGAATACAGTCATTTCCAGACAGCTATTTTTTCGAGGGACCGAGAACATCCCAGTTTGTTCAAATCGGAAACGCAGTTCCTCCGATGATGGCAAAAGGAATAGCAATGGGAATCTTCGAGCAACTGTACAAAGGAGACACTGATGGAAAGTAACCTGCTTCTTGAGCAATATAGCAGATACAAGAAAATGGAATTGGAAGCTTCTCCTTTTCATTTCCTGCTGGATGCTAACATTGAATTGAACCCTCATCAGATCAATGCTTTTTGTGCTGCCATTCAGGCATTGAAAACAGGAGGAATAGTTCTGGCTGATGAAGTTGGCCTTGGTAAAACAATTGAGGCAGGTCTCGTATTAAAGTATGTGCTTGAGTCAGGTGCGAAAAGGGTTTTGATTGCACTGCCCGCATCCCTGCGGAAACAGTGGGAACTGGAACTTGAGGAAAAATTCAATCTGGAATCTGTCATTCTGGATCGGATTACCGTCGAAAAAGAAAGCAGAGAATGGAGAAGCCGGCTGACTGATACCAGCAAGGTGCGGATCGTACTGACATCCTATGATTATTCATCAAAGCTGATGAAAAGATTCCCTGAAGTAAAATGGGATTTCATCATCATTGATGAGGCGCATAATCTCCGGAATGTTTTCCACGGAACCAAGAGAGCGAAAAACCTTTATGAGCTTTCAAAAGGAATTCCCAAAATACTGCTGACGGCGACGCCGCTCCAGAATTCACTGACAGATCTTCACGGATTGATTTCTTTCATTGATCCCCGGATCTTTGGAAGTGAGAAGGTATTCAACAAGCGTTATATCGAGGGCGAGGATTATTCTGATCTCAAGAGAGAACTGACCCCTGTCCTCTACCGAACTCTTCGCCGGGATGTGGCGAAGTATATGAACTTCAAGAAAAGAATCTGCAAGACAGTCGATTTTGCTCTGTCAACAGATGAAATAGAGCTATATCAAAGGGTAAATGATTTCCTGAAGCGGGATATCCTTTACTCTATTCCGACATCCAATCGAAGCCTGATTATCCTTGTAATCAGAAAGCTCCTCGCGTCCTCCAGCTTCGCACTGATCGAGACATTCGAGGTGTTGAAAGACAGGCTGGAAAAGCTGTATGAAGGGAGCAAATCTGCAAATGCTCAGGAAGGATTTGATCTGTTCTGGAGCTTTGTTGAAGACGAAATTGATGAATCCGGCTTTGAGGAAACCGAGGATGAAGATACGGTTATCCAGAAGCAGTACATCCAGGCTGAACTTGATGAAGTAAACACCATCATAGATGTTGCCAAACGAATCAAGACCAATGCAAAGGTGGTTGCATTAAAGTCTGCGATAGACATAGGTTTTGATATGCAGCGGAAGCAGGGCATTTCACAGAAGGTTGTTGTCTTCACGGAATCAAAACGCACACAGAAATATATTGCTGAAGAACTGCGGAAGAATGGATACGACGAAGAAGACATCCTGCTTTTCAACGGCGACTTTGACGATGCTATGACAAAAGAAATATACAGGACATGGCAGGTTAAGAACTTTGGAAATGCCAATTATGGCCGTAGCGTCGAATACAAACATGCTATTGTAGATTACTTCCGCAGCAATGCGAAAATCCTAATCTGTACGGATGCAGGCTCAGAAGGTTTGAATCTTCAGTTCTGCAATACGGTTATCAATTATGATCTGCCTTGGAACCCCATGAAGATTGAGCAGCAAATTGGTCGTTGCCATCGTTATGGACAGGAACACGATGTCGTTGCCATAAACCTGCTGAACACCCAGAATGCGGCGGATCAGCGTGTATATGATATCCTGGCAAGAAAGTTTGAGCTGTTCGAGGGCGTGTTCGGCGCATCCGATATTGCCTTGGGTGCCTTGGAATCCGGGACCAGTTTTGAAAAAATGGTGCTGCAGATTTATCAGACCTGTGATACTACGGCAGAGTTTAAGAAGGCATTTGACAAGTTGGACAGGAAACTGAATGCCAAACGTGACAAGAAAGCGCGGGAGTTGAGAACACTTCTGCTGACAGAAAGCAGTGGTGCAAAGGAGCAGGCGCTTGACAGTACGAAGAATGATATTGCCCGGTATCTGAGCGAGGTTGAATATTGGAACGGCTTCGGTGAACCGGAGGTTGACGGTAATCTGCATTACTGGAAGGTAGATAACTGGGGAGAACAGGTTCTTGGCTCACATGGAATTCTTTTTGTCGGAGCATTCTGCGATTCAGTGAAGCTGCTGTTTCCGGTCATTCTCCTTTGTGATGAACAAGGAAACCATGTGGACTTTGACGAGGTTGATCTGATACCGGCCCTGGAAAAGATTGACGATATGGATGTCCGTTATTTCAAACCGACAGCGGACGAAATGAAGCTGTATCAAAAGGTCTATGACAGGCTGACGGCGGAAATGCTGAAACGATACCGGGATCAAACGGAACCTGTCAAAGCATATAACCGCAGAAAGATTGAGAACTGGGAAAGAATCCAGATGGAGCAGTTGATAGCGTCATATCAGGAAATGGACGCTGAGATAAGAGCTCTGAAAGAGCTGGAAAGTGCCTCGGACAATTTCTATGAAAAGATAGATATCCGGAAAAAGATCACGGAGAAATCGAAGGCGCTTGAGAAGCTGCAGGAGTCCTTTCATGAAAAAGGGACTGGCTTTAAGACCGAGGGCGAACGGGAAATCGAGGAATTCAACAGGCAGTTTGATATTAACCCGATACTGCTTGTTAATATCGTGCTGAAGTTTTAGGAGAGATAGTTATGCAGAAAACAGGAAAACTGGAGCTGACATGGGTCGGGAAATACGATGACAAAGTTGTTGAACCAAGAATTCTGATAGAGGATATAGGTAAATCCTACGGAGATCCTCAAAGTCCGAACATGTTGATTCATGGGGACAATCTAATTGCTTTACAGGCTTTACAGAACGAATTCTACGGTGAGATAAAATGCATATATATTGATCCTCCTTACAATACCGGGAGCGCATTTGACCATTATGATGACAATCTTGAACATAGCATCTGGTTGAGTCTTATGAGACAACGACTTATCTTGCTTCGAGAATTGTTATCTGAAGATGGAACAATCTGGATTCAAATTGATGATGAAGAACAGGCATATTTGAAGGTACTCTGCGATGAAGTGTTTGGACGTGGGAACTTTGTAAATATGGTTTCTGTTAATATGAAAAACATTGCAGGTGCTTCTGGTGGAGGGGAGGACAAGCGACTTAAGAAGAATTGCGAGTATATTCTTGTTTATGCCAAGGATTACTCGTTACTGCCATTATTCAATGGGCCATACATGTATACGGAAATGTCCGAACTAATACAGCAATATCTTGACGAAGGGAAAAGCTGGAAATACACCTCGGTATTAGTTAATCCAGGGAAAAAAGAATACATTGGCTCAACTGTGGATGGAGATGGAAACGAGATTAAGGTCTTTAGAAGAGTCGGTGTTGAGACACTATCGGTCAATCAATTAGCCAAAAGAGAAGGGCTCACTCTAAAAGAGGCTTACCAAAAATATGGGGTTAATGTGTTTAGAACTACAAATGCCCAGACGTCTATAAGAACCAGAATAATTGATTATCGGAAAGAGCAAGGAATTACAGACCAAGTTCTATCCATCGAATACGTGCCAAGAACAGGAAAGAATCGAGGAAAAGTATACGAACAGTTTTATAAGGATGATGTATGTAACCTTTTCGTTTGGCTTAGGGATACATCTGAAGTAATAGATGGCGAATTATATAAAAAAGATTTACAAGGCACTTATTGGGATATGAATGCGTGGATGAAGAATTTGACCAAGGAGGGCTCGGTAGAATTTGGTAACGGGAAAAAACCAGAACAATTGGTAAGACAAATAATTGAAATGACCACATCTCCTGGAGATTGGGTGTTAGATTCATTTTTGGGTTCTGGAACGACAGCTGCAGTTGCGTCAAAAATGGAACGACACTGGATAGGAATAGAACTTGGTGATCATGCCTATACACATTGTAAAGTTAGGCTTGATCGAGTAATTGATGGAAGTGATGCTGGAGGGATAACGAAAGCTGTAGGCTGGAGCGGTGGCGGTGGATATCATTTTTATGAGCTCGCGCCAAGCTTGCTGGTTAAAAACGACAAACTTCCGATTTATCAGATAAACCCAGATTATACATTCGATATGATCTGCGAAGCAATCTGCAAGATTGAAGGCTTTCATTACAAGCCGCAGGATGTATTCCATGGATACTCATCGGAGAAGCGTTTTATCCATATCACTATGGAGTTTATAAATGCAGCCTATATAAAATCGCTGGCAGCGCGGCTTTCAGAAGGTCAATCGCTGCTGGTTTATGGCACAAAAGTGCAGTCAGATATGGTATTGCCTGAAAACATTGAGGTCAAGAAGATACCAAAAGACCTGTTGGATAAGTGCGATTTTGAGAGCGAGGTGAGGTAAATGTCAGAGACAGTAAATAAGATCAAGTATGCCATGAGCCTCAGAACCCCGCAGGAGGAGGCACTTTTATATCTCGATGCCATCAGCACACATTGTGATTATAAAAAAGACAGCAAAGACACTGTTGAGGCCGTTGCGACGGAATATTGTGAGAAGCAGAGGAAGATCAATGCGAAGTTTGATTTCCCTTCGTTTTGTTACGCCATGGCGACCGGTATCGGGAAAACCCGGCTCATGGGAGCCTGCATCTATTATCTGTACAAGACTAAAGGCTACAAGCATTTCTTCATTCTGGCACCAGGCAACACGATCTACGACAAGCTCCGCAAGGAAACGAATCCAAACCATCCGAAGTATATCTTCAAGGGACTGGAAGCCGAAATGGGACGGCCGAAGGTATATGACGGGGAGAATTACGACACTTATCCGGTGAAGTTTGAGCAGATGACCCTGAAGATTGAGAGAACTTCAGAAATCCAGCTGTTCATCTTCAACATAGGGAAGATTTTTAACAGCAAAACAGATACACAGTTCAACTTTCATAAGTTTAAGGAGACGCTGGGGGCATCTTTCGCTGATGTACTGGCTCAGTTTGATGATCTGGTTATCTGCATGGATGAGGCGCACCGCTATTATGCGCCGGCATCCATGAAAGCCATCAATTACTTGAAGCCTGTTCTCGGACTGGAGTTTACTGCAACGCCGAAGAGCACATCAAATATTATCTATGCATATGATCTTGCCCGCGGTGCCGTTGAGGGATATCTGAAGATTCCTGTTGTAATGGGACGTTCCAATACTGCGGGGTACAGCCAGGAAGATATTGAGGAAATGAAAATCCGTGATGGTCTCACCCTGCATGAGCATCGTAAGACTGTATTGCGGGAATATTGCAATGAAAACGATCTGGACTATGTAAAGCCTATCGTGCTGATTGCCTGCAAGGACACGGAACATGCCAAGAAAGTACGCGCGCTGATCGACAGTGACAGTTTCCAGAATGGTAAATATAAAGGGAAAGTCATCGAGATTCATTCAAAGCAGACCGGTGAGGAATCAGAAGAGAATATCCGTCTTCTTCTATCCATTGAGAGTGCATCAAATCCCGTTGAGATTGTTCTGCACGTATATAAGCTGAAGGAAGGATGGGATGTAAACAACCTGTTTACGATCATCCCTTTGAATGCTGCAAAGAGCGATATTCTTGCCATGCAGACGATTGGCCGTGGGCTAAGACTGCCTTTTGGCGAGCAGACAGGTAATGAAGATTTAGATACCCTGGATATTGTCGCTCACGATCATTACAGAGAACTGGTGGATGAGATAAAGAACAGCGATATCTTCCGCTACCGCGATCTGGATTCATCTAATGTTGAACCGTCGGAATCAGTGGACGTATCTGCGGGTGTAGATGATGGACAGTTATCGCTGTTTGACTTCGCGATTTCAGCCTCCGGTGTAAAAACCTTCGTTGAGGTGTTTAATCCGAAGACACAGCTTGAGATTTACCAAGAATATCTGAAGAATTTCGTGGCTGTTCAGAAAAAAGATAAGAAAGATGATCCGGGACAGCTGACACTGTTTGATATTCAGCCGGATGTGATGCCCGCTGGAAGTGCTGAGACGGCGGCACCTGCCACTTCAAAAACGGAAGGCAAAGCTGAGAAACAGCCGCTTTCCAAAGAGAAATTCGTAAAAGCAGTAACGGAATACTCTGCAAAAGCTATTTCCGTTCCGAAAATTCTGGTGCAGACAACATCGGAAGTGAAGTTTAACCGTTTTGAGGTAAAGCGTACTATTCCTGATTTTGAAGTCGCCATGGCAAAGATTGAAAGATTTGATGCGATCAACCAGCAGCTCCTTACGCTGGTGGATGCACAGATTCTTGAAGTGAATGATGCCATGAACACGCTTGCCTGTATGCTGCTTGACGCCATCAGCGAGCTTTCCTACGATGATGCCGACTTCGTGATTGACGTTGTTGAACAGTACCTTGCCCAGATACCTGGAGATGAGGAAAACAAGCGTCGTATTGTCCGTAGATATGCGACATTGATTGTAACGGACATCAGAAAGCAGATTTATGAGCATATGGATCGGAAAACACAGGATATCCATATCATTCAGAAAGATCTTATCCTGTTCCGCCGGTTTGTAAAGAATGTAAAGGAGGACGGAAAAGTCAGGTTTGACAAGCCGTTCACGGATAAGAGCAACATCAAGAAGTATCTCTTTACCGGGTATAAGAAATCATATTATTCGGCAAATGCGTTTGACAGTGATACCGAGCGTCAGTTCTCAATTATCCTGGAGGAAGATCCGGATGTTATCCGCTGGATCAAGCCGCCGCTGAATCAGCTTGGCCTTTTCTGGAAAGCGGGCCAGCAGTATAACCCGGACTTCCTGGTTGAGACGACAGCAGGGAAATTCATGGTTGAGGTCAAAGCTTTGAATGAGGTGACTTCTGATGAGGTTGTTTCCAAGGCGAGGGAAGGAATCAAGTGGTGCAGATTTGCTTCTACGGCAGACCCCGATCACAAGAAATGGGAATACAAGCTTGTTTCCGATGACAACATTCATCCCGGAAACACCTGTAAATATACGCTCGGTACGGCTCATGCCGTTAAGGAGGACGAATAATGGCTGACAGGTTTAAGTATTCAGAAGTCAGACAGAAAATCATTGACGCCATAAGAACTGATCTCATCGGCCCAAGAGAAGCTGAGGAGGTTCTGGAAGAGAATCCCCGTTATGCTTATCTGGTTGGAATGCTTGATATACAGAGCGACGATGAAGATTATTCCGGTGCCGGTGAGCAGGAAGTTGATGCCGACATGGCTTTTGAAGACGGAGAAGATTTTACTGCTGGAGAGGATGATGACAACGAGCCGATTTCGACGACACATTTTAAGCTGCCGTCCTCTATCGGTATCAGCTTTTATGTGCAGAGTGATCTGCCGGGTATCAACCTGGACGTGTCCTGGGGCGACTATTCAAAATCTTCAGAGAAATACACGGGAAAAGACGAAAAAGAACACAGTCGTGCAATCTATACCCGCATCCCGATGGCGGAGACGATTCATGTCAACTTTGCTGATTTCGGTCGCACGAAGGAATATCAGCTTGTCTGTGATTCCAATGTTCATGTTCATGTATCACGGATTGGATTAAAAGGCGGTTACTCTCTTGTAACAGCCTATGTCGTAAACAAAAGAAAAAATTCAGCAAGCAGCGTAGAAGCCATTATGTTCCAGGTGGAGTTGAAGGCATATTCCGAAGATGGGTCTGCTGCTTTTGTTGCGGAGCATATCTGCCGAAAAATCCTTGCAGCAGATGAATTCTACTTTGAACAGCGTCCTATCCTGGGACGCGGCAGAGGATGCGCTGCGGTATGGGATACACCAGTTGACGGAAGAACTACATCTGTCCGATCTGCATTCATACCGGAATATGAATTCCCTGGCGTGAGTGCTGCCCTTGATGGTTTCGACCGATACTTTTTCTCGACGTTTACCATGTCGGCAAAAGCCAAAAAGGAAGATACCATCGGGAAACTGAACACGCTTGCTGATTCCTACGAGAGCTGGATCAACAAGACCCTTGTCGGCAATCCAAGGATGAAGGATGCAGCTTTCAAGGGGAAAATCGGCAATGTCGTAATTGATCGATGCCTGGATGCTTTACGGCGTATCCGGGAAGGTATTCATATCATTGAGGCGGATGATACTTCTTTTGAAGCATTCTGCTTCATGAATCGTGTTATCTTTCTTCAGAACAGCATAAAGAACTATGCAAAGAAACACGGAGCTGGCATCGAGTGCAGTTTTCAGGATTTTATCAATCCGAAGAACCCGGACAATAATTTTGGCTGGCGGCCATTCCAGATTGCTTTCATCCTGATGAACCTGGCAGGAATTGTTGACCCGACACATGAAGATCGGGAAATTGTCGATCTTCTCTATTTCCCGACCGGTGGCGGTAAAACAGAAGCATATCTTGGACTTATAGCTTTTGCCATAGCAAACAGAAGGCTCAGGGCAACTGACAGTGGTGAATACATCCTGGATGGTGGCGTCACAGTTATGCTCAGGTACACACTGCGCCTTCTTACTACGCAGCAGCGTGACCGTATCACGAAAATGGTTGTAGCGGCGGAAATGATCAGACGCCAGGCATATCCGCGTTTTGGAAAGGAACCGATCAGTATCGGTTTCTGGGTTGGAGGCGGAGTAACACCTAACAAGTTTGATGAGTTCATTGAAAAGGCGGATGCGCCGCAGGCAGCAAGAAGTGCGCGGAATCATGTTTACAAACAGCTGCTGACCTGCCCGTTCTGTGGTAAACCGCTGAAAGAAGAAAACTTCAATATTGACACAGACAGAAAGTCGATTGAAATCTTCTGCTCTGACAAGGACTGCCAGTTCTACAGATACAGAAATGACAGAATCCCGATTCCTGTTTATCTTGTAGACGAAGAGATATATGGCAAATGCCCGACAATTATCCTGTCTACCGTAGATAAATTTGCCAGACTTCCCTGGGATGTGAATACAAATGCCATATTCGGAAGAGTTGACCGCAAGTGCAGCCGCGACGGGTATGTAGCCATTGGTGCGGATCATGGAAGGCATAACAAAACAAGTTCTCTGCCATCGTCTAAGCTGGAAAGAATACGTCCGTTTCTGCCGCCGGAACTGATTATACAGGATGAGCTGCATCTCATTACCGGTCCGCTTGGTACAGTTTATGGTGCTTACGAGACCATTATTGAGGATATGTGCATCCACGATGGTATCAAGCCTAAATATGTGGTTTCAACTGCAACAATAAAGAATGCGGAAGCACAGACAAAGTGCCTGTATGCCAGAAAGAAAACAACGCAGTTTCCGCCAAACGGGTTTGAAATTGGAGACAGCTTCTTCATCAGGGAGATTCCTGTAGATACAGATCCTTTCCGGAAATATGTAGGTGTCTGTGCACCGGGACAATCCGTAAAGACTGCATTGCTGCGTGTATATTCCATTATTCTGCAGGAGGCCTATACATTATCACTCCAGGATGAATATCGGGATGTGATTGATCCCTATTACTCACTTGTGGGCTATTTCAACAGTATTCGCGAGCTTGGCGGTGCTGTGCGTCTTCTCCAGGACGACATTCCGAAGAGAATTTACAGAATAAAGAACAAATACGGCATGGATAAGCAGCGGTATTTGAATCATAATGTGGAGATCACTTCCCGTATGTCCTCATACAAAATACCTGAGAAGCTGAACCAGCTGGAAACAACCTGCAAGTCGAAAGACTGTCTGGATACAGCTATTGCGACAAACATGATCGCCGTCGGTATGGATGTTGATCGTCTGGGGCTTATGGTTGTAACCGGACAGCCAAAACAGAACTCTGAATATATCCAGGCAACAAGCCGTATCGGCCGTGCTTTTCCTGGGCTGGTTGTGACGCTGTACAATGCGTACCGCCCACGCGACCTGTCGCACTATGAAAACTTCACAGGGTATCACTCTCAGCTTTACAGATTTGTTGAGGGAACGACTGCAACACCGTTCTCAGCAAGAGCAAGGGATCGCGTCCTTCATGCGTTGATTATATCTGCTATTCGGCTGAAATTCCCGGCCATGGCAAACAATCCCGATGCTGCCGCGATTGGAACACTGACGGCAGAAGAGATTGCAACTGTAAAGGCCTTGATTCTTGACAGGCTCAATATCATCAAGCCTTCAGCACGGACAGATGCGGAGGATGAGATCGACAGATTCATTGACTGGTGGAAGCTTCGCGCAGCCCAGACCAAACCACTGCGCTATTATGTGGTCGGTACGGAACGGTATAACCGGTTGATGAATCCCTATGACAAGCCGCATGAGGAAGATGAGAAGGCTACTCTGCAGTCAATGCGGGAAGTTGAAAGCTCTGCGAATATGTTCTATTACACGGAGGAATAACATGGCTTTTGATAATAACAAACTCGGAGAGCTTCGTCCGAATCAGATCATTACTACATTCGGCCCTGGCTCCGTTGTGGATGCAGTCAAGGATTCTGTAACGATTCTTGATATTTCCTACTGGAAGCACAAGGGAAAAAAGATAATTGACGGAAGACTGGCATCATATCTGGGAGTGGATTGCTTCTATATGCCTCGCACAAGCTTTTCGGGAGATATTCCGGTTGTAACGTTCCCTTACTGGCATGTATGCTCGAATCTCAAGTGTGGCAGGCTGTTTGATGCAAGGCAGAATTTCGACCTGGACAGATATCTGAAATACGGTGTGACCTGTCCTGAATGTCATCGTCCTGCATATCCTTCCCGATTCATTACGATATGCGAAGACGGGCATATGTCCGATTTTCCCTGGAAATGGTGGGTGCACAGAGGTGATACGGACTGCAAAGGCACGCTCAAAATGTATTCAACAGGAAATACATCTACGCTTGCTGACATGTGGGTTGAGTGTTCCTGCGGAGCAAAGAGGAGCATGAGCGGCGCTACCCAGAGAGATAATTTTGATGGAGTGAAATGCACAGGGCATCATCCGTTCAGGCCGAGCGTCAAGAATCAGAAATGTACAAAGCCGGTTATTCCCTCACAGCGCGGCGCATCGAATGTTTACTTTGCAGTAAGCAGAAGCGCTATTTCTATTCCGCCTTGGATTAACCCTCTTTATAATCTGATCGACGAACACCTTCGCGACATTGAGCTGGCAAAACAGCTCATGGGTGATGCGGGAATAACAAAGATCTATGAGATGTATTTCTCTGCATTTCCAAGAAATGAATTTGATGAGGCGCTTCAACGCCGCATGAATAACATTAAGGAATACACAGAAATCAAGCAGATGGAATATAACGCAATCACTCATTTTGATGATCCGTTATATGAATCCAACAAGAAGCATTTCAAAGCGGAGGAGGACGCTCTGCCGGGATATCTGAAAAAGTATTTCAGCAGGATAATCCGTGTTACAAGATTAAGGGAAGTCAGAGTACTGCTGGGCTTTACCAGAGTGGATGCCCCTGATCCGGATGCAGACGAACAGCCGAATATTGTTAAACTCAGTAAAGGGAAACAAGAGAGATGGCTCCCGGCGGCAGAGGTCAATGGAGAAGGTATATTCATTGAATTCAATAAAGCTGCGTTAAAGAAATGGCTGGCCACTGATACGGTCAAGGCTATTTCTCAGAAATATGAGGATTCCTATCAGGAATTCTGTGATTCAAAAGGTTGGACAGTAACGGTAAAACGAGACGCAGTATACGTTCTCATGCATACCTTTGCCCATCTGATGATAAAACAGATGTCGATGTCCTCCGGTTACTCGTCATCAGCGATTCGAGAAAGGATTTATTTTGGAGATACCATGGCCGGCATTCTGCTTTATACCGGAAGCTCTGATAAGGAAGGATCGCTTGGAGGCCTGGTGGAACTGGGAACTATCGAACAGATGACAAGCCTGATGAGAGATGCTTTTCAGGAAGCGCTTGTTTGCACCAATGATCCGGAATGCATGAGCACTCTTCCGGCAGGAAAGAATTCAAATGGTGCAGCCTGTCACTCCTGCTGCATGATATCCGAGACCGCTTGTGAGAACGGGAACAGAATGCTGGATCGTGGCCTGGTGGTTTCTATCCCTGGGCGGGAAGCATGTTCATATTTCAAGGAGCTGGTAAGTGATCTATGTCAGGTGGAAGTATAAACAAAGAAATCCTTTTTAACACTGTTAAAAGCGATATGGCAAACGGGACAGCCAATGCTGTTCCTATGATAAAAAAGGGCTTCCCTGAATTGTCGAATCCGGAATGTGCAGAGCTGGTATCGATCCTCGAGAATGCAATAACTTCCGGAGATGCGGACAAGGTGTCCTTAGTTGTAACTGCACCGCCATCATTTTCGATTAACGCAAGAACAACCATGAATGTTGTGCAGTCTATGATCAATGGCGCAGAAAGGAACATCCTGATTACAGGATACTCCTTGTCTTCGTATTTTTCTGAACTGGTCGATACCATCATTCAGAAGAGCCAGCGGGGCGTGTTCGTAAAATTCTTTGTCAATGACCTGGACAAGCAGCCGGATTTTGATAAGGTTCTACGTTACAAAGGCCGGTTTTTGAAGGTATATAACTATCACCAGGATGAAGATAAAATGGCAGCCCTGCACGCGAAAGTAATCTCGGTAGACCAGCGGCAGACATTGATTACTTCTGCAAATCTGTCCTATCATGGCCAGCAGGGCAATATCGAACTGGGAACGCTGATTGAGTCAAAGCAGATCGCCAGGCAGATCGAAGACGTTTTTACTAAGTTGACGTTCTCAAAAGTATTCAGCGAAGTATGACCTGGCGATAATCGGGAGATGGAAATAATGGCTGATAGTTTGAGCCCGGAAAAGCGGAGCTGGAACATGTCTCGCATAAAAGGGAAAGATACTTCCATAGAAATCCAGGTACGAAAGTATTTGTTCAGCCAGGGCTTTCGATACAGGAAAAACGTCACGTCTCTACCAGGGAATCCGGATATCGTTTTGCCAAAGTATCATGCAGTCATCTTTGTGCATGGGTGTTTCTGGCATCGTCATCCTGGATGCAAATATGCCTATATGCCTAAAACAAGAATTGAATTCTGGCAGGAAAAATTTGATAAGAATGTTCAGAACGATTCGCTGCATAGAGAAGAGCTGACCGCCGCAGGCTGGAGGGTATTTGTTGTATGGGAATGCCAGCTGCGGGGGCATCAGAAAGAACTTACCTTACGTTCTTTAGCTGATAATCTGAAAGACTATAGTGCTTGAAAGCAAAGGTGTTATGACCGCTGAGGGGAACATATGAGTATAGTGATAGAAAAAATACGCTTGCAGAACTACAAACGATTTCTTGACTATACTGTCATTCCAAATCCCGGAATCAATATTCTTATTGGCGATAATGAGGTTGGGAAGAGCAGTATTCTTGAAGCTATTGATATCGTTGCAAGCGGTAACCTGCGCAGAATTGAAGCGATCGGCATTGATAAGCTTCTTAATATTGAGGCCGTAAAACAGTTCGGCATGGGTGTACGAACCATTGAGAACCTTCCAATCATGCGGATAGAGCTGTATCTTGCCGGCCAGTTCGATCATACGATGAATGGTAAAAACAATACAGATAGACGAATATGTGACGGAGTTCGACTTGTTTGTGAGCCTAATATCGACTATGCAGCGGAGATCAGAGCCGCACTTGAAGCAAACTCGGATTACTTCCCTTATGACTATTATTCGGTAAGGTTCTCTACCTTTGCGGATGAGCCTTATACGGGGTATAAAAAGAAACTACGCAGCATAATAATCGACAGCGCCAGGATGAGTACAGAATTTGCCACAAGTGATTTCGTCCGGAGAATGTATCTCCAGTATACAGAATCCAATGAAAAGGAACGTATTATCCATAAGAGCCAGTATCGGCAAATGAGGACAAACTTTCAGATGGAGAGCTTACAAGGATTGAATGGAAGGGTGCCGGGTGATAAAAACTATAAATTCGGACTGAAAAGTGGGTCTTCTATGGACTTGGAAAGCGACCTGATGATCTATGAAGATGAAATCGGCATAGACAGCAAAGGCACGGGGAAACAGGTCTTTATAAAAACTGATTTCGCATTGGAACGTTCAGGGGAGAATGTGGATGTTATTCTGATCGAAGAACCAGAGAATCACTTAAGTCCTGTCAACCTCCGGAGACTTGTTCAGCGTGTAGCTTCTGCAAAAGAGGGACAGCTTTTTGTTACAACACATAGCAGCATGATCAGCACGCGGCTTGAAATCAACAACCTGCTCATTATGCATCAAGAGTCTGCTAAAAGTCCGATTATGCTGAGTGATCTTAGTGAAGATACGGCAAGGTATTTTGCCAAGACACCACCAGCGAGCATAGTAGAGTACGTTCTTGCCCGTAAGGCACTTCTGGTGGAAGGCCCCGCAGAATACATGCTGATGGAAAAATTCTATCAAGCATGTACAGGGGCTACGCCGGAGGAAGATGAAGTACATGTCATTGATGTACGCGGCCTAAGCTTTAAGAGGTATCTTGAAATATCGAAACTGACAGGGAGCAAGGTCGCTGTTATTACTGATAATGACAGTGATTATCAGAAGAATTGTATTGAAAAGTACGCTGGGTTTGCCGGAGACAGCAACATAGGGGTGTTCTTCGATGATGATAACACAATGAGAACGTTCGAGATTGTTCTGGAGGCATGTAACAAAGCTGTATGTGTTGAATTATTCGGACAGGATGCAGTTGCGTTTATGCTGAACAATAAGACGGAGGCCGCTTTCAGATTATTGATGAAAGACAAAGCATTGACTGTACCGGATTATATAAAGAGGGCAATCGAGTGGATAAGACAGTAATGTTTGCCGCTGCTGGCTCCGGTAAAACAACTCATATCGTAAATTCACTCTCCCGTGATAAGCGTTCCCTGGTGATTACTTATACGATTGCTAATTACGAGAACCTATATCGGAAGATCCTTCATAAGTTCGAAGGAGACTGGCCGGAGAATATTGTTCTGATGCGGTATTTCTCATTTTTGTACAGTTTCTGTTATAAGCCGTTCTTATCCGATGAAATAAAGGCGCGGGGAATCATTTATCAGGAAAATCCGAATCGTTATGCCCGGCAGACCGATAGAGCGTATTTTATAACAAACAATGGTTATCTTTACAGCAACCGGCTCTCATTTATACTCGAAGCAAAAAATGTAATCGGTGATATCCAAGATCGCATAGTCAGATACTTTGATGAATTTATCGTGGATGAAGTCCAAGATATTGCCGGTAGAGATTTCAACCTTCTGGAAAAATTGATGGAAACAAACGTGAGTCAGCTTTTTGTGGGAGATTTTTATCAGCATACGTTTGATACCAGCCGGGATGGAAATGTCAATGGAAAGCTATTTGAGTCTAAGGCGAATTACGAAAAACGGTTTGCCGATAAAGGCTTTATCTGTGACAATACATCATTGATAAACAGCTGGAGATGTAGCCCGACTGTATGCCGATATATAACCGATAATCTGGGGATAGAGATACACTCAAACAGGACTGAAGATGATGATACAAGTATACTGCTGGTGAATGATCCAGGACAAATAAAGCATATAATTGCTGATCCAAGAATAGTAAAACTCCATTATCAAAAAGGAGCATCCTTTGGCTTCAACCACTTCAACTGGGGTGAAACGAAAGGTGAGGACCAGCATAATGATGTATGTGTCTATTTGAATAAGACGACTGCGAAGGCATATGCAGCGGGGAAGCTTTTGTCACTGAAGCCAGCAACTCGTAACAAATTATATGTTGCTATTACCCGAGCACATGGAAATGTATATTTTGTATATGAATAAAAACAAATATATTAAAGGTGACAATATATGCAGGACAGATATACAGGAGATTTAGGGGATTTTAGCAAGCTGGGCATTCTTCGCGCTTTGAAAACTGCCGGGCTGTCAATCGGTGTCAACTGGTATCTGACTCCGGACGAAAACCACAATGGTGATGGGCGTCATGTGAAATACCTCAACTAGGAAGAATTCAGAGCCTGTGATGAGGCACTATGGCTGGAGCTAAAGAATATTGTAGAGAGTAATCAGCGGAAAGCCTGTTATCTGGAAAAAGAGAACATACTTCAGGCATGCTTTTACTCAGAACGACTCGACTTTACTGGAAAGACGAAAACTGAAAGAGAGTCTTTTCGAAAGGCATGGCACAATAAGGCTCTTACCGCTTTGGCTGGGAATGACATTATCTGCGTGGATCCTGATAACGGCTTAATTGTTCCTTCTGCGGTCGGAAAACCGAAAGAAAACAAATATGTCCTCTACGATGAACTGGCAGATTACTATGCTCAGCATTCGAGTGTAATCTACTACCAGCATAAGGCAAGAAAACAGGATGAGTTTTATATCCGACAACATGAAAAGCTGATACATGCTCCTGAATTTGCAGGATCCGGGGGACTTGGGTTGAAATTCATA
>ODAI010255506.1_pt1 | contig 17838 bp, 15 predicted proteins | sample 1539321 | NCBI WGS metagenome assembly ODAI01 (sample SAMN02144231, study PRJEB22623) | gut metagenome | biome: sheep rumen | host: Ovis aries | place: New Zealand | reverse complement strand
TCACAACAGAAGCGGCTGGGAAATGCTCAAGGCTCTTACGCCGCCGGCAACAAAGCGCGGCGCGGTTCTTATTGACCCGAGCTACGAAGAAATTTCTGATTACCAGCTTGCCGCAGATACAATCTGTGCGGTACATAAAAAATGGACTAACGGAATAATTATGCTATGGTACCCGCTTCTGGCTCACCGCGAGGGCGAGATTGAAGCAATGCTCGACAGAATTACCGAAGGTGCGCGAGCTTTAAATCAGAATATTGAAATTGCAGATTTGCGTCTGGAAGTTTTTGATAAAGATGCTCATAAGGAAGTTTCGCTTGACGAGTTCCGCGCAAGTGAAGGAAAGAATCCTCCACGGCTTTACGGAAGCGGAATGCTTGTATTAAATACTCCGTGGAAGTTAGCAGAGGAAACTCAGTCTGTAATTGATTATGTTAAAAGTGTAATCTGATTCCAACTTCAAAAGGAAGATTCAGCATAAAGGCTGCCTTTGAATCTGGCGCACTGAGATTTTTTGAAAAGCCCGGAACAACATTCTGCTGTAAATAAAACTCAAGATAGTTATCCCAGAAAAGCCAGTTTGTTCCAAGGAAAAATCTTGCTCCGGCAGAAACTGTCCAGTCTTCAAATTTCTGTGTAAGAATACTTCCTTCGGCTCCAAAGCCTGAATACAAGTTCCAGGTGTTTTTAAGCTGAAGGTCTACTGCGTAATAATCTGCAAAACCTGTAAGACCATAGGCAAACTCAGAAAAGTTCTTGCCTGCTTCAAGTCCAAAACCTACAGAAACCGGAATGCGGGAAAATCTGATTGTTCCTACTGCCTTACCGGTGAGCCTTTCTAATTTTACAGTTTCTTCATTTATAAAGAGTCCCGGATTACCACTAAGCTGAACGCCAGCTCCTGTTGCAAAGATTTTTGATGTAAGACAAAGAACAAGCAATGCTGTTATTGCGGTTATTTTTCTGTAGTGGTTCATTAATTTTTCCTGAATAGTGAATTATTTATTATGGAAATAATCTGCAATCTTTTCAAACAGATGTTTGAAGAAAAGGTAGATTTTATAAAAGATATTCGGATTACGTAATCTCTGAAGTCTCTTGTAACCTTCCAGTAATTCAGCGTTAGTAAATTCTTTACGCTGATTGTTTTCTTCTATTTCCATTTCGAGCTGATCAACTTCTGAAAGGTTATCAATGATGTTTGCGTTTATGCTTGTCCAGCCCAGCTGAATTGCAGATTGAAGACGACGTTCTCCCGCAATAAGCTCGTATCTGCTGTTGAGGGTAATCGGATTCATTAATCCGTAGATTCTCATACTGTCTTTCAGGTCTTCAAGATTTCCCAGGTCTTTACGAACCCGTTTTTTTATCTTGATGTCTTTGATTTGTACTAACATTAACGTTCCTACATATAATATAACAGTATCTATGCAAGTCGGCAAGCACAGCTTGCCTCTGAGCCATTCTTTCGTTGAAGCTAAAACGACCCGCTGTCGCAGCTCGTTTTTTAACGCTTCTTCTATTATAGGCTTATTCCATCAAGTAATTGTAGTCAAATTTTGAAGTTGAATTATCAATTATGTCTTCTTCATCATCCTCATCATCATAATCTGAAATAAGAGGTGCACTCAAATCGAAGGTCAAAGGAGTTCTATCAATGTCAAAAACAGTTCTCTGACCCGATTTATACATCTCTTTTTCAAGACGGATTATTGCAAGAGTTGAATTTGAAGAATTCGAATGAATAGGACAGATTTCTGTAGGCTGAGTTCCTTCAAGGTACCATTGTGTTGTTGAGTGTTCGCAGGAATCTGTAAGAATCATACCGCTGTCTGCACATACAGTACATTCAATTACACCTTCAAGAGGTTTAATCCAGTTCTTGTAAGGGAGATCTGCATGTACCTTATCAAAATATTCACCCCAGGCAAAACCGGCAAGGGTAGCACCAGTAATGTTCAAACCAAGAGACTGTCCCGGTTTATCAAAACCAAACCAGAAGGCAGCAGCATAGTAAGGAGTAATACCACAAGTCCATGCATCGGCCCAGTTCTGTGTTGTACCTGTTTTACCACCGGCTGGCATTGTGTAACGCTTTCCGTTTGCATCTTTATAATCAAAGTGCCATTTCTGAGCTCCAAGAGTACCACCGTTATTTACAGTCTGTTCAAGAAGCTTAATCATTACAAATGAAGTCTGTGGAGTAATAACCTGAATCTTATCGCCCTTAGCAGCCTGTTCTTTTCTGATATCAAGTTCAGGATTCAAAATTACGTTTCCGTTTTTGTCTTCTACAGTTCTGATTGCCATTGGAGTAATTTCTTTACCGCCGTTTGCAAAAATTGCATAGGCACGTGCCATTTCAATAGGACGTACAGAACATACACCAAGACCAAGAGGATATACAGGAACAAAGCTTCGGCTTTCGAGTTCGTTCTGAGGAATTCCAAGAAGTTTTGATGCACGGTCAATTGCAGCCTCAAAACCAATACCATCGAGAATCTTAAGTGATGGAACGTTCATAGAGCGTGTGAGCGCATACCATACAGAAACGTTTCCTTCCCATTCTCCACGGAAGTTCAAAGGAATATATGGTTTTCCGTCTGCTGTGTGGAATACAACCATACTGTCGGAAATCTGAGTTGTCGGCGTAAATTTGCGTGAGTCAATTGCGGCAGAGTAGTAGAGCGGTTTGAAGGTAGAACCCGGCTGAACCTTTGCCTGAGTTGCACGGATAAACTGATTGTCTGAATCAAACTTGCTTCCACCTACAAGAGCGTCAATGTAGCCGTTAGAGTGATCGAGGGCAACCATTGTACCTTCGATAGTTGTCTTTTCTTCATTCTGTTTAGAAATTGCAGTTGCACGGTTTACGATATTTACCTTGAGCTTTTCACTGCCTGTCATAAGGGCAATTACATCAATAACAGGATTCAACTGATTTACGTAAGTATTGTTTGCAACAATTTCTGTACGCTGTTCGCTTACCTTAAGTTCCGGAATATCAAAAAGAAGGGCGAGCATTTCTGTCATTGGAACGTAGATGTTTGTAGCAACACCGGTCTTAGAAGAATGCTCTCTCTTGTAGCGGCGGTTTGCATCATCAATGTATTTTACCATTACATCCTGAGCAATCTGCTGATGTGCAAGATTAAGAGTTGTATTTACAGTAAAGCCGGATGTATAGATATCATCAGAACCATAAATCATTCCAGAAAGTTCACGGCGAACATATTCAGAGAACCATGGAGCCTTGTCATCACGCATCATATAAGCTGAAGTTGAAGTACGTGTATAGTCAAAGTTAGCCCAGTAATTTTCAAAAGACTCATCAGCTTCTTCCTGAGAAAGGAAGCCTGCATCAACCATTGAAGCAAGAACGTATTTCTGACGGTCCATTGCGCGGTTAGGATGATCAAAAGGATTGTAATGAGCAGGGTTCGAAAGCTGAATAACAAGGATAGCAGCTTCGGCAGGTGTGATTTCTGTTGCTCCGTGTCCAAAGTAATATTTTGAAGCAGCGTTTACACCATAGGTACCGCCACCAAAATAGATTTTATTAAGATAGAGTTCAAGAATCTCGTTTTTAGAATAACGGCGTTCCATCTGGATTGCCCACCAGAGCTCTTTAAGCTTTCGGATAACAGACTTATCTGAACGGTCACAGTAAAGAGTACCGGCAATCTGCTGGGTGAGGGTAGAACCACCACCAAGTGAGCGGCCAGTAAGAATACCTACAACACCACGTAAAATAGCTTTAAGATTAAAGCCTGCATGAGAGAAGAATACATTGTCTTCTCGAGTGATGAGGGCGTCAATCATCTGCTGTGGAAGATTGTTATAAGCAATGATTTCGCGCTTTTCATCTGAGGCAAATTCAGTAATTACCTCACCGTTAATATCAAGCAGCTTTGTAGGAAGCGCTGTGTCAAAATCAGTTATATATTCAGAATTAATAATATTGCGTGTTTCAGATAAAGACCATCCCAAAAAAAGTCCCATGACAATAGAACCCAGAAAAAACAGCGAGATGATCACAATTCCAGATTTTTTAATCTTCATCATATTTTTCCTATTATAGTAGAAAGAATCAAAAAAGTGAATAGTTACAGTTCTGCGGAAAAAGAGACTGAGACTTTTTTATATAACGGGGAATGCTTTGAACAAGTTGAAAAAAGTGGGACGCAGGCAAAATAAAAAAGAGGGCCCCAGGGTTGCGCCAATATTCTGGCGTAGCCAGAATGGAGCGCGATGGGACCCTGGGAGATTGCTTTTTTAGTTTTGCCGTCGCTGGGACCCGCTTTTTTCAACTTGTTCAAAGATAGGATTTCTGAGGTTAAATAAAAAAGGCTCGGAATAGATCCGAGCCATGCCCATCAGGCAATCGGGAACATGGGTGGGAGGGGAAAATGTTCCCGATATATTTATTATCGACCTCACCCCCCGAAATCTTTAATCGAATTATAAAAATTTTTGAAAGATTTAATTTTCTGTAATCTGAAGATCCAGCGAGAAATTTGCTGTGTAAGTTTTACCCTTAATCGCTGTAATAGAACGGATAATCTCGTAATCACCAATAGTAAACTTAATCTTGTGTTCACCTTCAGTAATTACAAATTCCTTTCCAAAAGTTGTGCATTTTACATCATCAAGAAGAACTTCTGTTCCTTCCGGTGCTGTAATGAGCAGGGTAGGCTCAAGGCTCTTCATTTCTACAGTAAGGTCAGTTGTTTTTGCGCGGTCAATGCGCACAGTGCGAACTTCGTTACGGTATGCTTCAGAGATGATGGAAATATCATGAACTCCGGTATCAAGGAGAATCTTTGAGTTATCAGAAAAAGGAACGAGCTTATCATCAATAAAAATAGTGCAAGGCTCAAGCTTCTTTTCCGGTGGAACAAGTTTAAAAGCAAGCTGACCTTTATTCATAAGGATTGGTTTTACTGTAATAGGAATAATGGCATTCAGAGTTTCTTCTGGAACACCCTTCATTACAGGCTGAAGTCTTATGAAAACTACATTCTTCGATGGTGTGATGATTGTATCAACCTTTGTAGTGTAGTTATTTGATTTTATAGAGTTTTCTTTTTTTAGAGGAATCTGAAGTACCCACGAAAGCTTACCTGGCAGTGTCTTTACATAAGCACGAGTTCCGCTGTAGTCAATCTGAGAAGCCTTAGGTGATGGACTGATACTTGAATAAACTGAACAGGCAACCGAGTCTACCCAAGAGGCAACTGCTTCTGGAATTTCAAACTTAAGCTCAAGGCCTTCAATAAAAGTCTGATCTGCAGGAAGAGTAATGGCAAGTGCTTCATTGATTCCAAGCTTTGCAGTTCCTTCTGATTCTGCGGATTGCTCAACAGTAAGCTCATGCACCTTACTTACACGGAAACTTTCTGCAGAAAGCAGAGAAGTGCCTATAAGAAGAAGGAGAGAAATCAGAACTTTTGGCGTACAGTATAGTTTTTTCATTACTCTTTAATATTCAGTTTATTGCGGGGGTCTTCTGCCTTTCCGCCCTGCCTTATTTCAAAGTGCAGGTGAGGGCCGGTAGCCATACCTGTTTGTCCCACAAGTCCAATTACATCTCCTTTCTTTACATACTGGTATCTGTCTACAAATACCTTAGAAAGGTGAGCATATACGCTTGTCATTTTACCCTGATCATGACTCAGAATAATGTAGTTGCCGAATTCAGAATCGTTTTCGATATTGGCATAAACAGCACCGTCTTTTATAGCGTAAACGGGAGTTCCCTCTGCTGCCGCAAGGTCAATTCCATTGTGGTTTTTCATTTGACCAGAGAAAGGATTTTTTCTTTTTCCGAATTCTGAAGAAACCCAGTAAGAGTCATTGTCCAGCGGAAGCCGCAGTGCTGAGTCGAGAAAATATGCTCTTTCGGTAGGAGAAAAACGCTTGCTGCGTAAGAACAGATAATCTCTTCCATCTATATTATAATATATAGGATTTTTTGTTAAGGTTTGAGTGCTGTAATTTTCCTGTAAAAGTATTTCTATGGAATTAATTCCACGTTCAATCGGAATAAATATTCCGTTGACAACAGGAAGAATCAAAGTACGGCCCTTTATATCATCCTGGGCATTTTCAATCTGATTTAAAGTTGCAAGAGTTTCCTGAGTTATACAAGTGCGTGCTGCAACTCCTTGAAAAGTAAAACGTTCTGAGTTTGTATACTGGAAAAACATGATTTCCGGTTCACGGCCAGCGCTAATCAGTTTACTGTTATTTTCTACGATACTGTTATAATCTTTAAGAACTGTGTTGGCGCGGGAAGGGGAAAGACTGTCTATAACAGGCAGCTTATCTTTTTCAATTATAATTCTTGTAATACCGTCTTCCTGTGTCTGAGTCTGGGCTGAGGCGGCAAAAGAAAAAATGAGGAAAAACAGAAAAAAGTTAAAAAAACGGGGCTGTCTTTTAAAAGAGAGCCCCGCCAGGTAGTTTATCTTAAGCAAACTATTCTTCTACAATTGCTTCTGCTGGACATGAAGCTGCACATGAACCACAGCTGATACATTTTTCAGCATCGATAGCGCGAGCGCCGTCTTTTTCAGCAATTGCTCCTACCGGACAGTCCGGTTCACAAGCTCCGCAGTTTACACACTGATCGGTAATTTTAAATGCCATATTTGCTCCTATAAAACCGCTTATGCGGAAATATTTAAAATCTTTTAAAATAATACAACAATAGGCTTAATTTCGCAACTGATATTTGAATAAATCTCTGTTGTAAAGTATAATGCTCTCTATGACTAAAGAAGAAGTTGCTAAATATATCGATCACACTCTGCTGGCTCCACAGGCTGGAATCAGAGAGATTGTACTTTTATGTCAGGAAGCTAAACGTTATAACTTTGCTTCTGTATGTGTTAATCCTGTTTATGTTTCTGCAGCAGCAGATGAGCTTTCAGGTTCTGATGTAAAAGTTTGTACAGTTGTAGGATTCCCATTGGGTGCAACTACAACAAAAGATAAAATCAGTGAGTCTGTAAACGCAATTGCTAATGGTGCTGATGAAATTGATATGGTAATCAATATCGGTGCTGCTAAAGACGGACGTTTTTCAGAAGTTGGAACTGATATTCAGGGCGTTGTTGATGCTTGTAAAGACGCTGCTAAAAAAGCTGGAAGACCAGTTATCGTAAAAACAATTCTTGAAACATGTCTCCTCGACGATAACGCAATTGTAAACTGCTGTCTTTGTGCAAAAAAAGCTGGTGCTGATTTTGTTAAAACTTCAACAGGTTTTGCAAATCCAAAGGGAATTGACGGAAATCCTCTTCCAAACGGAGCAAGCGAGCATCATGTAAAGCTTATGCGCGAAACTGTTGGCGATGATATGGGTGTTAAGGCTTCTGGTGGAATCAGAAGTGCAAGAACTCTTATCACAATGCTTGAAGCCGGCGCAAACAGAATTGGTACCTCAAGCGGTGCAAAAATTCTTGAAAACTGGGATGAGTCGAAAACGGTTCATAACAAGTATTAGCTGTTGTCATGCTGAATACTTCGACAGGCTCAGCACGACGCTTGTTTCAGCATCTTTTGAATAGATCCCGAAACAAGTTCGGGATGACCTTTATTTTTGAACTGGAAGTGAGAAGTACAATTTATTGTCGCTCACTTCCATTTTTATTTCACGGGCATCGTGCATAATTGAAATGTAAGATTTTACAGTTGAGCTTACGAGTGCATACTGACTCAGTGAAAGATGCATATCATTTTTATCTGCTACATACTTTACAATTTCTTCAGCAGTAAGTTTCTTTTTAGTTTTAAGAGAATCAAGAATACAGGTTCTGGTAGAGATAATTGCAATCTTATTAAGCTCAGCAGCTTCATTAATATTGCGGTTCAAAAAATCACCATGACTTGGAATACACCATTCAACATTTTCAATTTCGCAAAGCTTATCCAGAGAATCCATATATTCAACAGGATTCAGAATGAGAGGAATCCAGTGATTGATAATTTCATTGCGCGGGAAAATATTGTCGCCAGGGAAAATTACCTTGTGTCCGTTTTTACCAGTGATGATAACCCCAAGTGTGTTATAGCTGTGTCCGCTTAATTCTATGAATGAAAGAGTTCTGGAACCAGAAAGTTCAATTACTTCATCTTTTGTAATAAAGTGATTCAGATAGGTTGGGGAAGGCATAAAGAAGAGGGTTCTCAATTCGTGAGGTGGGTAGCCGCCCCAGAGTACTGTGCCCTGAATGATTGGAGTTTCCATTGCTCCCTGTTCATGCTTTGCAGCCCACAGTTCACAGCCTGTTTCTTCCTGTAAAAAATTATGGGCTCCGCAGTGATCAGCGTGCCCATGTGTGGTGATAATTGCTTTTAATTTAAAAGTCTGACCCTGCTGTTCAAAAAAGGCTTTGAGTACATCAAGAACGTATTCACCATCAATTTCTGTGCTGCCGGAATCGATAAGATAAACTTCGATAATAGAGTCGTTTTCAGTTGTGATTACACCCACATTTGTTGTGCTAGGAATTACATAAACTCCCGACGACAATTCAATAATTTTTGCTGTAAGGTTATCCAATTGAAAACAACTCCTTATATATTATAAAAGCCCGCTAAATGCGGGCCCTTTGTTAGAAATTCTTAGCCTTGTTGATTGCCTTGATAGTGAAGTCGTAGTTATGCTCGTTGATTACGAACTTAGCAGTATCTCCAACTTTCTTATCGAGGATAGCGTTTCCGAACGGAGACATGTAAGAGATGATGTTGTTGTCCGGATCAGATTCCCAAGGTCCAAGAATTGTGTAAACTTCGTCTGAGTTTCCAATGTTGTCGTGCAATGTAACTTCTGTTGCGAAAGAAACAACTGCTGTTGTGCTTGTTGTTGGGTCAAAGATAACAGCGCGGTTGAGTTCTTCCTGAAGTTTAGAAAGAGTATGCTCGAGGCGCTGTTTCTCTTCCTTAGCAGCCTGATATTCAGCGTTTTCTTTAAGGTCTCCCTTAGCCTTAGCATCAGCAAGAGCAATCTTGTTGTTTTCAAGTTTAACATTCTTGATGTCATCAATTTCTGCTTTCTTTTCAGCAAGCTTCTTTGAAGTAACAATCATACCCTTTGGCTGTGTAAGCTTTTCTTCAGATACACGGAACTTGAAGTCTGGGTACTTCTCAAGAATCTTATTGCGGGCTGTTGATTTGTATGATGGATCAATGTCTGCAATATCATCAATGAGAGTGTACATCTTCTTAACTGTGTTTTCGTCGTTAGAGAACATGTAGTTGAAGATTGTATCGTTTTCAAACAGAAGTTCAGTAGCTTTCTTGTTAATCTTCTTGTTTTCTGTTGTATTTACGTGGTTGTTGATTTCACGGAATGTAAGTTCAATTACATTGATAAGAGTAATGAGCTGCTTTTCGTAAGAAATACCAGCGTTCTTGAACCATTCAAAGTCCTGACACTTCTCGAAGAAGAAGAGAACTGTTTCGCGGAAATCTTTATATGCTTCAAAGCTTGTCTTAACGAGCTTCTGTACATCTGCTGTAAAGCCTGCGTTAATGAGCTCGTTGATAAGCTTCATATCAAGTACAGTAGGGAAGAGGCGGATGTACTGTGCGTTCCAGTCTGGAAGCATCTTAATGCATTCAAGGAAGTCTGCCTTAAGGTGAGTGTTCTTAGAATCTTTGAGTTCCTTGTAAAGTTCGCGTGGATCTTCAATGCGTCCATAGATTTCTGCAAAAGTTTCTTTTACAGGGTAGAGGAAGCGTGAATCCTGAGCACTTACATAGCGTGCGATGAGGTAAGAAGCAAGAACCTGCTCTGTAATCTTTGAAATGTTCTTGAGGAAGCCTGTGAAGTAAGCATACATTTCTGCAAAGTTGTCGTTTGAGCGGTCCATATCTTCATCATTGAAGAACTTCATGAAGATATCTACACGTGCGAAGAACTGCTTCTGAGCCTTGAACTCATTTGCAAGCTTTTCAACTGGAGTAATGCTTCCTTCGCGAACTGTGTACATATTGATATCGTTAGGATTTACACCGAATACTGGGTTTGTTTCAAGAATCTTTTTAGCAGCTGCGTTCCAAGATGTCCATTCACCAGATGTAAGAATACCAAGTTCTTTCTTTGTCTTTCCATCTTTTTCTGTAACAGTGTGTACAAGTTCGTTTTTGATTGTCTTAAGATCACAGTTGTTGTCATAACTCTTGATGATAGTCTTAAGAGTCCATTCCTTGTCTTTCTTGATTTTTTCAGCGAGAGGAACTTTGTTTCCGCCTTCTTTTACGTAGTTAAGGGCTTTAAGAACCCAGATATGATCTTTTGCAAGTGGTTTAAGGGCTGTAACTGCCATAGAAAGTTTGATTTCGTGGATTCCGGCAGCCTTACCAAAGTTGATTGTAAGAGTGTCGTTATCGAGGCTTGCGATTTTACCTACACCCCAGTTTCTGTGGAATACGAATCCGCCCTTATCAAAAGCAATGTGTTTTTCAAAGTCGTTGATAGCTTCAAATACGTTTCTGTAGCTTGCAGAAAGGTTTGAAGAACGAATGTAGTCATCAAGGTGGCTGTGAGCAGCATATTTACCGCGGAAGCAGTCTGTAATTTCTTTTCTAGCCCAAGTATCTTTTGGATCTACTTCAAGATTCTGCTTGAGGATAGTGATTGCAATGTCCCATTTCTTGTTGTCTTTGTAATAATCATAAAGTTCCTGCATGAGGGTAGTGGTCTTCTGATCTCCCATCTGCTTAGAAATCTTTCTTCTGAGGTTCTGGAAGAAGTCGAACTCTTCTGGCATAAGCTGAACGAGTTTTGTCCATACTTCTTTGCAGGCATTGTAGTTATTTGCATTGATGTAGCGGAGAATTGCTTTCTTGTAGAAGCTGATTGCGCTGTCTGAATCGCCAGCTGTTTCGTAGTGCTCACCAAGGAGTTTTGCAAGGTCTGCTTCTTCAAAGTCAATGCGTACGAGCTTCTCATAAAGGTCCCAAACTTTGTCGCTGCCTTCTGCAAGGTAGCTGTCTGCGAGTGTTCTGAGAGCAAATTTATTGTTTTCGTCATCAGCAAGAATGCTTTCACAAAGATAAGTTACGATGTTTTCCTTGTGGTTCTTCTGGAAGATGTCTACAAGAGTAACAAGGGCAGAGTTATCAAGAGAACCGTTCTGCAGGTCAAGAATACCGCAGATGTAAAGAGCGATGATGCTGTCTTTTGAGTGAGAGAGATGTTCCTGACAAACTTCATGAACCTCTTTAATAATACCTTCGCTCTTAGCCTTTTCTACGAGGTCTGCGAGCTCCTTAAGATTGTTCTGGGTGTAGTTACTGATAGTTGCACGTGTCCAAGTCTCTTCCTTCAGCATGTCCTGAATTGACTGCATTAATTCTGCCATTTTAATCTCCTTGTCTGGCTGCTGTGCTATTTAATGTACATCTCGTACACAGCAGAATCCAGAAGTTTAATTCGTAATAACACTTCATTAATCTTGGCTTGAGTCTCATTTGCCAAGTCATAATGATCCATAAGCCAGAAATAACAATTGAGCAAACGCGGAACAAGAATCTCGCTGTTGCAAGATGGATCTTTAATCTCGTTTTCCATTGCGTAAATGTCTTTTTTAAGTCTGGCAACTTCCTGAGAAGTCAGCTCTCTCTTAATGTTAAATACTCCGCCAAGAACTCCGTATACCGGAATCCAATAGAGGAGCTGCTTTCCTGAATAGCCTTTACTCTTTGTCTTTTCGATAAGACATTTAATGAGCTCTGAATCAAGAAAATCCAGGTCGATGCTGTCCGGGTCTGCAAAAAATGCTTCTCTGTACAGTACCTTTCCGAACTTATCCTCACCACAAAGGGAGAAGCAGTCTGCCAGCTCCGCAAGTACCGAAGAAAGGTTCGGGTAAATATTGTTTGCTTCTGTCAGAAACGCCCGCGCGTTTTCAAAATCTCCAAGCTTTTTATAGCAAATGCCGGTTTTCTTGTAGATTTCGGCTTTCTGGAGCGGGTCTTTTTCCTCCAGCATTTTTTTATACTCTTCCAATGCGTTCTTAAAGAACCCCTGCTGAACCGCAAAAAGAGCAGGCTCATAAGGATTGCTTTCGCGCGAAATATAGTCCTGAAAGTTTTTCCATTCCAGAAGAATGTTTTCGCTGCGTTCAAAGGAATCATCAATACCTTTCAGACGCTTTATGGAATCTATCCAGAAGATACAGCACTTGTTTGTATATACAAGTTCTATGCTTTCCAGGTCATGCTCGAAGAGAGAACTTATGATTTTTTGTGCCTCTAAAGGATTTCCCTGCTGCAAGTAGCCCAGGGCAACCTTAAGTTCAGTTTCTGTCTGAAAGTCCATAGTGTCTGTTTTTAATTTTATACAAGAACGGGGATTTTAGTCAATAAAAAATATGAAATTTTATGAAAATTGGGATAAGATTTATACAGCGAAAGTATTAATCTGTCAAGCAAAAATTTTCAACTATTGTATAAATTTTTAGTCGCATTGCATTTTTATTATGATTATATAGAAAATATTGATGATTGTGGAAATATCTGTTAAAATAATTACCAAATGAAAAATCAGATTTTAGCACCGTCGCTTCTTTCTGCTGATTTTGCAGACTTGGGAAACGAGATTAAAAAAATAGAAAATAATCAGGGTGGAGCAGTTCATATTGATGTTATGGACGGGTCTTTTGTTCCGGAAATCACATATGGTGAACCTGTAATCAGATCAATCAGAAAACTTACAAAGCTGCCTTTTGATGTACACCTTATGGTGGATAAGCCGGAGCTTCATGTTGATTCGTTTGCCCTTGCCGGTGCAGACTGGATTACTTTTCATTTTGAAGCCACTTCTCATGCTCACCGCGTAATTCAGATGATTCATGAAAAGGGTAAAAAAGCTGGTGTTTCTCTTTGCCCGGGCACATCAGTTGCTGCACTGTCGGAAATCCTGCCTTGTGCCGATATTATATTAGTGATGACTGTCAATCCCGGCTGGGGCGGACAGAAGCTTATTCCTTCCTGTGTGGAGAAAGTTGCCCAACTGAAAAAATACAGAGAAGAGCATGGATTAAACTATAAGATTTCTGTGGACGGCGGAGTAAACAATGAGACTCTTGGTTCTGTAATTGACGCCGGTGCCGATATAGTTGTTTCAGGTTCCTGCTTTTTCAACGGCAGCCTTAAATGGAGTTGAGAAGATTGTTGAGAGATTTTAAGAAGTTCACTGCAGCGGCAGTGATTTGTGCATCTGTTTTTATGTATGCAGCGGCATCTGAATCCGCATCCTCTGCTTTTGTTGAAGCCTGTAAGTCTTATTCAAGAGGTGAGTGGGCTGATGCAAAATTTCAGCTTAAGAAGGCTGTCTCATATAAAGAGAATCTAAATCCGGATACATACTTTATGCTGATTATGGCAGAAGTGTATGATGGTGATAATAAGAACGCACTTGATGACTGTAATTTCTATCTTGAGAACTTTTCAGACTCAATGTATTATTCACGCGTTTATTATCAGAAGGGTAAGCTCCTTTATTCTCTTGGAGAGTATGAAAAGTCTATCGTAGTGCTTAGTGATTTCTGTCATCGTTATGATAAAGATGAATTATATTCTTACGCACTTTTTTATATCGGAGAATCGCTTTTTGCAGGTTATAAGTATGATGAAGCGGGTTCTGTTTACGAACGCATTGTAACAGAGTTTCCTGAGTCTCCAAAAACACCTGCTGCACAGTACAGACTTGAAACTATTTTGCAGCGCGGAAGAGAAGAAAAGCTTTTGTATCTTCTTAAGCAGACTGGAGAAGAATATCTTTCTGCAAAAGAGGAATATGAACGCCAGCTCAGACTTTATAATTCTGAAGCAATGGATTCGACAAGACAAAAGCTTGCTGCGGCTCAGGCTCGTAATGAAACACTTGAAAAACAGGTTGCAGAACTTGAACTTCAGATTGCCGCTTTGAAAAATAATCAGGCAGAGGCAGACCGTATAATTGCAGAATTAAAAGAGGCCGGTGAAAAGGATATTCCAGCTCCAGAGCCGTTTGATGAAAAGAAATATCAGTTAAAGCTTCTTAAGGAAAAAGCTCTGGAAGCTCAGAAAATGCTTGATGAAAAGAATGCAGACTCTACAACGGAGGGGAAATGAAAAAGATAATTTATGCTGCAGCTGTTGTTTGTTTACTTTTTGCTGTAGTTTCCTGTAAATCTACAAAAGCCGGAAAAAAGGCTTCTGATAAAGATAAGGCTCCGGTAGAGACAGAAGCAAAGGCAGAAGAAGCTTCAGAGACAGCTGCTTCTGAAGAAAAAGCTTCTGATGAAGCCGCTGAGAAAAAAGATAGTGAAGCTCTGGCACGTTCTGTTTCTGAGACTGCATCAAAGGATTTTACCGGCTGGATTAAATCTTCCAAGAAAAACTTAAATGAACGCTATGGAAAAATTCAGATTAAGACAAAATCTGGAATTGGTTCATATACACTTGCTGTTCTTAATGAAAAAGACAAGCCTATTCCTGTTGTTTCTACGGCAAATGAATATGTAACAAATGCATTTTTCCTTAAGACTTCTAAAAAGATTTATAACCTTGTAACAGACAGTTCTGTCCGCTCGGCTGCAAGAAGGACAACCGGCGGCGCTATGATAATGTATGAGGTTCCTTCAGTTGCACAGATTTCTGTAGACCTTTCATGTTTTTCTTCAGACAAGAAAAAAGAGTCTGATATGATTAAGGTAACTACTACAATCAAAAATATCAGCGACAGAAATGAGGATTTTACTTTTAAGGCAATTCTTGACACAGTACTTGGTGAAGCAGCTGCTTTCCATTTTTATACCTGGGAAGATATTCCTGTAAAGAGTGAAGTGCTTTACAGAACTCTGCAGAATCAGAAATGGTTTGTATCAAAAAATATGAATGCTGCAATGCAGTTGTTCTTCAGCGGTGCAGACTGTACAGTTCCGGAACTTGTTGCTCTTGCCAATTATTCAACCCTGGAAAAGAACAGCTGGGAACCTGATATGCTCAGCTACAGAGTTTTTGATACAGTTCTTTCATATAATAACTCTGCTGTATGTGCAATCTGGAAGCCAATGAAGCTTGCTCCAATGGAAGCCGGAAAACTTGTTTTCTATATTGCACTCTCCGGCGACGGTACTCCTGCTACAGGCGAAAAGTTTGTTTACAGCAAGGAATTTGAAAAGGCAGAAGAGTCTAAAGAGGATGCAGAAGATAAAAAGAATTCTGCAAACGGACTCAAGGTTATAACTCCATATTCTGTTGATGATGAAGTTGAAAATATTTCAGAAACTTCAAATGTAACTGAAATTGACTCCCTGGAAACACCGGCAGAGATTCCAACTGTAGATTTTTATATCAAGAATATGCAGAAGGAGCATTTGACTCCTGAATATATACAGTCTCTGCTTGACCGCATTGCGGCTCTGGAAGAAGATTCTCCTTCTTTGAACAGACAGGAACTTCTTCAGTTGAATGCTGAGCTGGATGCTATTCTAACTTATCTGAGGCAGTAGTTTTTTATGGCAAAAGATGCACTGAGTCTTGCCTGGCTTGATATGCGCAGACGCAGATTTGCTACTGCAATCAAGCGGCTTGAGGCAAAAAAAGATATTTATGATGAAAACTTTGAATATTACCTTACACTCGGAATTGCATGTCTTTATGTAGGTGATATTGGTGCGTCTTCATCATATTTTCAGCTTGCCCGCAGAATCAAACTTACTGATACAAGACTTCTTCTCGGTCAGGCTGCAATCTTTTTGCGCCGCGGTGATACAGCCCGAGCCCTTCAGTACTATCTTGAAATAAAGGAAAACGACCCGCTCAATAAAACTGCAGACAGTGCCATGGAGTTTATCCGTGTGCACGGAAATTATGATACAATTTGCCGCTGGGTAGATACCGGCCGTATTGAACAGTTCTATCCGCCGCTTGGTTCAAACCCGGACCGTATTGCAGCTTTTGGAATTGCCGGCGCGGCTTTTCTGCTTGGCGTAGTTTTTACATTTATCTTTTTTCCTCGCGACAAAAATTACTCAGGTCCTCGTGCAGACCTTACAAGACTTGAGCTTTCTTCAGAAGAAAAATCAGATGCAAAAGAAAAAGACCTTTCAACACAGTCTTATGCTTTTGTACTTTCAAATAAAGAAATCAATAAACGCTATAACAATGCGCTTCAGTATTTTCAGAGTCATAGAGATAACGCCGCTCAGGTTGAAGTTAATATGATTTTGAATTCAGATGCTTCTGTATCTGTAAAGAAAAAGGCGCGGCTGTTAATGGGCTATTTTGAAATTCCGGATTTTGATACAATAACTGATGTCCCGTCTTATGCAGATGTTGCGGCAAACCCCTTACTGTATCTTGACTGCTGGGTAAACTGGGGCGGAAAAATTTCCAACGCAGTTACTTATGAAGACGGTTCTTATTCCTGTGACTTCCTTGTTGGTGACGAAAATCTTTCTAAGTATGAAGGAACTGTAAGAGTTCGCTTTAATGCAGATCCTGGTGTTGATGTGAGCAAGGCTGTAAAGATTCTTGGAAAGATAGTTCTTGAAGACGGTTCGGTTTGTCTTGCAGGCCGAGCTGTCTATAAAAGTGTTTACAATTAGTAAAACATATAAAATGCAGATTTTTTTGAAAATAATTCAAAAATTTTTCTGAAAAACTGCACAAAATCGTTAGGTTTAGCCCATATTATATGTGGGAGGAAGGTGGCTAAATGGCAGCAAATGCAAATGTAACTCCGATGGATCAGTCGGAGAAAATGAAGGCTCTGGAGGCGGCTCGTCTCCAGATTGAAAAGCAGTTTGGTCAGGGCGCTATTATGAAGCTCGGTGACAAGGCTAATGCTGCGGGAATCGAAGTAATTCCATCGGGTTCTATTCTTCTTGATGAGGCTCTTGGAATTGGTGGTTATCCGCGCGGTCGTGTAATCGAGATGTATGGTCCTGAAAGCTCTGGTAAAACAACTCTTGCACTCCATGCAATTGCCGAAGCTCAGAAGCTTGGTGGAGTAGCAGCATTCGTAGATGCAGAACATGCACTGGATCCTGTTTATGCAAAGAATCTTGGAGTAAATATTGATGAACTCTGGGTTTCTCAGCCAGATACTGGTGAGCAGGCTCTTGAAATTACAGAGAACCTTGTACGTAGTGGTGCAGTAGATGTTGTAGTAGTAGACTCTGTAGCTGCTCTTACACCTGAAAAAGAAATTGAAGGTGAAATGGGTGATGCTGTAATGGGTATGCAGGCTCGTCTTATGAGCCAGGCTTTGCGTAAGCTTACTGCAATTATTGGTAAATCAAATTGTATCGTAATCTTCATCAACCAGATTCGTATGAAGATTGGCGTTATGTTCGGAAATCCTGAAACCACTACTGGTGGACAGGCACTTAAGTTCTATTCTTCTGTTCGTCTTGAAATTCGCCGTACAGAAACTATTGACGGAAAGGGCGATGAGGATGCAATCGGAAACCGTGTTCGCGTAAAGATTGTAAAGAACAAGGTTGCGCCTCCATTCAGAAAGTGCGAGCTGGATATTTACTTTGGTAAGGGTATTAATGCAAGTGCTTCGCTTCTTGATTCAGCAGTAAAACACGGAATTATCGATAAGCGCGGTGCCTGGTATACAATGGGCGAAGAGAAAATCGGCCAGGGTAAGGAAAACGCAGTTGCCTTTATCGAAGGAAATCCTGAGGTCGCAGCTAACATCGAAGCCAAGGTTCGCGAACTCGTTTTCCCGGGCCAGGTGATTGAGAAGAAGCCTGCTAAGAAAGCAAAGAAAGCAGAGGATGCGGCTGAGACTCCGGTGGTTGAGTAGGCCGACGTTGCCGAGACTCC
>ODAI011019696.1_pt1 | contig 17839 bp, 20 predicted proteins | sample 1539321 | NCBI WGS metagenome assembly ODAI01 (sample SAMN02144231, study PRJEB22623) | gut metagenome | biome: sheep rumen | host: Ovis aries | place: New Zealand | reverse complement strand
AGGCCACTTTGACTGACCGAATCGGAGACCCCGGCCGCAAACTTCACACTGGCCGAAGCCGGAACGACCAGATTGCCTTGGACGAGCGACTTTATCTTCGCCGTGTCATCCCGGACTTGCAGAAGGCGATTGCTTCTCTTATCAACACTCTCGCAGATATTGCAGAAAAACATAAAACTTCGCTTTTGACTGGCTACACTCACATGCAGCATGCCCAGCCGGGAAGTCTTGCCCAGCATTTGTGCGCGTGGGGCTTCATGCTTGCGCGTGACTTGGAGCGTCTTTCGGATTCTCTTAAGCGTGTTTCTCTTTCTCCTTTGGGAAGCGGCGCCCTCATGGGCAGCACTTTGCCTCTCGACCGTGACTTTGTGGCCAAAGAGCTTGGTTTTGAGGGAGCCACTTACAATTCCCTTGATTCCGTCTCTGACCGTGACTACTGCATTGAGTTCACTTCGGACTTTGCGATTTTGCAGCAGCACTTGAGCCGAATGTGCGAGGAAGTTGTCTTGTGGTCTACCACCGAGTTCGGATTTATCAATCTGAGCGAAAAATGGTCTACAGGTTCTTCAATCATGCCGCAAAAAAAGAACCCGGACTTTGCAGAGCTTATCCGTGGTCGAACCGGCAAAGTTTACGGCGATTTAATCAATCTTCTTGTGATGATGAAAGGTCTTCCGCTTGCTTACGACCGTGACATGCAGGAAGACAAGGCTCCGCTTTTCGAGGCTTTGGATACGGTTCAGGGGAATGTAATCGTTTTTGAGGCCATGATTGCCAGTGCCGAATGGAATCTTCCCAAAATGGAAGAAAGCTGCTTCGGTGGTTTTGCCAACGCCACTGATGTTGCTGACTACCTTGTGCGAAAGGGACTTCCTTTCCGTCTTGCGCATGGAGTGAGCGCAAAATGTGTTCGTCTCGCAATTGATTCGGGGCTTTCCGCAATCGAAGACCTGGAGCTTTCCGATATGAAAAAGATTTCTCCTCTTTTTGAGGAAGACATCTTTGACTATATCACGCCAAAAGCCTGCATGGAAGGCCGAAAAACAACCGGCGGACCTGGAGCAATCGACAAGCAGATTGAGACGCTTCGTGGGCTTTGCAAAGGATTTTAAATAAACCACAGATTACGCAGATGCCACAGATTATTTTTTTATCTGTGAAAATCTGTGTTTATCTGTGGATAAAAATCTTTCATCGAATTTCTTGTTCAAGTGTATTAAATTCTTCTGTCGTAAAAAATTCTCCGAGCGTAAGTTCCAAGCCGTCACAAAGTTTCTTTATTGTAACAATTCCGGGATTTTTGCTTTCAAAATTTAGAATACTTTTAACAGTCGCTTGCGGAACGCCAGCCAAATTGCTCAGCCCATTGGGAGTAAGATTGCGTTCTTTGCATAATTCGCGAATTCTGTTTGCCACAGCCTCTTTTGTATCCATAAAAATAAACAGAAAAAAAATCCTAAAAATTCTTTTTTAGATGATAAATCACTAAGTCAATCTTTATTAGTGATACTTCACTAAGTTTAATAAATGCTGTATACTTTTTATTAGTGATATATCACTGATAAAATTTAATCAGAGGAACTTATGCCGAAAATCCTTCTTTTTATCCCGATGTACAACTGCGAAAAACAGATTGTCCGTGTTCTCGCCCAGCTGACCGATGAGGTTCAGCAATATCTTTCGGAAGTGATAATCGTGAACAACCGAAGCACGGATGGCGGGGAAGAGGCGGCGCAGAAATGGCTTTCGGAGCATCCGCTTGCAGTTCCCGCGACGCTTCTCCGCAACGACGTGAATTACGGGCTTGGCGGGAGCCACAAGGTCGCCTTTAATTACGCGATTCAAAACGGATTCGACTATGTGATTGTCCTGCACGGCGACGACCAGGGGAGCATTGAGAACATTCTGCCCTACCTGAAAACGCGCGAATACGAAAATTACGACTGTTTTTTGGGCGCACGCTTCATGCGCGGCTCACAGCTGCAGGGCTACTCGAAATTCCGCACTTTCGGAAACCGCGTGTATGACGCGCTTTTTTCGCTCGGAACGGGAAAAGCCGTCTGCGATTTGGGAAGCGGGCTTAATATGTACAAGGTCGAGGTCTTGAAGTCGCGCTTTTGGGAGCGGTACAAGGACAATCTGATGTTCAATTACTGCATGATTTTAGGCTCGTCGTTCTGCAAGCACAAAATCAAGTATTTCCCGATTTTGTGGCGCGAGGACGACCAAGTTTCAAATGTCAGGATGATGAATCAGGCGGTTGTCGTCCTCAAAATGCTCGGCTCGTATGTTCTGAACAAGAAAAAATTTGTTTTGGCGGAGCATCGCGAAAAGCCAATCGAAAAGTATTCGGCGCAAACCGTTTTCACGACAAAAAAATGACGACCACTTATGCTTTTGCTTTGTTTCTGACGGTTCTCTTGGTCTATTCTCTCAAAGCGTTCAGACTATACTTCCTCGTTTCGGGCGAGGGCGTGGCGTTCTCGAAATTTTTAGCGGCATTTTCGCTCACCACGCTTTTGAACATCGTCGTTCCGTTCAAGCTCGGCGAGCTTTTCCGATTTTTCGTTTTCGGGCATCTCGTGAAAAATTATCTCAAAGGCTTTGCCGTCGTCCTTCTTGACCGATTCGTTGACATCGTTTCGCTTCTTTTCGTCTTTGTGATTATGAAATTTTTGGGTCAGGCGGAATTCTCGTGGATTTTCTTTTTCCTGCTTTTTGCGAGCGTTTTTTTGATTCTTTTTTATTCCGCTTTGCAGAACCTGCTTGTCTTTTGGAACGAGTATTTTATAAAGTCTGCCCCTTCAAAGCGGCATTTGAACGCGCTTGCCTTCCTTAAAAATGTGGGTGTCGTCTATGGCGAAGTGAAAAATCTGATTTCGGGGCGGTTCTTCGCGATTTTTACGATTTCCGTTTTTTCGTGGGGAATTGAAATCGCTTCGCTCGTCTTGTGCAGGAGGTTTTTTGATTTTGATTCGGAAAACCTTGTCGCGCGTTATCTTTCTGCGGCACTGACGGGGAAAAGTTTTCTTCCGCTTGAGAATTTCATCCGTATGAGCGTGATTTTCTTGGGAGCGATTTTTGTGATTTCGATTTTGATAGTACTTTTAAAAGGTGGTTTGCAGTTCGCTTCGCGAACGCACAAGCTCAACCACCGCGCAAGTCAGGTTCAACCACCGCGCAAGATTCTGGGGGGGGAAGTGAAAAATGAAGAATAAAATTCTTGTGATTTTTGACGACACGAATGAAAAGAGCGAGGTTATTCGTGATGTAATCGGAAGCCGCGGCTTTGGCGAGGTGATTGTAAAAAAGAAGCGGCTCGACTCGTATTTCTGTGATTCCGTTCGCTCTGTTTTCGGTGATTTTGATTTTCTGCCTGTCACCTCGTTTTTTGAATTCGGCGATTTGGCGAAAAAATTTGAAAGCGTGAGCGAAAATGTGCTGATTCTTTATTTTTTCTCGAATTTTATCATTTCGGACTTGGAAACGGCTTCGCTTTCGCTCAAAAAACTGCTTTTCATCGAAAAACCGTACCGCGCGACCTTTGACGGAAAGACCTGTGCGATTTTTTTCAAAAATCCGAAGCCGTATTCAGAATTTTTACGCGATGTGATTGCGGAAAAATCAAGCCTCGCCGCCGCCGCAAAAATCGAGGATTCCTTTGAAATTTCGGGGCTGACCGACATCGGAAGCGTCGGCAATTTCATTCAGGTTGTGGCGGGAAATTTTGACGCGCGGTATTTCAATTCGCTCAAAGGCGACGAGTACACGATTGTAAAATCCAGCGTGAACAAAAATAAAATTAAGGCGGAGTACACTTTTTATCACCTTCTGCCTGACGATATGAAATTCTGGTTCGTGCTTCCGTTCGATTACCACGAGGACGACGAAAAGGCGAGCTACACGATGGAGCGGCTTCACACGACCGACCTTGCGATAAAATGGGTTCACGGCTCTGTTGACGAGGCGGAATTCAGGAAAATACTCGACAAATATTTTTATTTTTTCAAAAGCCGCCACGAAAAATCCGTTTCAAAGGAAGAATATCAGAAAATCGCTGAAAAGCTGTATGTGGAGAAGGTTCGGGAGCGGATTGAGATGCTTAAAAAACTCCCCGCGTTCGCAAAAATCGCCGACTTGATGAAATCTGCCTGCAAAATTCAGGCGATTGACGAGATTTTTGAAAAATATCTTTCCCTTAAAACGAAAATCGAGGCGAAGACGGACTATCCGCTCGTTTCGGTAATCGGTCACGGCGACCCGTGCTTTGCGAATGTGATGTACAACAAATCGACCGAGCTTTTGAAATTCATCGACCCGAAAGGCGCGCTCACCGAAGCGGATTTGTGGACGAACCCGTACTACGACCTTGCGAAGCTCTCGCATTCCGTGTGCGGGCTTTACGATTTTTTCAACAACGCGCTTTTTGACATCAGCATAAACGAGGAATTTCAGGCGGAGCTGAAAATCGGCTTCGACAATTCGGCTTACAAAAGGATTTTCCGCGAAAAACTCGCCGAGAACGGCTTTGACTATCTTTTGGTGCGGATTTACGAGGCATCGCTTTTCATCTCGATGCTTCCGCTTCACATCGACAACCCGCACAAGGTTTTCGGCTTTATATTGAACGCAATTCACATTCTGGAGGAAATAGAAAATGAGTTTGAACGAAACTGAGGATTTTAGTGCATTTCGTGCGTATTCGTTTGTGTTTGACATCGACGGAACGCTCTGCCCGATTAAGAAAAAAGAGGAAAAATACGAGGACTTGGTTCCATTTCCCGAAATGCTTAAAAAACTCAGGTGGTACAAAGAGCGCGGAGCGAAAATCGTGCTTTTCACGAGCAGGAACATGAATTCCTACGGCGGAAATCTGGGGCTTATCAACAAGAACACCGCGCGGATTCTGTTGGACTGGCTTGAAAAATAGCAGATTCCCTATGACGAAATCATTTACGGAAAGCCGTGGCCCGGTCACAAGGGATTTTATGTCGATGACCGCACAATCCGCCCCGACGAATTCTTGTCGAAGAGCGTGGACGAACTGGACGCGATTTGCAAAAACTCGCAGTGCAAGGAGGCAAAATGAAAATTGATGTCGTAATCACGATGGGCGGTCTTGGCTCGCGTTTCCGAAAAGCGGGCTACACCGTGCCGAAATATATGATTCGCGCAAAAGGAAAGACTCTTTTTGAATGGTCGATGATGAGCCTTGACGGATACAAGAGCGATGTGAGCCAGTACATTTTTATTGCGATGAAAGACGAAAACGCCGACGCTGAATCTTTTATCCGCGAAAAATGCGCCGCGCTTGGAATCAGGAATTTCCGAGTCATCATAATTGACTACCTCACCGACGGACAGGCTACGACCGCGCTTCTCGCCAAAAAATACTGGAACGCCGAAAACGCACTTTTGATTTACAACATCGACACCTATGTTGAAAGCGGCGCGATGAATTCAACTCAAATCAAAGGCGACGGCTTCATTCCGTGTTTCAAGGCTGCGGGCGATCACTGGAGTTTCGTTCGGCTTGATGAGGACGGGCGAGCTGTTGAAATCAAGGAAAAAGAGCGGATAAGCGACAACTGCACGCTCGGCGCATATTATTTTAAGACTTGCTCGCTCTATGAAAAACTCTATGAGGAATATTACGGAAACGCAAAAAGGGCTGGCGCGGCAAAAAATCTCGTAAACGGCGAGAAATATGTCGCGCCGCTTTACAATTATCTGCTTGAAAAAGGCGGCGAGATTCACATCGCGGACATTCCGAGCGAGCGCGTCCATGTGCTTGGAACGCCAGAGGAGCTGGAGAAATTTTTGAACGAAAAATGAAAAGCCTGATTTTTCAAGCCGCAAAATTCATCGGAATCAGCGGAATCGGCTGGATTTTGGATTTTTCGGCTTACACGATTCTCGGTTTCGTTTCAAAAAATCTCTTTTTGAACAACACAATCAGTTCGTGGATTGGCGTGACCTTCGCCTTTGTTTTTTCAACGCGGGCAGTTTTCATAAACGGAGGAAAAATCCCGCTCAAAATCAAGTACCTGATTTATGTTCTTTATCAGATTGTCTTGATTTTTGCCGTTTCAAGGCTTGTGAATGCAATTGATGCGCAAATACTGAATCATTTTGATTCGGATTTGATAAGAAAAATGTCTTTCATCATAGCGAAAATTTTCGTGACACCGATAACGATGATTCTGAATTTTTTCGTGATGAAATTTTTAGTGGAGAAAATATGATGCAAAAAATCGAAATCACAAAGCGTGACTTGGCTTTTCTTGGAATCTTGTCTGCGATTGCCGCCGTTTTTACGGTCGTGTGGATGGCTCTCACGGGGAACAGCCCACAGGTGTACAAGGATATTGTCATTGAATGGACTGCGTGGGTACGGAGCAACAAAAGCGCGGAAATCACGCTGCTCAGGCTTCTCATTCTGCTTGGAAGTGCGGGTGTTTTTCTGTATGGAAAATTCCTTGCGAAAAAGAATCCCGCGCCCATGACGGAAGAACGCTCGCCTGACACAGCGATTTCTCTTGTCGCGTGGATTTGTTCCATTATCGTTTTGAAATTTCTCTTTTTTGCGCAATCGTCGAATGTGCTGTTGTTCGCCCTTTGCCTTGCGGGAATTTCATTCACCATCGAAAGGAAAATTGTCGCTCTTACTTTGGTTCAGTATTTTCTGAGCTATTATGCCCTTTTTGCTTTGTATCATGCCTGCAATTTTTTGGGAAGCTACAAAATCATAAAATTCTTTTCTGATATGAAAAATTACGATGCGAACCTTGCGCTTGTCTTTTCGATTTTGCTTACGGGAATCCCGCTGTTTTTCAAAAATCGAAATGAAATCCTCAAAAAATCGGTTCTGATTCTCCAGATTTTCCTCCCCGCCTTGTTTTTGATTCTCTCGCTCAAAGAATACAGTTTTCAGGGCGAAATCGTGAACATCGGGATTCCCTTCCGCGCGAAAATTTTTGTCGCTTTTGCGATTTTAGCCACGCTTGCCGACGCGGTTTTTATCCTCAAAAAGAATTGGAATCGGAAAGATTTTGAAATCAGCGGCTTGATTTCGCTCGGCTCTTGCGTTTCGATTTTGTGTTTCAATTTTTACGGCGGGCAGGGCGCGGTCGTTTCTGGCGATTTGCACCACCCTTTTGAGAACATTTTTGCTTTTCAGCAGATTTTTGCGCTCGGTCAGATTCCGTTCAAGGATTTCATTCCCCCGAGCGGGCTTTATTCGGTCGTTCACGGATTTTTCTTCAAACTTTTCGGAAAGGGCGACATCGCCTACCTTTCGCTTTGCGATAACATTTTCTTTTTCACGGTTTGGGGAACTTCGCTTTTCCTTTTGAAATTTCATGTCAAGAAAATCGTCTGCCTTGCCGTCGCGCTTTTTCTCGCCTTTCCTGGCTACAATCGCGTTGCCATTTCTTCGATTGTGGTTCTTCTTCTGCTTCTTCCGCCGCTCGTGAAAAGGTCGAATCTGTGGCTCAAAGTCTTTTTGCTCGTGAGCGTTTTCCACGGGCTTTACTATCCCGTTTACGGAGTCGCTTGCTTCGTCGGATTTTTGCCGATGTTCGTTGTTCAAGTGAGAAAAATCCTCCGCGATGAGCAAAAATCTTATAAAACCGTGCGATTTTGGATTCCGTGGATTTTCACTTTCGCCCTTTTGATTGCCTCAATCCCGCTTCTTTGGGGAACTTTCGTCCACATCCTTGCGATGGGCGGGCAGTCGGTTCTTGCCGACGGGATTTCGATTTTCGGGCAGGAGCTGCCCGGATGGTTTATGCCGTATGCGAGGGAGATTTTCCGTTACCCGCTTTATAACGCCATGCGTGTAGTACCGCTCGCGCTGATTGTCTGGCTTCCCGTGCTTTTCCTGACAAAAGTCACAAAATCATCGGGTGTGAAAAATCTGCTGAACGAGCAAATCGAACTTTTCACCGCCGCTATTTCCCTGATTCTGATTCCGATTGTGTCTTACAGTTTCAGTTTTATCCGCGTTGATATGTTCACTTTCTTCGCCCGCTCGTGGCCTGCACTGATTGTGGAATTCTTGCTGTTCACAGTTTTTGCGCTTAAATATGTAGAAAACAATTCGTTCAGGCTTGTCGCACTGATTTTGCTGAATGCCTTTATCGTGCCGTCTTGGGCCGTCGGCGTTGAGAATATCGGCTGGAAAATGCTCTCTAAAATCAATGTGCCGAACGACTATCAACTTGTGCGAAAAGGCGACATCGGATTCAGCACTGTTGGAAAATGTTTTTTGAGCAACAATTCGGTTAACAGCCTAAATCACGAGAGAACAAAACTTCCTGAAATCAGTGGTGAAAGCTCATTCGCAAAACTCGGAAGTTTCGGTCAATGGTATATTTTCAAGCAAAAAGGCGGGGCGAATCTTGAGGCTGGCATTATGAAAGGCTTTTTTGCCGCAAAAGAAACCAGAAAAATGCTTTTGAAAAACAAAATCCTTGCAGGAACTTACATCGACCCGAATTCTCTTTATTACCTCTACAATTGGCTTGTTTCTTCCGGCGAATATGTCTGGAGCGCGGAGCGGAATTCTTTTGTTCCGAACGAAAATCTTTCACTTGGTGAAGCGAGAACGATAAATAAAAATGCTCCCCTGTTCCGTGAAAATTATGGGCTGGGAAACTCCTCGGGCGATTTCGGCCCCTCATTCAAGCATTTGAAAAAGATTTTCACCGAACAGGAATTGGATTTTTCTCAAAAAATGGAAAAAAATTCGCTTGTTCTTGATTTTGCGGATTCCTTTGAAGGACGAGATATGGATTTTCTCTACATTGAATTTGAAAAAATCGACGACACATCGGTCATAAACGAATTCAACATGGCGGGCGAGCGCGAATTCAAGCGGAAAAAAGGAATGCACACAAGAGAATACAAGCTGATTTCAAAACTCTTCTTGAAGAAAAAATTTAACCCCGAAAAACGGCTTCAAGTCGCATTCTACGACGAGGACGGAAGCCAGCATTTTGTGAACGCGGATTACAACGAGGGAAAACTACTCATGAATCTTGGCGTGGGCGTGAAATACCTGTTGGAAAAGCACGACAAAATTGAGATTTCAGTGCTGAAAGACGGCGCACCGATGGAAGTTCCTGCGATAAAGGAAATGAAATTCTTGAAGTGCAGGCGGATTTATACTGAATCGTAATGTAAGATGAATAATGACAAAAACTCGGATTTGTGTTAGTCTCTTTCTATCTATAAAATCGAGGTTAAATTATGAAATTGACAAAAGTTTTGTTTGGGGCTGTAGCTGCCCTTATGGTATTCGGGATGGCTTCTTGTTCAAAGGCTTCAAACGAATTTGTTCTTGGGCTTGATGATTCTTTCCCGCCGATGGGATTCCGCGATGATAACAATGAAATCGTAGGTTACGACATCGACCTCGCAAAAGAAGTCGCAAATCGTCTCGGACTCAAATTCCGTGCTCAGCCAATCTCATGGTCTGCAAAGGAGCAGGAGCTTAACACAGGCAAAATCGACTGTATCTGGAACGGCCTTTCAATCACACCGGAGCGACTTGAAGCACTCGCTTTCACAAAGGCATATTTGAACAACGCGCAGGTAGTAATCGTTCGTGCGGACAGCGGAATCAAAACACTCTCTGACTTGAATGGCAAAATCCTCGGCGTTCAGGCCGGAAGTTCTGCTGCTGATGCCGTTGAGGCAAATGCTGATTTCAAAGCAAGCCTCAAGTCAATCGTAGACTTCAACGACAACATCATGGCTTTGAATGATTTGGAAATCGGCGGTCTTGACGGCGTTGCAATGGACAGCGTAGTTGCGGAATACAGCCTCAAAGTCACAGGAAAACCGTTCGTAATTCTTTCTGAAGGTCTTGCCCCAGAGCAGTACGGAATCGCTTTCAAAAAAAGCAATACTGAGTTGCGCGACAAAGTTCAGAAAACACTCGAAGAAATGGCAGCCGACGGCACAGTAGCAAAAATCAGCGAAAAGTGGTTCGGCAGCGATATTTCAATCATAGGTAAATAAAAAGAACCACAGATTACACAGATGTCACAGATTATATAAAAAATCTGAGTAATCTGAGTAATCTGTGGTTTAATAATAGGATTTTTTTTGTGGCAAAAATAATCTTGCCGATGCTTAATGCTTCGGTCGTTTCTATTGAAGTTTTTTTTCTCACATTGATTTTTTCCGTGCCGCTGGGGTTCCCTCTTGCGGCGGGGCGGATGTCGCATTTTAAGCCGCTTTCATATATTGTGAACGCGTTTTTGCTTATTATTCGTGGAACTCCGCTCATTTTGCAGCTCATTGCGGTCTATTTCTTTCCGGCTTATCTTTTTAAGCTTTCTTACGACCGTTTTGTGGCTGCAATCATCGCCCTTTCTGTAAATTATGCCTGCTATTTCGCGGAAATTTACCGTGGCGGCATTCAGTCGATTCCGCGTGGCCAGTATGAGGCAGCAAAAGTCTTGGGCTACACCAAAATGCAGACTTTCTTCCGAATAGTGCTTCCACAGGTTGTAAAAAGAATTGTTCCTGCGATGGGAAACGAAGTTATCACGCTCGTAAAGGACACGGCTTTGGTCTCAGTTTTGGGAATTGCAGAGCTTTTCCGCACGGCACAGACAACATCAAGTCGCCTTTTTTCGACAACACCAATCCTTATCGCGGGTGTGTTCTATTTCATCATGAACTGGCTTGTCGCCGCCGGATTCATTGTTATTGAAAAGAAGCTGGATTACTACAAGTAGGCGGGGCTTCTTTTCCTTAATCATCAACGAGCGGTTCCTTTAAACTCTTTTTTTGTTGAAATTTGCTTAAATTTATCTTGCGAAATGCTTAAAGCTGACTTGTAATTTCCTTATGATTCATTCGAGGGAACTTATAAACTCAACTTTAGCTCAAATTTCTCATTCAGTGGATAAATTTTTGTCCTCAAGCCGTTTAAATAGTCTATATATAGTGGCTTATATTTTAATTCCGTCCTCGCATCACATTTCTCTTTTCTCTCTTATATTCCACAGACATGGATTTCCAAACGAATTTCCGTGCCTGTGTTTTTTTTATAAGAAGTTGTACTCCAGCGTGTTTCCTCATGTGTGATTACGGCTTTGAATCTTGCTTAAGGAGGTCTTTATGAAAAAGGCGAACAAGGCACTTGTTTAGTTCCTGTCTTTGGCGTTGATGATGCGGCAGAGTATGTTTCAAGCATTATCGGTGAAGTTGTCGAAGTAAAAGATGCCAGCTGGAATTTTACAGATTTGGGAACATTGTCTTTCAAGATTAATACTGATGCGACATCAAAGATTGACGAATTTGCAGCCCTTGAAGTTGCTATTAGGCAGATTCCTGACCTTAAAAAAGTTAAGTTCGTTTCTGGAACTTATTTTGAGGCTAACTCAGCTGAAAATAAATACTCTGGAGAATCTTACTATTCGGCTGGTGATATTATCCAGAAAAATAAGGATAAGACTATCTGGATGTGTGTACGACCTTCTGGTGGTGACTTGAGAAAGGATTACTGCTACTGGATTTGTTTGGATCCATTTGTAAAGAATAAAAAGGGTGAGCAAGAAAAATCTTTGAATATGGTGATAATCTTTACACTGATGACATGAGATTTGACTATCTGCTTCCTGAACTGACTGTTGAAGATTTATCAAATATTATGAAGGGAAATCTTCCGGAACTTAATCGAACTGATTCAGTTTGGACGGAGCATCCTAACCTTGAAAGAACCCCGACTGTCCTCTCAACTGACAATCAGGATGATATTTTCTGGTTCTGGTCAGGACATGGTACGAGCGGTCAATTTGTCTGGCATGGAAAAAATAAAGGTGGTTTTACTACTGATCTTATGAAGAACACTCTCCTTGCGATGGATGACAACGCGAATAATCATGCAAATAAACGCTTCCGCAAGATGGTTATTTGTATTGAAACATGTTATTCAGGAAGTGTATTTGCTTTTGATGGCGATGTTGACATAGACGGAGTTCTTGTATTCACGGCCGCAAGTCCTTATGAGACTTCACTGGCAGATGTTTACAGCGTGGATTTAAAAGTCTGGATTTCAAACAGATTTACCAGAAATTTAACGGACAGCCTGAATAAAGAAGAATCAATCTGCTATGCAGATTTGTATAAATATCTGGTTCAAAATACGATAGGCTCTCATGTCCAGTTAATAAACGCACAGTGTTTTGGAAATCTTTATGACATGACATTTAAGGACGACATTCTCATATACAATTGTTATCCGTGACTTTTTCCTTGAGTTGTGCTATAGTCTTCTCAAGGAAAAAGTATGGCTGTTGCCCTGCCTCAAAATGTTCTTTCGGAAATAATTCGACTTGCGGAAAGACATGAAATGCGAAAAGTGACTCTATTCGGCTCTCGTGCAAGAAAAACAAATCGAGAGCGCAGTGACATAGATTTGTTCGTTACTGGCGAAAATGTCGATGAATTCAGATTTGCCCTTGATGAAGAATCCGAGACTTTGCTAAGATTTGATGTTGTCGATTCTTCAAAAGCAATTTCTGATGAATTGAAGGCTGAAATTGAAAAAGATGGTGTTGTAATTTATGAAAAAGTTTGAAAATTTTCTTGGAAGTCTTTCCGTTCTTGAAAAAGCCGAAAAAGAGCTGGCTTCTAAAGATGAAATTTATCGTACAGGCGTAATCGGTCAGTTCAATCTGACTTTTGAGCTTGCATGGAAGGCTTTGCAGGAGACTCTTCGTGGTCACGGCGTTTTGGGAGCGGAGAACGGCTCTCCTCGTGAAATCCTCAAATTGGGTTTTGCCCATTCTTTTGTTAATGACGAAGAAACTTGGCTTTCAATGCTCAAGGCTCGCAATCTTTCAGTTCATATTTACAGTGAAATAGATGCGGAATCTCTTGTTTCTCAAATTTTCGATTCGTTCATTTCTGCATTTCGTAATTTTTCCGAAACTCTCAGTAAAAAAATCGCAGAAATTGAGGAGCGTAATTAATCATGGCAATCATCAGCGTAAAAAATATCAAAAAAACATTCTCCGACAATGTTCCGGTTCTCAAGGATATTTCATTCGATGTGGAGCAGGGCGAAATTTTGGGTATCATCGGGCCTAGCGGAAGCGGAAAGTCTACAATGCTTCGTTGCATCGCACAGCTTGAGAATGTTGATGACGGCTCGATTTATGTCTGCGGCCAGCCGATTGTCCAGAACGGAAAATACGCTGATAAAAAAGAACTGCGCAAAATCGGCCTAAACCTGGGCTTTGTATTCCAAAATTTCAATCTTTTTCCGCACATGAGCGTCTTGCAGAATATCGTTGATGCCCAGGTGCATGTTTTGAAGACTCCGAAAGCTGAGGCTATTGAGATTGCCCGAAAACTCCTTTCTGATGTCGGGTTGTCCGATAAGGAAAATGCCTATCCGTGCGAGTTGAGTGGCGGTCAGCAGCAACGAGTCTCAATCGCCAGGAGCCTTGCCCTAAAGCCGAAAGTCCTTTTGTTCGACGAGCCGACCAGTGCGCTTGACCCAGAGCTTACAGGCGAAATCCTTGCTGTAATCAAAAAACTTGCCGACGAAAAAATGACGATGATTGTTGTCACACACGAAATGGCATTTGCCCGCGATATCTCCGACAAAATCATCTTCATGGCGGACGGCGTAATAGTAGAGCAAGGCGAGCCAAAGTCGCTGATTTCAAATCCTCAGACCGACAGGCTCAAAGATTTCTTGAAGCGGTTCAATCAGTAAAAATTGCTAACTTTCACATTGCTAGTTTTCAATAGTGCCTTGCCATCTCGCTCATGAGGACAAGCACCGATTTTTTATCATTTTCCGAAAGTTTTGAAAAAATTGCCGTGAATTTAAAATCTTCATGATTGCTGAGCGGGTTTTCTTCGCAAAGTCTCTCAACTGATGTCTCTAACGCCTTTGCTATCAGAACAGCCTTGCTAAGTTTTGGCTCTGCGGATGCCGAGCGCAAATATGTTTTGATAGTGTTTTCGCTGATTCCTGTTTTTGCGGCAAGGTCTTTTATCTGCATGTCTTTGGCTTCCATAAGAAAGCGCAAGTTCTCATGAAAATTCATTATCCATATCATAGTAAAATATTATCCTTGTGTTGTTAAAACGGATAATCTGTTATATAATCATGTGATATAAAGAATAAAATATTATCCGTGATAAGGAGTATATGGATATGTCTTTTGCGAAAAAAATAATTTTTCTCTGGGCTGCCTTGTTCGTTTTTGTTTCTTTGTTTTCTTGTAAAAAAGAAGATGATGAAGTCTCGAATTTGAATTTCGGTGGTTATGTTTATAAGTACACTGTTACATATAAGACTGGTTACGGTACAGCTCCCAGTTCTATTTCCGTGGCTCCTGGTACTGTCCTAAAAAGCGAGCATCTGCCTGTTCTTACTGCGACCGACTGCGATTATGTATTCAAAGGCTGGTATGATGATGAAACACAGGCTGTCGCTGGTCAATATGTTGTACGCGGCAATGTAACTCTAACTGCAAAATGGGCTGATAAGAATGGTGTGGATTTGTGTCGTGTCAGATTTTTTAAGGAATATAGGCAATATTATAACTATTCCCCATTTCCTGGAAATGAAAATTCTTGTAAGGAGCTTTATCTTCCAAAAAACACCGTGCTGACAGAAAATTTAGTTCCTGATGTAAACTCATTCCCTCCAGTGCAGACAGAGGATTTGGTTCCTCCCCCGGAAAATATTAAGAGGGCAATTAAGACACCTGTGAGGTGGTTTAGTCCCTATAGCTATAGCAATCGAGCAAAAGAGATAAAATATTTATGGGTAGGAAAAACTATCGTTTCTGGCGATGTGGACTATGCGCTTTCGTATGCGGATTTATCTGAAAAATCAAGAATTTATGCGGTTCCTGTTTTTCCACTAGTAAACCTAAACTGGAGACCTGAAAAAATGTTTATAAGTCAGTCTTCATACGGAGTAAAAAAAGAGGAATTAGCAGATATGGGGGACTCTGATATTTATAGTTTTACGGAGAACAATCCTACTTATAATAATAGCGGTCAGTATACCCAGGGATTTTTGGGATGGTATCTGCCGAAAGAGCAGTGGGACAGTGCTGATGATATACCTTTCCCTGATGAACTTTGGCCTGGTTCTTATACTAATGGATATACTTATATTGTGCCAAAGTTTGGAAACTTGTGTTCTAAATCTTTTTATGTTTCTGAAGAGTGGTTTGAGCGGATTTCTAAGATTCCGGCTGAGCAGTCTAACCTCTGCTACTACACTAAATTTGAAGCAGAAACTTTTGATTTGGGGACTCTTCCTGAAGATTGTATTGGGTTTGATATATCTTTGTTGGGAAACTGGTCTTCCGAAGAGTTGTTGGCTTTTGGAAACAGTTTGAAAAACTCTGAGGCTTTTTCGAAAGGTAAATCTAACCGGCTACATATTTCGGATAATGTAAATGAGCTTCCCGAAAATGTATTTCGTGATTGTAAAGCCCTCGAAGAAATGAATTGCCATGTTAATAAAATCGGCAAGGGGGCTTTTGCTGGAACAGGTTTAAGATGGGCATCGGCTGCCAATTGGTCACATTGGTATCGTACTAATAGTTCCGATTATACGGGTGGCGAAGATTTGAACTTAGACGAATTTTTTAGTGGCAATTATAGTGATGTTGCGAAACTTCTCAGGGAGACCTGCAAAGATTACTATTTGTATAAGAAGTCTGAATGAGAATAGACAAAAATACACAGAACAAAAACTAATCACTCTGCTTTAAAACAGCGTTGCTGTTCGGTGAGAAAAATATATGAATAACAGTCCGTGTTGGGAGCGGACAAAAAAGGATGGAAAAAAATGAGCAAAGAAAATTTGGAAGTCGTAAACGCACGGCTTGTTGAACATTTGAAAGAAACTGGTATCGAGAATGCCTGCTATTACGCTCCTGTTTTTGATGATTATTGGTATTCTGAAAAGAAAATTGCGTTCTGTAATCTTGAATCATACAGCGTTGAAGATGACAATCATACAATCAAAGGAATCCAGCTGCTCAGTGAAGAGCGACTATATAATTCTTGGTTTCACAAACCGACCGCAGGAAATACATTCTTGCTAAATTATGTTCTTTGTCGCCATTTAGCGGATAAGAAGCCTGTTTCTGAGGAAACTTTCAAACAAATCCGTGCCGAAGCAAAAGAAAAGCCGAGCGATTGGCATAAGAATATGTGTGATTCTCCTTATGGTTTTGACCGTTCATTATATTTCAATTGTCGTTACTCGCAGTCGCCCACGGTTAATGAAGATAAAGGACATACAATCAACGCATACAGAAATGATTCTTTTTATGTTCAGCATTTCAAGGATTTTGTGAAAGCTGCGGAAGTTGATGTTCTTGTTCTTGGTGGAAAAGAGGCTTTTGAAGTGGTTACTCTTGTTTATCCAGAATTGCAAGGCAAATTCACATTTAAAGGTGAACCTGTTTTGCATGACGGTGTTTTGTTTGTCTCGATGTCGCATCCTTCTCACATTAGTTTTGAAGAGATGGCTGCTATAGTTAATAAAATTGCAGTTGCATTGAAATAATCTTCCGGGGATTTTAAGGGGCGTAGCCCCTTAGACGAAGGGGTAGCGGAAAACGCGAAGCGGTTGGAGCGAGGGGAAGGCTTTCCCCCTTTTAAATTTCTAACTGCTAATTGCTTACTGCTACCTGCTAACTTTCCACTTTCCACTTTCCACTTTCTAATTTTCCTTAATTTTTATTTTAAAATTCCGATATTCATAGTATGAATAGTTTTACACGGTCAATAGATTTGTTATCTCGTGCTATGGATGTCAATACTCTTCGATATCAGGTTTCTGCGAACAATATTGCTAACGCGGAAGTTCCTAACTACAAGAGGCAGACTGTCAATTTTGAGAGCGAGCTTAAGCGTGCCTTTGAAAGCGAAAAGGACACTGAGCACAGAATTCAGCTCACCCGGACAGACGACAGGCACATTCAGATTGATACGCCTGTGGACTTCCGCACTGTCGAGCCACGCCGTGTAACTGACTGGGAATCTACTGCCAATGCAAACGGAAACAATGTTGATCCTGAAGTTGAAGCCATGAACATCATGAAGATTCAGCTCAACTACCGCCTGCTTGCACAGCTGGAGAATTTTGAATTCAGCCAAGTAAAGACCGCAATGAAAAGATAGACATCCTGTCCTGACAAGTTTTTCTGCTGCATGCTGCAGAAAAACTTGCGAATAGCCAGGCTTTGTGCCACCTCCATGTGGCGAATTAATTTGATAATGAGAGGTTTTTGAATATGGGAATGTTTACTTCTATTAATATTGCTGCTACTGGAATGAGCGTTGAGCGACTCCGTACTGATGTCATTTCTAACAACATCGCCAATGCCAGCACTACTCGAACTCCAGAGGGCGGTGCTTTCAAAAAATCTTCTGTTGTTATTGAGCCGATTGCTTCTTCTCATCCGACTTGGAGAAGCCCGTTTGTCAGCGCGGATCAGGATAACGGTCCTGGAAAGGGCGTTCGTGTTAAGGAAATCGTTAAGAGCACCGAGCAGGGCAGGCTTGTTTATGACCCTACAAACCCGGATGCGATTCAGTCTGGCCCGAACAAAGGCTATGTTGAGTATCCGAATGTAAATATCGTGAATGAAATGGTTGACTTGATTTCGGCAAGCCGCGCTTACGAAGCAAACTCAACCGTTATTCAGGGCGCAAAGGACATGTTCTCAAGCGCACTTGAGATTGGACGAGGCTAGGGATAAGCACGGGTTGCACTGAGTTGCGGTGTTTTTAATTCTCTTGTCATAAAGGAAATTTTAATATAAAATTT
>ODAI013309289.1_pt1 | contig 17841 bp, 15 predicted proteins | sample 1539321 | NCBI WGS metagenome assembly ODAI01 (sample SAMN02144231, study PRJEB22623) | gut metagenome | biome: sheep rumen | host: Ovis aries | place: New Zealand | reverse complement strand
TCGGGCGGGCATCCTGCGACTTCGGTGGGAAAGCCCTTTGCATCCATCCTGAAGAGTTCGGGATGTGCCCAGATATCGGCCCCGTCAGGGGATACATAGATGGGGATATCTCCGATTATCTTTATGCCCTTTTTGTTCGCATAGGATTTAAGGGCGGTCCACTGCTCATAGAAAAGGAACTGCAGGAAGAAATAGAATCCGACTTCCCCGGAGAGTTCCTTACGGTACCTGGCGAGTGCGGCAGGTTTCCTGAGCCTGATATCATCCGGCCAGAGAGTGTAGCTCACGCCGCCGAGAGAATCCTTGATCGCCATAAAGAGCGCATAATCTCCGAGCCAGTCGGAGTTTTTCTTAACGAATGATCTGTATGCCGGGCCGGTTATGATGCGGCGCTTGGGATCGCAGGCCGACTTATATGCCTTCTTAAGGAGCTTAAATCTGTTGTTGTAGATCTTCTCATAATCGATCTCTGAAGCATTCCTGCCGAAGTCATAACGCTTCGCATCCGCCTTGGTGATGAGACCTTTTACGATGAGAGTGTCGATATCGATGTAGTAAGGGTTTCCGGCAAATGTAGAGAAAGACTGATACGGCGAGTCGCCGTAGCCGGTGGGACCTAAGGGAAGTATCTGCCAATAGCTCTGGCCCGCACTTACGAGAAAGTCAACGAATCTGTACGCCTCGCGTCCAAACGAGCCTATACCGTACGGAGACGGCAGGCTGAAGACGGGCAGCAGCACTCCGGCGGTTCTGACGGGAGCCTTCGAGGCTTTTTTTGAAGAAGAAGCTTTTGATACGGTTTTTTTCATGTTTTCACCTCAGATTGCCGGACGAAATGTCCGAAGCGGATCAAATGAAAAGGTGTATGCTATAAGCCGCATAGCAGGCGAGCATAACGATGCCTCCCGCACGGCCGAGCTTTCTGTTGGGAAGGACACAGAAGAAGAGTAAAAGTACCGCAAACATTGCGACTATGCTGTCGATGAGGAAATTCTCCGCATACGGTACGGGTGTGAGAAGAGCTGCCGTTCCCAGTACAAAGAGTATATTGAATATGTTGCTGCCGACTATATTGCCAACGGCAATGTCCGTCTCTCCCTTTTTGGCAGCGGTAACGCTGGTGACGAGCTCGGGAAGCGAGGTTCCGAGAGCTACTATGGTCAGACCGATAATACGCTCCGTTACGCCGAGTCGTCTGGCCATGGCAGAAGCAGCGTCTACGGAGAAATCTGAACCGATGACGATCATAACCGCACCGAGAGGGATATAGAGCAGCATTTTCCATACAGGGAATATCTTGTCTTCGGACTCGGAAGATTCTTCGTGATTGTTCTTGACCGAGAGCCCCAGATATACGAGATAGGCGATAAAGAGTACCCAGAGGATCACTCCGTCGATCCTGGATACGCTTCCGTCAAAGAAGCCGATCGCGAACAGGATCGCTGTAACCGCGAGCACAAAGGGAATCTCTATGCGTGCGGTGTTTTTTCCTACCGGAAGAGCTCTTACTACCGACGTAAGACCCAGTATCAGGAGGATATTTATGATGTTGCTGCCGAGTACATTTCCGACTGCGATGTCCGCACTGCCCTTAAAAGCTGAGGTGATACTTACTGCGGCTTCGGGAAGCGAGGTGCCCATTGCGACTATGGTAAGTCCGATGATAAGGGAAGGGATACCGAATTTGCGGGCAAGAGCGGATGCTCCGTCGACAAATATATCGGCACCTTTGATAAGGAGAAAGAATCCGGCTACGAGCACCGCGAGCCATGCGAGCATCTGAACCCATACGGGAAGAGGTGCGATCATAGAAGCTATATACTGAGTTATATTCATTGAAAACAAACCTGCCTTTTTTTGTAAATTTGTATTCCTATTCTACCACATATATAACCTAGACCGAAACAGATTTTTTTTGTATAATTACATAGTCTGCAAGGGTAAAAATGCCTGCGCGGGACCGGAGGTATGATGGAAAACAATACTTTGAAAAGAAGACCGATCAGATTCAGGCTAAGGAGGCTTGCGCTGCTCATCGCTCTGGCTACGATAGCGATCATGGGCGTCACGGGACTCGTGATGATGAATCGTATCAGATATGTCAGTCGGAAGGCTCTGGAAGAGAGAATGGTATCCGACTATCGGGATATCGTTAAAAACAGGTCCGAACTGACCAATGAATGGCTTAAAAAGTATACAAAGCACGCATTTTTCGTAGCGGACTTTGCACACAATCTCCTTCTGCATCCCGATTGGTATGAGCCGCATCCCGTATACCCGCCACAGGCGAGAAACGGCGGCAAATATGTCATGCAGAGAACGCTGGTCGACAAGACCATAACATTCGAATCGATCAAGGAAAAGGTTGAGCTATTCGGCAATCTGGAATACCTCATGGATATGATCATGCGCTCCGAAGAGGGTTCCATTGTGGTCATTTATGTGGCTACGCCCGACGGATTTCTGGTAGGATATGATTCCAATTCCGACCTTGCTGTTCCCAAGCCGGGGGATACGGAGGATTATTTCGATTTCAGAAACAGGCCCTGGTATAACGTCCCCAGAGAGAGCGGACTTCCGTATTATTCCGATGTGTATGAGGATGCCTTTGGCAGAGGATATTCCGTCACCTGCTCGGTTCCTTTCTACGATGCGAACGGGGAATTCGGCGGAGTCGCTGCTATTGATATCATAATGAACGAATTCTACTCCGAAGCGGTAGAGCAGATCCCCGGAGAACTGTCATACTCATTCCTTATAGACGGCAAGGGTTCACTCCTGAAGCCTGAAGGTGAAGTATCATCACTCTACGCGTTCAAGGACCTGAATTACGGTGAGATCGCCAAGATCCTCAATCAGGATCATTGCACTCTGATGACCGACGATGGCATCTACTATGTATCCGACACCATCAGAGAGAACGGATGGAAATACTGCATAAGGATTCCTGAAGCGAAAATACTCGAACCGATCGCTGATGTAAATAAAGCCATTGCATCGTTCACGATCACATTTGCAGCGATCGTCCTTATATCGATCATCATACTTTTCTTTGTGAGCAAGATCGTATCCGACAAGATAACGAAACCCATCATCGCTCTTGATGAGGATGTTTCCAAGATATCCGAAGGCGACTTAAATCACGAGGCGAGAGTTATGAGTAATGACGAGGTGGGCGATCTGGCCGCTAAGTTCAACGAGATGACAGGTGCATTAAAGAGACAGGTCGAACAGGCAAGAGGGCTTGCGCAGAAGCAGGAAAGATATGATGCAGAGATGGATGCGGCACGCAGACTTCAGGAAGGTATGATGCCTAACAGATTCCCTGCATTCCCCGGCAGGAGAGAGTTTGACATCTATGCTTCGATGAAAGCGGCGCGTGAAGTAGGAGGAGATTTCTACGATTTCGTTCTGCTTGATGACGATCATCTGGCATTCTTTATAGGAGATGTAGGCGGTAAGGGAATCCCCGCAGCGCTCTTTATGATCTCCACCAAGACCATGCTCCGCAACAGACTTGCACTTCCCGGCACGCCCGCAGAGATACTCTCGGATGTAAACGAGGAACTGTGCAGGAACAATAAAGAGGGACTCTTCGTCACCGTATGGCTCGGCGTGCTTACACTTTCTTCCGGCAGGCTCGTGATGGCAAATGCAGGACATGAGTATCCTGAGATCAAGGTCGGAGGCGAAGGGGACAAACTCTCCAGGACCGCAAGCTGGCCGCCTGTAGGATCTATGACGGGTATCACATTCGAGAATGAAGAAGTGGATCTGATGCCGGGCGACGGAGTATATCTCTACACCGACGGAGTCACCGATATGCATTCTGCAGAGAGTGCGGAGAGATTCGGAAGCGAGAGGCTTACACTGTCCCTTAATCTCGACGGAGGATGGACTTCCGAGAGACTGATCAGAGGCGTCAGCGAGAGACTCGAGGAATTCATGGGTGATGCGGAGATCGATGATGACATCACACAGATGTGCGTAACATATTTCGGAGTGAGAGGAGTATAAAGTGGAACAGTACAAACAGGAATTTATTGAATTTATGGTCGAGAGCGATGTGCTCAAGTTCGGCGAGTTTACATTAAAGAGTGGCAGGGAGGCTCCCCTTTTCATTAATGCGGGGGCATATGTCACAGGAGCTCAGCTCTCCAAACTCGGAGAGTATTATGCAAGAGCTATTCATGACAGATTCGGCGATGACTTTGATGTTCTCTTCGGACCTGCGTACAAGGGCATTCCCCTTAGCGTAGCCACGACGATAGCTTACGACAGACTCTTTGGCAAGGAGATAAGATACTGCTCCAACCGCAAGGAAGTAAAGGATCACGGTGATACGGGAATCCTGCTCGGCAGCAGTTTAAAGGACGGTGACAGAGTGGTTATGATCGAGGATGTTACCACTTCGGGCAAGTCGATCGAGGAGACCTGGCCCATCCTTAAAGCGCAGGCGGATGTCAAGATCGTCGGACTCATGGTATCCCTTAACCGTATGGAGAAGGGACTCGGCGGACAGCTGAGCGCGCTTGATGAGATAAAGGAAAAGTACGGATTCGATGCCGGCGCGATCGTTACGATGGCGGAAGTAACCGAGTGTCTCTACAATCGTGAGGTAAAGGGCAGAGTAGTGATAGACGACACTATCAAGGCCGCTATCGATGAGTATTATAAACAGTACGGAGCATCCGCAAACTAGGAACACTTCGGTCGGAGGTAGATCAAATGGAAGAGAAGACTTACAAAGTGATGAGAGCAGTTGCAGGGTGGGATATCGCCATAGGCGTGATCTCCATCATCATAGGACTTGCTGCGGGAGTGATGCTCATTTTGTCCGGAGCGAAGCTTATCGCTACCAAGAGCAAACTCCTTTTCTGATAAGATGTCAGGCAAAAGAAGAGTTTTATTCACAACGAGAAAGCACCCGCTTCCGGCTGTTTTTTCTGCCGTGCTCGGCCTTATAACGGCACTTTCTCTCGCGTATGCCATTGTGTGCAGTTTCCTGCTCGGTGGCGACATACCCGGGAGATTCGGAGCAGCGGGGGCTTTTTGCACGCTTTTTTCGCTTGCAGGGATAGTGATCGCGCTGTATGAACTGCGTCAGCCCGATGTTTTTAAACTGTTTCCGGTACTCGGGCTTATTCTTAACGGCGGAGGACTTGTCGTGCTTGCGTTCCTTTTGTGGATCGCGTATTAGAAAGGCATTAAAGATCGGAGGATTTGGTTTTGAGAGAATTTGATGAACAGTTAAAAGAAAGATGGGATCTGGCCGTAACGAGGATAAATGAGATACCCGGAGAAGACGATCTGCCGGGTAATTTATTTGATTACTTTAAGGCTGCGGCGGATGTACTTCGCAGATCCATAAAAGTATATGAGCTTTGCACCGAAAAGGACGGAAGCGGAAAGAGTGCATTTGATGCACTTTCTGAGGACGAGCATAAAAAGCTCAATCACGAACTCTATGCGGAACTTTTGGGAGATGCGTATGAGTCTTCCTATGCGAATCCCGCTTATGCGGTTGCAAAGCTTGGAAAAGAGTATGGCACATATTTTTCATCGATATACAGAAATATGCGCGATACGATAATCTATGCGCATAAAGCGGAACTTGACCTGCTTGTCATAAGAGCGGAACTTTTCCTTGAGATCTACGGCGCGTGTCTGACCGCGTACGCAGAGACAGGAAAACTTCCGGCATATGATGAGCTTAAGGATATCCTCTACTGGTTTAAGAGTGATTATGCGGAGCTCGAAGAGGAGGCTTCCAGAGAGGAAATGCTCTTCCCCGGACAGGGATATGCATACAATATCGTTATGGATTCAGACCTGTCGGATACGAGATATCTCTACAAGTACGGAGAGTATATCAGTGATAACGAGATCAAAGTGTCAAAGTTCCTTGCGGGACTTCCGGAGGAAACTGTTTGCACGATGGCAGATACCTTTACGGAAGGATACCGCCTGGGATTCATCGCGACCAATGTCGACCTCTCCAAAAAGAGCAATGCATATCTTATCTATCCCATTGGATTTGAGAGGATGATGAGAAGAGCTGTTGAGAATCTGAATAAGATCGGCGTCAAGTCATCGATAGTTCTCTCTTCTTCGGGAAGGTCATCGGTAGACTCGGTCGGCGCGAACAGACAATACTCATATGATCACAAGGATGACAGAGCGCTCTTCCTTGACGGTAATTTTGCCACAAGGCTCCTTGAGGCTGAGGAAGCCGTACTCAGGAAGTATGAAAAAGAAGCGGTACTCTATGCGGGCCCTGCGGTGGTGGAGAGATTCGGAGAGAAGGAATTCGATCCCAAGAATAAGCCCGAAGCTGCCAAACTTAGCGATGAGCAGAACAAGCTTTGGGTGGATTTCATCAACAAGAGAAATGTCATGGTCGACAAATATATCCCGGAGGATGAGACGAGTTTTACCATTATCTCTTTCCCCATTCCCGAGATAACAGAGGCACTTCCGGACAAGACGGACAAGGGCTTTGCGGAATTTTTTGAGGAGATAATCAAAGTCAATACTCTGGATTACAAGCTCTATCAGGGTATACAGCAGACGATCATCGATACTCTCGATCGTGCGTACTGGTGCGAGGTAAAGGGAATGAACGGCAACCGCACCGATATGCATGTGGAACTCTGGAGACTTAAGGATGCATCTAAGGAGACCATCTTTGAAAACTGTGTGGCTGATGTAAATATTCCCGTGGGAGAGGTATTTACTTCACCCGTGCTCGAGGGCACGAACGGAACGCTCCATGTCAGCAAGGTATATCTGGAAGGACTCGAGTACCGTGACCTGGAGATCACATTCAAGGACGGAATGATAGATAAGTACTCCTGTGCAAACTTTGATGCAGAGGACGAAAACCTTAAGTTCATCAAGGAGAATGTTCTCTTCAGACACGATACACTTCCTCTCGGAGAGTTTGCCATAGGTACCAATACGACCGCATTTGCACTCGCAAGAAAGTACGGTGTGGAGGATAAGCTTCCCATTCTTATAGCGGAGAAGACAGGACCTCACTTTGCAGTGGGTGATACCTGCTACTCGAGATCTGAGGATACCGTGGTTCACAATCCCGACGGCAAGGAGATCGTAGCGCGGGAGAATTCCGTATCCGCACTCAGAAAGACGGATATGTCCAAGGCATATTTCAACTGCCATACGGACATCACGATCCCTTATGACGAACTCGGAAGCCTTGCGGCTGTGATGCCCGACGGCACCCGCGTACATATCATCAAGGACGGAAGATTTGTACTTCCGGGAACCGAGGAACTCAATAAGCCCCTTGAGTGAAGCAGATGTCAGCCGGAGATTCAAGAACGCTAGATATTGTATTTTGAGTTGCAACTAAGACCAAGATTTAGTATTATAAATGTGTATGTTTTTTGCGTAAAAACGGATAAAACATATATTTGATACGGAGAATAAGAGATGAGTAAAGAGATCAGGGTCGGAATAGTTATGGGCAGCGATTCCGATATGCCCGTTATGGCGAAAGCCGCGGACATATTGGAAGAACTCGGTATCGGATACGAGATGAGAATAATCAGCGCTCACAGAGAGCCGGATGTCTTTTTTGAGTATGCGAAGAGTGCCGAGGAGAGAGGTTTCAAGGTGATCATCGCAGGAGCAGGAATGGCGGCGCATCTTCCCGGTATGTGCGCGGCGATCTTCCCCATGCCGGTTATCGGCATACCGATGCATACCACTTCGCTTGGAGGAAGGGATTCACTCTATTCGATCGTTCAGATGCCGAGCGGTATCCCGGTTGCCACCGTGGCGATCAACGGCGGAGCAAATGCAGGACTTCTCGCAGCCAAGATCCTTGCGACATCGGATGCGGAGCTTCTTGATAAGTTAAAGAAATACAGCGCTAAGCTGAAAGAGCAGGTGGAAGCCAAGGACGCCAGGCTTTCAGAAATTGGTTACAAAGCATATATGGAGAAATGATATGGGACTTGATTACAAATCTGCAGGAGTTGACATCGAAGCCGGATACGCATCGGTAGAACTCATCAAAAAACATGTAGCGAGCACGATGAGACCCGAGGTGCTCGGAGGTATCGGAGGATTCTCCGGAGCATTCAGTGCAGCGGCACTCAAAGGAATGGAAGAGCCCATTCTCCTCTCCGGAACCGATGGTGTAGGAACCAAGATCAAGCTTGCATTCCTCATGGACAAGCATGATACAATCGGTATCGACTGCGTAGCAATGTGCGTCAACGATGTGGCATGTGCAGGAGGAGAGCCCCTCTTTTTCCTTGATTACATCGCATGCGGAAAGAATGAGCCCGAGAAGATCGCTCAGATAGTAAAGGGAGTAGCTGACGGCTGTAAGCAGGCAGGATGTGCACTCGTAGGCGGAGAGACCGCAGAGCACCCGGGACTTATGCCTGAGGATGAGTATGATCTCGCAGGATTCTCCGTAGGACTCGCAGACAGGAAGGATCTCATCACCGGAGAGAATATCAAGCCGGGAGATACGCTTATCGCGATTGCATCATCCGGCGTACACAGCAACGGATTCAGTCTTGTCAGAAAAGTATTTGATATGACGAAGGAAAGCCTTGCTACCGAATATGCCGAGCTCGGCACCACTCTCGGGGAGGCTCTCCTCGTTCCCACCAGGATATATGTAAAGGCACTCAAGGCCGTAAAGGATGCAGGCCTTGTAATAAAGGGATGCTCGCACATAACCGGCGGCGGATTCTATGAGAATATCCCGAGGATGCTTCCCAACGGTATCAGAGCAGTCATCAGACGCGACAGTTACGATGTTCCCGCGATCTTTAAACTCATCGCCCAGGTTGGCGGAGTTGAGGAAAGCATGATGTATAATACATTCAACATGGGTGTCGGAATGGTACTCGCTGTTGATTCCAAGGATGCGGCATCGGTTATCGAAGCACTTGATGCGGCAGGTGAGACCGCATTTGAGATCGGTTATACCGAGGAAGGTGAGAAGGGCATAGTAATATGCTGAAAATAGTCGTAATGGTGAGCGGAGGCGGAACGAACCTCCAGGCGATCATCGACGGAATTAAAAACGGAACGGTTACGAACACCGAGCTGATCGGTGTCATATCCAACAATAAAGGTGTAAAGAGCTTGGACCGCGCGGCGGCAGCAGGAGTTCCCGGGATAGTGATATCCCCCGCGGACTATCCTGCGAGAGATGATTTCAACAAAGCAATGCTTGATAAACTCGAGGAGCTGGCCCCCGACCTTGTAGTACTCGCGGGATTCCTCGTAAGGATTCCTGAGGAGATGGTTAAGAGATTCTCGAACAGGATCATCAATATCCATCCTTCCCTCATCCCTTCTTTCTGCGGAGTGGGGTGCTACGGACTTAAAGTTCATGAAAAGGCTCTTGCACGAGGCGTGAAGCTGACCGGTGCGACAGTACACTTTGTCAACGAAGGAATGGACGAAGGACCGATCATCGCGCAGAGGGGCGTAGCGGTAGAGGACGGAGACACTCCCGAGATCCTGCAGAGAAGAGTCATGGAGCAGGCAGAGTGGGTGATACTGCCGCAGGCTATTGACGATATTGCAAACGACCGTATCGAAGTAAAGGACGGACATGTAGTCCGCAAGAAAGGAAACTGATGAAAGTACTGATAGTCGGAAGCGGAGGGAGAGAGCATGCGATAGCGATGAGCGTCGCCAAGAGTCCCAAAGCCGAAAAGATATACTGCGCACCTGGCAATGCGGGCATCGCAGGAGTAGCTGAATGCGTGCCGATAGCAGCTATGGATTTTGACGGTATCGTTTCTTTCTGCAAGGAGAAGCAGATAGATCTCGTTGTAGTAGGAATGGACGATCCTCTTGTAGGAGGCCTCGTCGACAGACTTGATGAAGCGGGCATCCGCGCATTCGGTCCCAGGAAAAACGCTGCGATCCTCGAGGGAAGCAAAGCTTTCTCCAAGGATCTCATGAAAAAGTACAACATCCCCACAGCTGCTTACGAGACTTTTGACAGTGCGGATGCAGCTCTGGATTACTTGAGAAATAAAGCTGAGTTTCCCATTGTCCTCAAGGCTGACGGACTCGCACTCGGCAAGGGCGTGCTCATATGCGGCGACCTCGCAGAGGCTGAGGAAGGCGTAAAGACGATAATGCAGGACCGCAAGTTCGGCGATGCGGGAAATAAGCTTGTAATAGAAGAGTTCATGACCGGACGCGAAGTGAGCGTGCTCTCATTCGTTGACGGCAAGACCATAAAGATCATGAGCTCCGCGCAGGATCATAAGCGTGCGGGCGACGGAGACACCGGACTCAATACCGGCGGAATGGGTAACTTCTCACCCAGCCCCTTCTATACTGCAGAGGTTGATGAGTTCTGCCGCAAGTACATCTATCAGGCGACTGTTGATGCCATGGCAGCTGAAGGACGACCTTTCAAGGGAGTTATATTCTTCGGTCTGATGCTCACTCCGAAGGGACCCAGAGTACTCGAGTACAATGCGAGATTCGGAGATCCCGAGGCGCAGGTCGTTCTCCCGAGGATGAAGAATGACTTTATAGAAGTGGCTGAGAGCTGTATCGACGGAACGCTGGATAAAGTAAATCTCGAGTTTGAGGATAATGCCGCAGTATGCGTAATACTTGCAAGCAACGGATACCCCGTAAGCTACGAAAAGGGATTCCCGATCTCGGGACTTGAGAGCTTTGAAGGAAAGAATGATTACTTCTGCTTCCATGCGGGAACAAAATTCGATGAGAGCGGAAGGATAGTCACAAACGGCGGAAGAGTGCTCGGTATCACCGCACTCGGAAGCAACCTCAGGGAAGCGCGCTCCAAAGCGTACGAAGCTACGGAATGGGTATCCTTCGACAATAAATATATGAGACATGATATAGGCAAAGCTATAGATGAGGCTTAAGGCCGAAAAGGAGAGTAAAAGATGAGTGATTTGAAGTTGTTTGCAAAAAGGTTAAAGAAGTTTATCGCTCCGATAGCAGCAGTTCTCTCGGTTGCGATCCTTCTCATGAGCGACGGATTCTCGTTCGTCAGCTTTGCGGACACCGGTAAGATTACCGCGGATCCCGCAGCTAAGCTCAGAAAAGAAGCTTCGACGACCAGTGACCAGCTCGGAAGCATAACCAAGGATACTACCGTAACGGTCAACAGTTCCACGACCGGCACCGACGGCAAGACCTGGTATCAGATCACATACGGCGGACAGACCGGATATGTAAGAAGTGATCTCATAGAGGTATCCGCAGGCGGCGGAAACAGCAGCAACAGCAATTCCGGCAGCAGCACATCTTCCGGAACGACGACTACGACAGTAGCTCCTCCCAGCCTGGTAATGACCGGCATCACGGAAGTCAATCCCACTCCCGGATCGGTAACCGGAGGAAATCAGATAAATGTAAGAGCGGATGCATCAACCAAGATCAATCCCGCACTTGCTACCGTATCTACCGGAACGAGCGTAAACATCATCGCTACCAAGACCGGTGATGACGGACAGACCTGGTACCTTGTATCATTCACTCAGAACGGTAAGGACAATACCGGATATATCAGAAACGATTTCGTAAATGTAACCGGAGAGATCATTCCCGTAGGTCAGGAAGAGGAGCCCGCAGAGCAGACCGATACCACCCCCGAACCCGAGCCTGAACCGGAACCTGAGAAGCCTGCCAATCTTAAATATGACATCCAGGTAGAGAAGAACGAGGCCGGAGAGGATGTTTACTCACTCCTCAACTATGAGCTCGGAAAGAAGCTTGACCTCGAGAAGATGCTCGGCGATCTTGAGACTTGCAAGAGCACCACGGTTCCCGGACTTGAGAAAAAGGTAAAGACCCGCACCGTTATAATGGTAATCTTCCTTGTACTTGCGATCGCAGGCATCGGACTTGCAGCATTCTTCTTCCTCAAGTGGAGAGATATGGTAGATCAGATCGCCTTCGAGGAAGCAGAGAAGAACCGCAGAGCCAGAAGTGCAGGAAGACCCGCACAGGGAGAGAGAAGACCTGAAGGATCAAGACCTGTAAGACCTCAGGGAGACGGAGCCCGCAGACCTCAGGGACAGGCAGGACGTCCGGAGGGACGCCCCGAGAGAAGACCCGAGGGAGCAAGACCTCAGGGAAGCCCCAGACCGAGACCCACTGAGGACAGAAACGGAGCACCTGCCGAGAGGAGACGCCCCGAAGGAGCAAGACCCGAAGGCAGAAGACCTGAAGGAAGACCTGAGCCCGAGCGACGCGTGGAGCGTGAGGATGCTGAAGCACCCGTAAGAGAGAGCGCACCTCAGGAGAGACCCAAGGCTCCCGTAAACCAGGGAGCACAGCCCCAGGCTAAGCCCCAGAGACCCAAGAGCAGGAATTTCTCGGATGACGATGACGAGTTCGAGTTTGGATTCCTCGGATGGGACGATGATGACGACAACTAAAAAAGGCCGTATTCATTGACACTTCGGAGCCTTTGTTATACAATGAGTATAACAAAGGCTCCTTTTGCGAAAAGCAAAACCTGCCCGGAGATTATGATCATAGAAATAGATTTCAACAGTAACGAAGCTCTCTATCTGCAGCTTTGCAATCAGATCATCATGGGGATCGCCACGTCGCAGTATCGTGACGGCGATGTCCTTCCGTCGGTTCGTCAACTGGCGGATTCCATTGGTATAAATATGCATACGGTCAACAAAGCATACACCGTCCTCAGACAGGAAGGGTATGTGAAAGTCGACAGAAGACGCGGAGCGGTGATAGCCGTTGATGCGGACAGAGCACAGGCGCTTGCGGGACTTAAGGATAATCTGAAAGTCATGCTTGCCAGATGTGCCTGCAAGAACATCACATGTGAGGAAGTACACAAGCTTATAGACGATATATACGCCGAATACAGGGAGGAACAGTAAGGTGCAGATCAAATTCACGAAAAAGGCTCAGGCAGCTCTGTACGAAGCCAGCAGATGGGCGAAAAAGCTCCATCAGGGCTACGTAGGATCGGAGCATATACTTGCGGGCCTTCTGAGCGATCCCGAGACGCTTGCCTATAAAGTGCTGATAGCGAACGGGACCAGCCCCGATAAATATATCGATATGATAAGGGAGATGATCTCCTTTGACACCGGTGTTTCAACGACTCAGAGAGATGAGTATTCACCCAGAGCCAAGACCGTGCTTGAGGAAGCACACAGACTTGCCGAGAGATTCGGTCAGGCTGAGACCGGCACGGAGCACCTGCTTCTCGCACTTATAAAAGAGGGTGAGAATGTAGCGATCAGGCTCCTCGGAACTATGGATGTCAATCTCTCCAAGGTATATGCGGATACTCTCCAGGCAATAGGACAGGATCCCGCCCTGGTAAAAGAAGACCTCGCATCGAGGAATCCGAATAAAAAAGGATCGATGCTCTCCCAGTACAGCCGGGATCTGACGCAGCTGGCAAGAGAGGGTAAGCTCGACCCTGTAGTCGGCAGGAATGATGAGATAAAGCGGGTTGTTCAGATCTTAAGCCGTCGTACCAAGAACAATCCCTGTCTCATAGGAGAGCCCGGAGTCGGTAAGACCGCAGTCGTAGAGGGGCTTGCACAGAGGATAGTAACCGGTGATGTGCCCGAGACCGTACAGGACAAGAGACTCCTTACACTCGATCTCTCCGGCATGGTAGCGGGAAGTAAATACCGCGGTGAATTCGAGGAGAGGATAAAGAGAGTCATCAAGGAAGTGATAGATGACGGAAATGTCATTTTGTTCCTGGATGAGCTGCATACCTTAATAGGTGCAGGCGGAGCTGAGGGAGCGATAGATGCTTCGAATATCATGAAACCCAGCCTCGCCAGAGGAGAACTCCAGCTTATAGGCGCGACCACGGTTGCAGAGTATAGGAAATATGTCGAGAAGGATGCCGCTCTCGAGAGGCGTTTCCAGCCTGTCACAATAGAGGAGCCTACCGAAGAGGAGGCGATCCGCATACTCGAAGGTGTCAAACACAAATACGAGGAGCATCACGGAGTCGAGATCACACCCGAAGCGATAGATGCTGCGGTAAGGCTCTCTGCGAGATATATCAACGACCGTAATCTCCCCGACAAAGCGATAGACCTTATAGATGAGGCTTCTGCGAGTGCGCGTATCCGCAGTATGGATGTCCCTGACAAGGTAAAGGAACTCCTTGAGCAGATCGGCAAGATGGACCGTCAGATAGAACTTTCAATCCGTATGGAAGCCTTTATGCAGGCACATGAGATCAAGAAGCGCCAGGATGAACTCGTAAAGAAGTATGACAAGCTCATGAAAAAGCGTGAAAAGTCCGATACATACAGCAGTAAGATCAACGAGAACGATATAGCCGAAGTGGTAGCAATGTGGACCAAGATCCCCGTTACCAAGCTCGCCGAGAAGGAAAGCGATCGTCTGCTTAAGCTTGAGAAGATCCTCCACAAGAGAGTCATCGGCCAGGAAGAAGCTGTCACAGGCGTAGCGAAGGCTATGAGACGTGGTCGTGTGGGACTCAAGGATCCCAAGAGACCTATCGGATCTTTCCTCTTCCTCGGACCTACAGGTGTGGGAAAGACTGAGCTTTCAAAGGCGCTCGCGGAGGCTATGTTCGGCTCGGAGGATGCACTTATCAGAGTCGATATGTCCGAGTATATGGAAGGACACTCGGTCTCCAAGATGATAGGATCCCCTCCGGGATATGTAGGATTTGAGGACGGGGGACAGCTTACCGACAAGATCAGACGCAATCCCTATTCCGTAGTTCTCTTTGATGAGATAGAAAAGGCACATCCCGATGTGTTCAATATACTGCTCCAGGTGCTCGATGACGGACATATCACGGACTCTAAGGGCAGGAAAGTAAGCTTCAAGAATGCTATCCTCATCATGACTTCCAATGCCGGTGCGCAGAGGATAGTCGATCCTAAGAATCTCGGATTCGCAGCTGAGAAGAGCGAGAAGCAGGACTACGAGAAGATGAAGTCACAGGTCATGGAGGAGGTAAAGAAATCCTTCAAGCCCGAGTTCATCAACCGTATTGACGATATAGTCGTGTTCCATCAGCTTAATGATCAGAATATGAAGGAGATCACGGATCTTCTTGCAAAGCAGCTCGGAGCGCGCTGTGAGAGCCAGATGGATATACATCTGACGCTCTCTGCGGGACTGAAAGAGCATATCGTTAAGAAGTATGCCGACAATAAGATGGGAGCGAGACCCTTGAAACGTGCCATCCAGTCGGTGGTGGAGGATGCTCTCGCAGAGGAGATACTGGCGAAGAAGGTATCGCCCGGAGATCATGTAACTGCCGGATATACAGGCGGTAAAGTAACATTTAAAGTAAAAGAAAAAACGGAATAACAGATTCGGAAAACCAACATCAACAGATGCCGAAGGGCATCACAACCAACGAGAGGAAGGTAAGAAAATGGGAGAATTACTTCGCACTGAGAACGACGGATCCGTGAGCTTCGGAGATTACACGCTCAGCGAGAAAAAGAAAGTAGAGGATTTTCCTCACGCAGGAGATCTCCTGAAGGTTAAGACCTACTGCGACATCACCAAGCTTGAGAAGAACGGAATGTTCGTTTACGAATCCGTTCCCGGAACGACGGTTAAGAATTTCAAAGAGAACGAGGGCGGAGTAGAGTTTACGGTATCCGGAGATAAGGAGACCCAGATCACTCTCGGACTTGCCGATGATACCGTATACGAGATAGAAGTGGACGGTGAGAGCACCGGTGCCGTACAGACCGGACTCGGCGGCAAGCTCAGCGTGAGTGTATCTCTCGCTGCAGGCAAGGAAGTATCCGTCAAGGTAGTAAAGGCATAAGACAGGAAGGCATTAATGGCAAAGTCCGCAAAGAGTACAATCTTTTTCTGCCAGAACTGCGGCTATGAATCCGCCAAATGGATGGGTCAGTGCCCGGGCTGTAAGGAGTGGAATACATTTGTCGAGGAGCCCAAAAAGCCCGCAAAGAGTGCGGCGAGAGCCGGAGCCGGATATGCGGTGGCCGCAGGATTAAGGCCGTCATCGGGCGCTCTCGCAGGCCGGGGCAGGTCTGTGGCCATATCCGAGGTGGAACTCTCCGATGAGGACAGGACAACCACCGGCATAGGCGAGATGGACCGAGTGATGGGCGGCGGCATAGTTCACGGATCGCTCACATTGGTAGGCGGTGATCCCGGTATCGGCAAATCGACTCTCCTTTTGCAGGTATGCAGAAATCTCTCTGCGGCCGGAGTCAGCGTGCTCTATGTATCGGGAGAGGAATCCGCCGGACAGATAAGGATGAGAGCGGAGAGGATAGGAACCTTTACCGACAAGATGCTCCTTCTTTGTGAGACTGATATTGATATCATCTCGGGCGAGATAAATGATAAGAAGCCCGATGTTGTAGTCATAGACTCCATACAGACGATGTTCAGCGAGGCTGTGGGATCTGCGCCCGGAAGCGTATCACAGGTACGCGAGATAACGGGAGCGCTGATGCAGATAGCAAAGGGACTTGGAATATCGATCTTTATCGTAGGTCACGTGACTAAGGAAGGTACCGTTGCGGGACCGAGAGTGCTTGAGCATATGGTCGATACCGTGCTCTATTTCGAAGGAGACAGGCAGTCGTCATACAGAGTGCTCAGAGGAGTTAAGAACAGATTCGGATCGACAAATGAGATAGGCGTATTTGAGATGAGGGGAGAGGGCCTCAGGGAGGTCGAGAACCCTTCGGAATTCATGCTTGAGGGCAGACCCAAGGATGCCAGCGGATCTGTGGTTTCGTGCTCACTTGAGGGTACGAGGCCCCTGCTCGTTGAGATACAGAGCCTGGTTACGAGGACGAATTTCGGACTTCCCAGGCGCCAGGCTACGGGTACCGACTTTAACAGAGTCAATCTCCTCATGGCTGTACTTGAGAAAAGATGCGGAGAGCATCTGGGTGACTGCGATGCTTATGTGAATATCACGGGTGGTATCAAGATATCGGAGCCCGCGATAGACTTGGGAATGGTACTCGCGATACTGTCCAGCTTTACCGGCAAGCCGCTTCCTGCGGATATGGTCGCATTCGGTGAAGTGGGATTGTCGGGCGAGGTGAGGCGCGTGAGCCGTGCCGATATAAGAGCGGCCGAAGCGGCGAGACTTGGCTTTAAAACGGTCGTTGTCCCTGAGAGCTGCCTGTCCGATGTATCCAAAATAAAGGGTATCAAGGTGATCGGTGTTTCGAATGTGAGCGAAGCGAAAGATAAGTGTTTTTAGGCTACATGCTCTTTTTCACTTCGTTGACTAAACTTCTGTCATAAGCGCAAAAATCAACAATCTCATCAACGGATTTCCCGCGGCGCAGCATATCTTTGATAGAATCTCTTATTGCTTTATCGTGACCTTCTTTACGAGAATCTTTTACTATTTCTTCCAAGGCAACACACATATTAACTGTACCTCCTTTATCTATTGTTTCTTCATCGATCTTTAAGATGCTGAGATCGGCATGATCATCCATCATCTTAAATGCATCATACGGAATATGTGTAAAAGCATTGTCTGTTTTTAACAGAACTTTGAGTTTTTCTTTATCGCGTGATGATTTAATCACTTTAAAAACTTCTTTAATATCAGTATGGAAGGAGTCAATCTCTTTGTCGGAGAGCTTTGTTACCTCTATAAGGTGTATGTGGTAATCCTGAATCTTTTCAATGGTTGCAGCAGGTAAGCCGTCCAACTGCATCATTTCTTTGAGAGATCTTGGGCCATTCCATTCCTTTCCATAGTATACCACAATTGTGATGACGGGGGTGAGTTTTGATTCCTTTGGAAAATTGTATAGCAATTCTCCGGGTTTATACTTATGGCCG
>ODAI012870753.1_pt1 | contig 17842 bp, 14 predicted proteins | sample 1539321 | NCBI WGS metagenome assembly ODAI01 (sample SAMN02144231, study PRJEB22623) | gut metagenome | biome: sheep rumen | host: Ovis aries | place: New Zealand | reverse complement strand
TTCTGCTGTCATAGTTGCTGGGGCACGACATGGAATAATGAGATAGACGCTCTTATAGACAGCCGACTCAAGCCTCCTCAGGAGGAGCCGTCACCTACACCTACGCCCACTCCCACACCGACTCCGACGCCGACGCCGGAAGGGGGAGAGGAGACGCCGACGCCTACTCCCACTTCGGGAGAGGAAACTCCTACTCCCACGCCCGAAAGCGGTGAGGAGACTCCCACACCGACACCCGGGGGAGAAGAAGGCGGAGATCCTACGCCGACTCCCGGCGAGAGCATGGATCCCGGTTCCGCATCTCCTACTCAGGGAGAGACTCCGGAAGAACAGCTGCTCCGTATCCAGAATGAAGGTCAGCAACAGCGTTACGAGGGCGTTAACGGTACTCCGAATGATCAGTATAACTGGAATATGGGAGATTGGGCGTCCTGGTAACACTTCTTGAGAGTAGCTTATGTCTATGCAATATACAGCTCTTTCGGCTGAACTCGTGATTTGATCTCTTGCGTGGTATAATGCGCGTATGGCAGCCAGGAATTTCGACATAGATCCGGATCGCAATGTCCTGAATACTAAGGATCCGGATGATAAGATAGGATTTGTTATCAAGACAGACGAGGAAAAGCGCCGACAGATGCGTTCTTCCCGTTATGAGTCTGTTGAGTTTACCGATTCTTCCCTGGATTATGCGGCGGCCTTTGAGGACGAAGCTCTAATATCCGGACAGGTGCAGCCTCATGTATCTGCGGTCTATGATACGGGTTATGACGGGAAACCGAATATATACGATCCTTCCAAAGATCATGTAAGTTCCCAAAAACACGGTTCGGATTCGTTTGACAGAACATCGTCGATGGGAGTTCTTACAAGAGAGTCTTTTGCAACTCCGGCCTTTTTTACAAGCAAGGTCGATCTTATTATCGGTTGCGTCGTATTCGGACTTTTAATCATCCTTGAAATCATCGGGCTGATTATTTTGTTTAATTGAAAAGTACCTTCCGCTTTAGTATTATTTTTTTAGTTTCATTTTCTTCAGGAGGGTATTTATATGTCATCAGTTTCTGTATGGCTTATCGTCCTCTGTGTTACCGTAATTGCGATAGCTTATGTGTTCTGGAATTATGCCAGGATCAAGAAGCTTCCTGAGGGCACAGCGGAGATGAGCGAGTTAGCAGGTATCATCCGCTCCGGAGCGGAGACGTTTCTCAAAACAGAATTCAAGTACATAGGTATTGTTCTTGTAATTGTGGCAGTCGTCTTCTGCCTTGTGATTGAGAAAACTTCAGGTATCTCATTCCTTATCGGTGGCGGTATGAGTTCCCTCGTTTGTATTCTCGGAATGAAGAGTGCAACTTATGCTAATGTGAGAACTTCAAATAAAGCAAGAGAGAGTCTTTCTATCGGTGAGACGGTTAAGGTCGCTCTTTGCGGAGGTTCTATAAGCGGTCTTGCCGTTCAGGCCTTCGGTATGTTCGGATTGATCCTTGTTCTTTTGCTGGGAGAGTTCGTCTTTAAGGACGGCGGCGTATCCCATACGGCCGAGGGAAGAGGCTTCCTTGTAAATCTTGTTTGCAACCCCACGATGATAAGGATCTCCACATACTCGCTGGGTTGCTCAATCGTTGCTATGTTCAACCGTGTTGCAGGCGGTAACTATACTAAGGCAGCAGATATATCTTCCGATATCCTCGGTAAGCTCCGTCACGATCTTCCTGAGGACGACTCAAGAATCCCGAACACTATCGCTGATTTCATCGGTGATAATGTTAACGATATCGCGGGTAACTGTTCTGACCTTCTCGAGAGCTTTGTTGCTACAATGTCGGCAACTATCATGATCGCTGTTACTCTTTATCAGGTTGCCGTTCATGAAGGCCTCAGTATCGAGGAAGTCGCTTTCAATCATGCAGCTTTGTTCCCGATAGTTCTTGCTTGCTGCGGACTTATCGGATGCCTTTTCGGTCTCGGTATCGCCAACTTTAAGAAGATGGGCGACGATCCTTCAAAGGAGCTTGACCTCTCCACATGGATCTCAGCAGGTATAACCGTTGTTCTCGGCGGTGTTGCATCCTATGTTCTTTTCAACGGTTACGATCTGTCGGCTTACAGCTTTAAGTTCGGATGGGCTTCTCCCTGGATCTCATCTATTCTCGGTATCGCAAGCGGTGTTGCTATCGGCGTTATCACCGAGTACTACACTTCAACGGAATATAAGCCTACAAGAGAGCTTGCCGAGATCTGTACAGAAGGTGAGGCTTTTGTTGTTACCAAGGGTGATGCTATAGGTTCAAGATCATGTCTTTATCCGATCCTTCTCATCGGCATCTCACTTCTTGTTTCCGGTGTCCTTTGCGGTACATACGGTGTCGCCATTTCCTCTCTCGGAATGCTCGCTTTCGTAGGAGCTACGGTCTCGATCGATGCTTTCGGTCCTATCGCGGATAATGCAGGCGGACTTGCAGAGGCATGTCATCTTCCTCCCGAAGTAAGAGCTATCACAGATAAGCTTGATGCTGTAGGAAATACGACAGCTGCAATCGGTAAGGGCTTTGCCATAGGTTCTGCCGCATTTGCAACGGTATCACTCATCACCGCTTATGTCGGACAGTATACTGAGCTCGGCTCGGAGCCGGTCCTTAACTTTGCTTCATTTGCGGTTATCGCCGGCGGTATTATCGGAGGCGCTTTGGTAGAATTCTTCAGCGCTGTTCTTACGGACAATACTATCGATTCCGCCAAGCTTATGGCCGATGAAGGTGATAAGCAGATGTCAATTCCCGGTGTTCTTGAAGGCTCGGTAAGACCTGACTATAACAGGATGATCGCAATGGCAGCGAGAGAAGCTATCAGAAAGATGGTTCTTCCCTCAATGCTTGCACTCGTAATCCCTGTTGTGGGCGGTATTCTGTTCGGTGTTCAGTTCGTCGGAGGCCTTCTCGTAGGTGCCACTATCGTTGCAATTCCCAGAGCTATCTTCATGGGTAACTCCGGCGGTGCTTTCGATAATGCTAAGAAGTATATTGAGTCGGGACTTCTTGAAGGTCACGGCAAGGGCTCGGCAGCACATAAAGCTTCCGTTACCGGTGATACTATCGGCGACACACGTAAGGATGTTGTAGGTGTTGCTCTTGATATCTTTATCAAGCTCATGTCAACCGTTGCAAATACCCTGGCACCCGTGCTTAAGAATATTTCTCTGTTCAGATTCTGATTTAAAAGAGGTTTTGAAGAAGGCCGACCGGTATTCGGATCGGCCTTTATAATTGCTTGTTTTCCCGGTGTTTATTTCTGAATAAGGGGATGATCGTTAGAAGCATCATTCCCATGAAGAAAGGGAAGAGATCTTCCTTGCATGAATTTGATAATAAAGGTAAGCAGGTGAAACTTGTAACCATTAAGAAACGAAAGCCTATACTTCTTTCTGTTAAAATAAACTATAAAATTGTTTCTAATCAGAGGAGTTAGTATGGATTTTGAATTCAGTACAGACGGATTTTTGCCATATGATTCGTTCGATTACATATATAAAGACAGGAAGCTTCCCGAGTTTGGGGAGGCGCCGTCTCCTTATGTGAGGCTTATTTCTTCATGGAAGTTTTTTCATATTGACGGGGAAGGACAGGCTCCCTTCGGATTTGAGGCTGCCTCTTTTGACGATTCCGACTGGGATATCATCAATGTCCCGTCAACGTGGCAGACGGAAGGATACGGACTTCCGCAGAATCTTTTGTATAACTATCCCGTTGAGCTTGAGAAATTGTCGAAGCGCGGAGAGGAGTCCATAAGCGATAAGTTCATCATCAAGTCATTCGATGATCATCAGGATGAGGTGGGTATATACAGGACCACTGTTATATTTACTCCTGAAGATATAGACAGAGCGATCTATCTTGAAGTATCCGGAATCTGCGGAAGCTTTGATGTGTATCTTAACGGTCAGCTTCTTACTGAATCGCATTCGGTCCTTACTCGTAAGAGGATACTTCTCTCGGACAGTGCTAAGGCAGGTGCCAACACGCTGGTTATTGCCGTGTTCAGATGGGACAGGGATGATAAGAACGGTCATGTTATAAAGGAACTGATGAACTTCGGTTTTTCAGGAATCTTCAGACCTGTAAGGATCGTCACAGAACCTTTGCTCGAGATATCCAATCTTCGTTTGCAGGTTACTTCCGTACCGGACGCATATGTCGATCAGCTCGCCATTATGGCTCCTGATACGGCTAACAGTTCATCGAAGGAGTTGTCCGTTAATACGGCTTCGGGTCTGACGAGAGGAAATTTCTCCGTTACGGCTGACTTCAGGGTTCGTAATCACACAGATCTTGTTATGCCCTACAGGCTTAGCGTATCTTTGATGGAGGCCCGTTCGGAATATGATCCCTACAAGCTTCCTCTTGTTCAGATAAGCATTCAGTCTCAGGCTGGAGGAAATGCCGAAGCAAGATCCACGAGAAGAGACAAGGTCGAGTTCGTAGCTTTAAATGTCACGAGATGGACTGATGCGACACCGATCCTTTATGATCTCATTATAGAGGTTATGGACAGTGAGGGTCGGGTTATCTGTACTAAGAAGAAGAGATTCGGCTTCAGAACGGCAGAGGTTCTTGCAAATAAGTTTCATATCAACGATACTCCGATACAGCTTAAGCTTGTGCGCTACTGCGAGTTTGACCCGAAGGGCGGTATAAGCGTTCCTCTCGGAAGATTCCGTCAGGATATCATCCTTATGAAGCGTTGCGGAATAAACGGTGTAATAGGCGAGGGTTTCCCTCTGAGCGATGAATTCCTCAATCTTTGTGATCAGTACGGTATTTATGTCATCGGATGCTGCGACAGGAAATTCATGAGGGATTATTCTGAAAGTGCGGTCAATCATCCGAGTGTGATAATGTGGGCGTTTAACGAATATCATTACGACAAAGATAAATGCGCCAAGGTAAAGAATGAGATAACGACCGAAGTCGATCCTTTAAGACCGTGGTACTGTGCTTCGGACTGGGACATGGCGGTATCGGATGTTTCTCCTTTCCCTAATGAAGCGGGCATCGTCTTCGGTCCGTGGACGGATCTTTGTTTAGACCGTAAGGAGATCTTCAATAAGAATAAGACGGGAAAGAACCTTTTCGAGACGATTCCGGGAAGATCGAGATTTCCTGATGATAATGCCGATTACAAGTGGATCCACCACGCCGATCTCGTCGGAGGTAAGAATAAAGTCGACAGCTGTATCGGTCAGGGTATCGTGGATGCTGAGCGTAATCCTCATCCTATCTATCTTGATATCAAGAATCAGTGTAATACCATAAATATCTTCTCTCATCCGGAGGATCCTTCGACATTGACGCTGCGTAATGCTCATCCTTTTGCATATGCACCGGAGATGCTTCTTGAGTGGAAGGTTATGCTCGGCGGACATGTTGTAATGACCGGTAGGGGAACCATACCTTCCATTGAGCCGTACGGCACAAGAACACTTAAATTCCCGATAAATATAGATAAGTTCCTTGAAGACGGATGGGGAGAAGGGAATCCCGAGCTTGTTGAGCTTTATATGGGTCTTTTGTCGCATCAGATCGTATTTGATATATCTTTGAAACTTTACAGAGACACATATTATGCGAAGGAAGGGTATGAGATAGCATTCTATCAGGATGTCATAGCAGAGGACTGCGGACTTCCCGGCGGCGGTAAATTCACACCCGCAGAAGCGTTGGAAACGGCAAATGTGTCATCCAAGGCTCTTCCTGCACCTGAAGGCGCTGAGGATAGCTTTGACGGTTCTCTTACGGTCATGGATGAAGATCCCGTGCCTGATATCGAAGAGATCCCTGTGGGAGAGCTTGCACAATCCGTCAGCGAGTCAGAGGCATTGGAAGAGACACAGGTGTCCGGGATTGACAGATCCGAGATCATCTCTATGCCGGAGTATCTTGAGGTTAGCGAGGAGTTCGTAAATATGCGCTTCTCGCGTAAGGACGGAGCTTTATGCGGTATCAATTCCAATGGTATCGAGTTTTTTAAAGGCTCTATGATGCCGTCTTTTTACAGGTGCCCATCCAATATAGACAGAACCGACAGAAGCTTTGTTTTATCGAAGACGATCTTCTCGAATGAGAGCGATTATGAAGAGATTCAGAAGTCCATCAAGTTTGAAGGGATGTCATACGGTGTTAATAACGGAGTCTTCTCAATAATATCGAGGTATAAGTCATTTGCGATGAAGGGGGATATACTCGTAGCGTATGAGGTTCCTTCTCATGACAGGGTACGCATTACCTTAAACTTTACGCCGAAGTATGACATGATCAGATACGGTTTCAGAGTACCTGTCTCACGTGACGATATTCTCTGTACCTGGTACGGAAGAGGCCCGGGTGAGTCCTACTACGACCGTAAGGGCGCCACCAAGATCGGTCTTTATTCCGCAGGTGCCGATAAGATCTTCCATTCATATGCGCGTCCTGCTGAGAACAGTTCACATACGGACACTGATTCAATGAAGCTTCAGTCTTCGGACGGAAGTTCTATCGTAGTAAGAAGGCTGTCGGGAGATAAGAAGTTTGACTTCACGATCCTTCCTTTTACTCCTGAGCAGATGAACGAATCGCTTCACGATGAGCTTTTGATGCAGAATGAATTCTGTGAGCTTCTCATTGATTTCTGCTCTAAGGAAATAGAGCGTACGGACACCAATTCAACAAATCTTCCGCTAAAGAAAAACGTCACCTATAAGGAGACGTTTGAGATTGTTGTAAACAGGATATGATGTGAAGATCAGACATTGAATCTGAACAGAACGACGTCTCCGTCCTTCATTACGTATTCTTTGCCCTCGGATCTTACAAGGCCTTTCTCTTTGCAGGCTGCCATTGAGCCCAAGCCCACCAGATCGTCGTAGGAAACGACTTCCGCTCTGATGAAACCTCTTTCAAAATCCGAGTGGATCTTGCCTGCGGCCTGCGGAGCCTTTGTACCTTCCTTGATCGTCCATGCACGGACTTCCGTAGGGCCGGCGGTTAAGTAGGATATAAGACCCAAAAGCTTATATGAAGCCTGGATCATCTTATCAAGTCCCGCGGAATCCAAACCGAGGTCGTCTAAGAACATCTGTCTGTCTTCGTCATCGAGCTGACTTAATTCCTCTTCGATCTTTGCAGATATAACAACGACTTCGGCATTCTCTGAAGCCGCTATTTTCTTTACTGTCTCTACGTAGGGGATATTGTCGTTGCCGATGTCGTCCTCTTTAATGTTGCAGCAGTAAAGAACAGGCTTCAAAGTGATGAGCTGAAGATCGCGGGTAAGTTCCATCTCTTCTGCGTCAAGCTCGACAGATCTTGCGGGCTTTTCCGCTTCGAGTGCGGCATAAATCTTCTCATAGACGTCAAGTGAAGCCTGATAGGACTTGTCTCCGCCTTTCATCATCTTCTTTGTTCTGTCGATCCTCTTCTCCATAACTTCCATATCCGAAAGTATGAGCTCGAGGTTGATTACGCCTATGTCTCTCTCGGGATCGGCGTTACCGTCAACGTGGATTACGTCAGGATCATCGAAGCATCTTACTACATGTACTACCGCATCAACTTCACGGATATTGGAAAGAAACTTATTTCCGAGACCTTCGCCCTTGCTTGCTCCCTTTACAAGACCTGCGATATCAACAAATTTGATAACTGCGGGAGTGTACTTTTCAGGATTATACATCTTTGCAAGCTCGTCGAGCCTCTTATCCGGGACTGCAACAACACCTACATTAGGTTCGATGGTGCAGAAGGGGTAATTTGCCGATTCCGCACCTGCTTTAGTAATAGCATTGAAAAGAGTACTCTTACCGACATTGGGAAGACCTACGATACCAAGTTCCATATAAACCACACCTTCCTAGTGATATTTCTTATTTAAAACCAAGACATTATACCACTTATTGTCTTTTGTTGCGGAAACAGAAATTCTTTCCTGTCTTTTGCATCCCTCTTTAAGTATAACCCTGCTCGAAAAGCTCATATCACGTCCTTTTTAAGCCTGCGGATAAAAGGACGGGTAGAGAGTCGTTTTCTTGTCTTTGAGCGTTTAAGGGGCATCTTTGTCGTTTTTTGTCGTTTTTTGTCGTCATTTGTCGACCTTTTTTGATCCGAAGGGTGATATTGTAATTACGGATTAAGGAATACAGGGAGGATATTTTATGAGTAAGGTAAACGTTGTGCGCGTTTATACTTCTTTTATGGACGGAATGGCCTCGGAGCAGGCCAAGATCGAGGTGTCGATCACACCGGGTCTTCCGACTTTTGATGTGATAGGTTTGTGTGATTCGTCCATAAGGGAGTCGCGGGGAAGGATACAGCCCGCATTGATCGCATCGGGGTTTAATATGCCTAAGGGGCATATAACCGCTTCCATCTCGCCGGCATATATGAAGAAGTCCGGCACCGGATTCGATCTTCCGATAGCTGTCGGAATGCTTGTAGCATCAGGTCAGCTTCAGGTAAGCAAAGAGGCGACTGTTTACGCCAGCGGTGAGATCATGCTTGACGGAACGATCAATTCTACTCCGTCGGCTGCTATGAGACTTAGAGGTCTATCCCGGGAATTCGATTACTGTTTTATACCGGAAGGCGAAGTCGATGCTGCGAAGTGCGCAGGTATTAAAGCTATGCCCGTAAGGCATCTTTCTCAGTTTAAAGATATCTTTGAGCAGGGAGGATACATGCCGGTGCGCTTCTCGGTCGATCAGGTCTCATCCTCTTTAGAAGACATACCTGATTTCTCGGCAGTCAAGGGGCAGGAGAAGGCTGTCAGAGCTCTTCTTATTGCCGCAGCGGGAATGCATAACATACTTCTTCTTGGAAGTCCAGGATGCGGCAAGACTATGGCCGGCAAGATCCTTGCGGGAATTCTTCCTCCGTTAAAGGGTTCGGAGATAGGGGATGTGTATTCCGTTATGGAAGCAGCGGGCCTTAAGGATGACCCTGAAGAAGGACTTGTCTTAAGTGACAGGAGACCTTTCCGCTATATATATCCGGGAATGAGCAAGGGCAGGATACTCGGGGTGCCGAGCAAGCTTTTGCCGGGTGAGCTTGCACTTGCCAATCACGGAGTCTTGTTCGCTGATGAGATCTTTGAATATAAACGGGATGTGTTGGAGGCTTTAAGAGTTCCGCTGGAAGACCATGTGGTCAGAATGACCAAGGAGGGAAGAAACTATGCTTTTCCCGCGTCGTTTGTGTTTGTCGCGGCAGGTAATCCGTGCAAATGCGGTATGCGTTTTGAACCCGGAAGAAGATGCACCTGCACTCCGAAGGTTATCAACAGCTATATGTCACGAATGTCCGGTCCCATTAAAGACCGAATAGATCTTGTAGCCGAGATGAGATCAATATCAGGAGAGAGCATGAGTGACAGTGTCATTAAGGAGGACAAGAAGCTTAATGCAAAGATGAAGGCTTTGGTAAAAGGCGCATGGGAGATGCAGCATGAAAGGTTTAATGACGGAATATATAACGGAACCTGCTGCAGTGCCGATGCCGAGATCTTCAGGGCTTCTTCTGATGTCGTTAAAAGCGCGGCAGCTATCGCAGAGGATTCAGGATTTTCCGCCCGGGGCTTTAACCGGATATTGAGAGTCGGAAGAACTATAGCGGATATTGACGGCAGAAGGGACATGGATAAGAAGGATGTTCTTGAAGCCGGGATCTATCGTAAGGGAGGAATTGGCGTTGGATGACGAAGATTTGAGAATACTTGAGAATACGGCAATAAGATATGAGACGGCGATGAACTATAAGACAAACTGCGAGCTTGTAACAGCGGGGTTTATTAATGAAGATGAACCTTTGGTGATAAGTGATCTTTTAAGGATAAAGAACGAGACTAAGAACGGAAATCTCGGAATAAAAGCAGGAGATGTCATCAATGATGTCTTGAAGAAGCAGGATAAGATCAGAAGTTCTGTGGATAAGTACGTAAAGATCATACAGAAGAACAATATCAAGATCGTATCACGTAAAGACGAGGATTATCCCTATATGTGGAGAATGCTGCCGGGAATGCCGCCTTATATATTTGCAAGAGGGGATACATCAATCCTTAAAGAGATAACCTTCTGCGGTGCGGCAGGTATTGTCGGCTCCCGTAATCCCGGAAGATATTCTCTTTATGCTACAGAAGAATTCAGTAAGGCTCTGTCTTTAAAGGGTGTGGTTATCGTATCCGGGATGGCACTCGGGATAGACAGGAAGGCTCATGAGTCCTGCCTCAGCGAATCGGGAAAAACCGTTGCCGTAATTGCAGGCGGAGCGGATGTTATCTACCCGTATAAGAATAAAGACATATATGAGAAGATTTCAAGTGAGGGCGTTGTCATAACGGAGCTTCCTCCCGGACAGGAAGTGTTAAGACAGTATTTCCCGTCAAGAAACAGACTCATATCCGCGCTTTCCGACGCCTGTCTTATCATGGAGGCCGGAATGTACAGCGGCACCTTGCATACCGCATCATTTGCCGCCGCTCAGGGGAAGGACGTGTTCGTGCTTCCGAACAGCATATATTATGAAAACTCTATAGGAGGACTGCTCCTGATCAGAGACGGGGCAGAGGTCCTTATCGATGCGGATACGGTTTATGAGCGGATCGTTAATGAGATAGATAACAGAAGGGCGGCATTGGAAGACTTCTTTTCCGATAGGGGTAAAAACAGGACCATCGGCATGTTGAGAAAGACCGCGAAGAGTGATCCTCAAAGCCTCTCCGAAGACGACTGGAAGGAAATTGTATGTGATGAAATATCGGAACGCCCGAAGAATATTGACGATCTTTGTATAAGTCTCGGCATTCCTTTCTCATACCTGTCGTCTCTGGTGACACTTCTTGAGATGGAGGGCAGGATCGCCAACGAGAACGGGAAATATGTTTTGACAATTCGGAGGTGTTAATCTATAGTAACCTTTGATTGATGAAAGTGGTGAATTGAAATTATGGCGAAGAATCTTGTAATTGTTGAGTCTCCTGCAAAGGCAAAGACTATAGAGAGATATCTTGGACAAGATTATAAAGTAACGGCTACGGTTGGTCATTTCAGGGATCTTCCCGATAAGACCTTGGGCGTAAATGTGGATAATAATTTCAAGCCTTTGTATATAGATAAGAACGTTAAGGTAAAGAAGGAACTCATCTCCTTGGCGGAGAAGTCTGACTTTGTTTATATCGCAACCGACCCTGACCGTGAGGGGGAAGCAATTGCATGGCATGTTGCCAAGACATTAAAGATAGATCCCGATTCCAAGTGCAGAGTCACATTTAATGAGATCACAAAGAAGGCCGTACTTGCAGCCATAGATAATCCGAGAGCCATCGATATGGATCTCGTTAACGCTCAGCAGTCAAGACGTATCCTTGATCGTCTTGTAGGTTATGAGCTGAGCCCTCTTCTTTGCAAGAAGATAAGAACGGGTCTTTCCGCAGGTCGTGTTCAGTCTGTTGTTACCAGGATGGTAATGGATAAGGATGCCGAGATCGAGAAGTTCGTACCCGAAGACTATTGGAATTTAAGTGCCGAGGTTACACCCAAGGCCAAGAAGGATTCGTTTGTCGTAAAGTACTACGGAACAAGACGCGACGGTGCGGTTGTTAAGCCTGAGGGCGGCAGGGTTTCCGATAAGGATACTGCTCAGCTCATCTACGATAACATCAAGGATAATGACTTTACGGCATTCTCGGTTAAGAAGGGTAAGGGTTCAAGGAAGCCTGCTCCCCCGTTTACCACATCCACGATGCAGCAGGAAGCGTCCAGAAGGATCGGGTTTACAACCAGGACCACCACTCGCGTGGCTCAGCAGCTTTACGAGGGTGTAAATATTGCAGGTCAGGGACAGACCGCACTTGTTACATATATAAGAACCGACTCGGTTAGAGTATCCGATGAAGCTGTGGCAGCTTCGCACGGTCTGATAGCCAAGCAGTACGGTTCCAATTATGTATGCCCTTATAAGAGGGAATATAAGAACAGAAATTCCGCTCAGGATGCGCATGAAGCCATAAGGCCGTCTCACTTTGATCTTGATCCCGAATCCGTTCGCTCGTCCCTTTCGACGGAGCAGTACAAGCTTTATAAGCTTATCTGGGAGAGGTTTCTTGCTTCACAGATGGCAGATGCCGTTACCAATACCGTCACAATAGATGCCGAGTGCGGTGACGATATATTCAGAGCTACCGGCGAGACCGTTATATTCCCGGGATTTCTTGCCGCTTACGGTGACATTAAGAGTGAGAAGGCTCAGGATGAGGGGAAGGCGATACTTCCTGATATCGAAGAGGGCCAGGTCTTAAAGAACCTCGGAGCAAAGATCGAAGCAAAGCAGACACTGCCGCCTGCTCACTATAATGAAGCGTCACTTATCAAGGCTATGGAGGAGTTCGGAATAGGACGACCTTCTACTTATTCGAAGACCATCACCACGGTTCTCGACAGAAAGTATGTGGATAAGGAAGGCAAGAACCTCATAATAACCGACTTGGGAAAACTCGTTACGGTTATGCTTGAGGAGAACTTCAATGAGATCGTTGATGTATCCTTTACAGCCGGTATGGAGTCGAAGCTTGATGATGTCGAGATGGGTAAGAAGGATTGGGTTGCTCTTCTGTCCGAGTTCTATCCTGAGTTCCATGAGAAGATCAAGACTGCGGATGCCAATATCGAGAAGGTCAAGGTCGAGGATGTCAAGACCGGTGAGATCTGTCCCGATTGCGGCGGTGATCTCGTTATAAAGGACGGACGTAATGGCAAGTTTATTGCATGCTCGAACTATCCTAACTGCAGATATACAAGGAATATCGAGATTCAGGCTAAGGGAAAGTGTCCGCTGTGCGGTTCCGGACTTCTTGTAAAGAAGACTATAAAAAATCACAAGACCTTCTATGTATGTGATAAGAAGGGCTCGGACCCTGAGTGTAAATTCATTTCCTGGGATCTTCCCATCGAAGGAAAGAAGTGTGATACTTGCGGCTCTTATATGGTTCTCCACAGATTCAGAGGCAAAATGTATCCCCGCTGTGCGAATGAGGATTGCCCGTCGAGAAAAGCAAGAAAGAAATCCGATTCCGGTGATTCGAAGGATGAATGATCAGAATAAGAGAATAAGAGTAATAGGAGCTGGCCTCGCAGGTTGTGAGGCGGCTTTTTTAATCTCCAGATTCGGGATTGATGTCGATCTTTATGAGATGAAGAAGGTACGTAAAAGTCCTGCCCATAAGAGCGAACTGTTTGCCGAACTTGTGTGCAGTAATTCCCTGAGAGCCGCTTCGATCACCAATGCCGTAGGCCTTCTTAAAGAGGAATTAAGAAGAATGGGGTCGCTCATAATGGAAGCGGCCGATAAGGCTGAAGTTCCGGCAGGCGGAGCTCTTGCGGTTGACAGGGAGGAGTTCTCGGGTTTCATCACGGAGAAGATCAGGAATAACCCTCGGATCCGTATTATAGAAGAAGAGGTTGATGCCGTTCCCCGTGACGGCTTGGTCATTATAGCCTCAGGTCCTCTTACGGACGGGAAACTCTACGACAGTATTATGGAGCTTACCGGAAACAGAGATCTTCATTTCTTTGATGCGGCGGCACCCATAGTATCAGCCGAATCTATCGACATGACTAAGGCGTTCAGACAGTCAAGATACGGCAAGGGAGGTAATGATTATATAAACTGTCCTATGAACGAAGAGCAGTACAAGGCTTTTTACAATGAGCTTATTACCGCACAGAAGGCGGATGTTCACGGGTTTGATAAGATTAATGTTTTCGAAGGGTGTATGCCTATCGAGGTGATGGCATCAAGGGGTGAGGATACGATGAGATTCGGTCCCTTAAAGCCTGTGGGTCTTATAGATCCTTCTACGGGTAAAGAGCCCTATGCCTGTCTTCAGCTTCGTCAGGATGACCGTGAGAAGACCATGTACAACCTCGTTGGTTTTCAGACCAGACTTAAATTCCCGGAACAAAAGAGGGTATTCGGTTTGATCCCCGGACTTGAGAACGCGGAGTTCCTGCGCTACGGAGTCATGCACCGGAATACCTATATTAATTCTCCCGGATTACTGAGTTCCGACTATAGCATGAAAGATCATCCGGATATTTTCTTCGCAGGGCAGATAACGGGCGTAGAAGGTTATATCGAGTCGGCTGCATCAGGTTTTCTTGCAGGCTTTTATGCAGCTATGAGGTTTTTGGGGAAGGTTCCCGAGATCGTTCCTGACAGCGAGACCGTGATAGGTGCCATGGCTTCGTATGTGTCTGACGGCAATATAAAGAAATTCGTTCCGATGAATGCAAATTTCGGTATCGTGGCGCCTATGCCGGGCAGATTTAAGGGTAAGACGGCAAAGCAGGATAAAAATGCCGCCATAGCAGAACGATCTTTAGCGAAAATCGATCTTTTTAGCGATATAATCAAACAAGAGACTATATAAAAAGGAGATTCTAATGAATCTGAAGAAGGTACCTCAGGAAGATTACGAACCGCAGCAGCATGGTCCGGTTTTTAATTTTCTCTATTCTCTTAAGACGCATTTTCTGACAATAATTTCTGTCAATGTTCTGTTCCTTATATTTAACATACCTGCAATGCTGATCGCATTCGGTATATCACTCGTGTTTCTGCCTTATCTCAATGAGGTTTTTGTACCTGCTAATTTTGCACAGTTCATGTTTGATTCCGGAGTAGTAGGAAATGCGGCAATCAATGACGTCGGAACCGATGCGGCATACCAGCTTTACTATCTCATCGTTTTGTTCTGTGTCATGTTCCTTCTCGGAAGCACGCTTGTTGTCGTAGGTCCTTTCCAGGCCGGGTTTACACAGATATACAGAAATCTGTACAGACAGGAGGGCGTTTTCATCTTTACCGATTTTAAAGAAGGTATGAAGAATAACTGGAAACAGTCTCTTGCCGCTTCGATAGTATCTCTTATCGTTACGGTGATCTGCCTTCTTGCCATAGGGTTTTACTCTAATCTCGGGACTACGTTCGGAACAGCAGCTGCTACATTCTTTGTGCTTTTGTTTTTCGTATTTGTTATTGTTCAGAATATGGTTTACACGATGATAGTATCGAGAGATATTCCTCTTCCTAAGATATATAAGAATGCATTTCTTTTCTTCCTTATGAAGTTCGGACCCTGTCTCGGTCTTTTGGCTGTTCTTATAATCTTCCTGATAGTTGTTCCGGCCATGCTTCTTGTAACAACCACATACTTTGCATATGCTATCGTGGTCTTCTATTATCTGACGCTTATCTTCGGCGTGATCCAGTACTCGTTCTCGTTTTTTACAGGCGAGCTCATTAATGAGTATATAGAGCCGCTAAGCCCCACGCCGAAGCAGGATGATTACGATTACTATCCTGACGAGGAGTCTGAGGAGGACGATGGAGAATAGGTTAAGCGAGCTTGCGCATTTACAGATAGTTGTAATTGCGGCTATAGTACTTTTCGCACTGGCTGTAACCACCTTTGTCTATATCGCGGTCAAATATATAAAAAAGAAGAATACGCGCCGTCCGGATGATTCTGAACTTCATATGGACTGTGCCTATTTTATTGAGGTCGGAAGACGACCTTCGCAGCAGGATTCGTTGTATATCTCTCCTTTGAATGATTATCAGAAGTTCGGAATAACCGCAGTTGTTGCTGACGGAATGGGCGGCATGAAGTACGGTGCCGAGATCTCATCCAAGATAGTAAATCATGTAGAGGATATGTGCCCGATGTCTTTCTTTGCCTCCGAGCAGAATGCAGATGAGCTGCGCCGTTTATCGAATGAGCTTTATGACGAGTATAAGCTTCAGGGCGGATCGACGCTTGCCATGGTCCAGATACACGGCAATTATCTTAATTACTACAGTGTGGGGGACAGTGACATCATTCTTATAAGGGGAGGCGTTCCCACCATACTTAATCCGAGACAGAATTACATGACGATACTGATTAAGTCTTTGTGCAGGAATAATAAGCAGACTCAGACCGCATATACCAATTCGAAGTCAAGATCGCTTATCGATTTTATGGGAAATCAGAATCCTCATGTTATCTATACCAAGAAGCCGATGCGCATCTTCGACGGAGATGTGATCATAATAAGCTCTGACGGACTTACCGATGCGGTATCATTAAAGAATATACCTAACTACATCAAGGAGAGCGCGAACGGGACGGCGGCTGCGCTTAAGGCGGCCGTAGCATCAAGGAAGAGGCCGAAGCAGGATAATTATACGGGAATAGTGTTTTCCGTGAAGAGGAGTCTTTTGTGATCGAGAATTATATTCTGATGCATAAGGGCGGGCAGGAAGAGTACCGCGATAATATCTTTGTTAATTACTCATCGTCACTTACGATGGCTATCCTGTATCTTCCTTCGGAATCCGAATTCTCCGTAAGTGATGAGGCTTCGGTTGCGGCGTTGGTCCAGAGCAGCTCAAAGATGTCTTTTAACGGTCTGTCGGAATCTATATATCCGATCCTTACCGATCTTAAAAACTATATGCTTATAAGGATCGACGATAAGACTATTCAGATCGAAAGACACGGCAAGGTATATGCATATATAGTTCAAAACGGAGAGCTCAAGATGCTTCCGAACGGGCTGACTTCTCTTGAGGACGAGGACCGTATAATCTGCTGTACTGCCGAGTTTATGAAGTGCTTAAATGACATCGCAATACTGTCCGATGCCGTTGCATCGGACAGTGCGGAAGAGTGGATGGATAATCTTGTGTGCAGGATTTCCGACAGGAACAGATTATCGGAAGGCAATCTGACGGCAGTTACGATGATAGTCAGATCGAGCGATGCCGTTAAAATACTCTGATATCAGTTGCCGTAATAATCCCTGTAAAATGAATCCTTGAAGTCTCCGAGACAGTCTTCGGCGATAGCTTCTCTGACTTTTTCCATAAGCTTAACAAGGAACCAGATATTGTGATAGGTGCAAAGCCTCTGTCCGAACATCTCCTTTGCCTTGAGAAGGTGACGGACATATGCGGCAGAATAATTCCTGCATGCATAGCAGTCGCACTCCGGATCCATAGGACCGAAGTCTTCCGCGAAACACTTATCTCTTATTATCTTCTTGCCGTGCCATGTCATTATCGTTCCGTGTCTTCCGAGTCTGGTGGGAAGAACGCAATCAAACATGTCAACGCCTCTTAAAGATCCTTCGATAAGATAGTCAGGCGTACCGACGCCCATCAGATATCTCGGTTTATCTTCCGGCATTAAGGGAACCGTGCAGTCGATCATCTTAAGAAACAGCTCCTTAGGCTCACCGACGGAGATTCCTCCTATGGCAAAGCCGGGAAGGTCCCTTGCGGTGATCTCTTCTGCACTCTTTTTACGAAGATCCTCGTACATAGAACCCTGTATGATTCCGAATAAAGCCTGGGAGTCAGGCTTCTTGTGCGAAGCGATGCAGCGGTCGAGCCATCTTGTGGTTCTCTCCTGGGATCTGTTTGCATATTCCCATGTGGAGGGGTACGGGCAGCACTCGTCGAAAGCCATGATGATATCCGCACCGAGGTCGTTTTGTACCTCCATGGATATCTCAGGTGTGAGAAACTGCCGTGATCCGTCGAGATGAGACCTGAACTTAACGCCTTCCTCGACTATATCCTTGGGCCTTGCAAGAGAGAATACCTGAAATCCGCCGCTGTCGGTCAGAACCGAACCTTTCCAGTTCATGAACTTGTGAAGTCCTCCTGCCTTTGCTACGATCCGGCTTCCCGGACGCATCCACAGGTGGTAGGTATTGGAAAGGATAATGCCTGCACCGCTTTCCGCCACCTCTTCGGGACTCATACCC
>ODAI014761416.1_pt1 | contig 17845 bp, 10 predicted proteins | sample 1539321 | NCBI WGS metagenome assembly ODAI01 (sample SAMN02144231, study PRJEB22623) | gut metagenome | biome: sheep rumen | host: Ovis aries | place: New Zealand | reverse complement strand
GCTGCATAGCCATTGGATCTTTAGAAAGGTCAATACCAGTATCTGCCTTAAACTGATCTACGAGCCAGTTGATGATTACACGGTCCCAGTCATCGCCACCAAGGTGAGTATCACCGTTAGTAGACTTAACTTCGAATACACCGTCGCCAAGTTCAAGAATAGAAATATCGAATGTACCACCACCAAGGTCGTATACAGCAATTGTCTTTTCCTTATCCTGATCCTTGTTGAATCCGAATGCAAGAGAAGCTGCTGTAGGCTCGTTGATGATACGCTTTACATCAAGACCTGCAATTTTACCGGCATCTTTAGTTGCCTGACGCTGAGAGTCATTAAAGTAAGCAGGTACTGTAATAACAGCTTCTGTTACAGGCTCTCCAAGATAGTCTTCTGCAGTTTTCTTCATTTTCTGAAGAATAAAAGCAGAGATTTCCTGAGGTGAATACTGTTTTGTAGTTCCGGCCTCTTCTACTTCTACACGGCAGTCTGATCCGTTATCAATTACTTTATATGGAAGCTTTGTTGCTTCTCCCTGAAGTTCACTGAATCTGTGTCCGATAAGACGTTTTACAGAATATACAGTGTTCTTAGGGTTTGTTACCATCTGGTTTTTAGCAGGAGCACCAACAATGCGGTCTCCTTTAGATGTGAAACCTACAATAGAAGGAGTTGTTCTTCCACCTTCTGCATTCTGAATTACAACCGGTTCACCGTTTTCCATTACGGCAACACAAGAGTTTGTTGTTCCCAAGTCAATACCAATGATCTTTCCCATTTTATTTACCTCGCTTTATACCTATGTCATTGTCGGGCTTGCCCCGACAATCTATTTTTTATTGAGATCCCCGGGTCAAGCCCGAGGATGACTTATGCCTTCGGTACCTTAACCATTACCTTAGCATGTCTTATTACCTTATCCTTCAGCTTATATCCCTTAAGATATACCTGAGCCAGAGTTTCTTTCTTTGCTTTTTCATCTTCCTGACGGCCGATTGCTTCATGCTCTTCCGGATTAAACTCGTCGCCTTCTTTTCCGTAGCTTACAAGACCATATTTGTCTTCGAGCATCTTAACAAGCGACTTGTTAATCATCTTAATGCCGTCTGCAATTGATTTTGCATCTTTTGCGTCTTTAGCAGCATCAAGAGTACGGTCAAAATTGTCCAGACTATCGAGCAAATCGCCCAAAAGAGATGCATTTGCATAAGCAACAGATTCGTCTTTCTGCTGCATCATGCGCTTACGCCAGTTGTCGTTTTCAGCAGCCTTGTAAAGTGCCTGAGTCTTAAGATCTGCAATTTCTTTTTCAAGGGCAGCAATCTTTTCTTCGGGAGAAAGCTCCTTTTCTTCAGAAGCCTGATCCTGAGCCTGTGAGTCTGCAGCAGCTGCTGTATCTGCGCCTTCCTGGGTTTCTGAACCTGTCGAAGAGTCTGTTGCAGCGTCTACCTTTTCTTCTTCTTTAGTTTCGTTTTCTTTGTCTGACATTACACTTCTCACAAAGTAAAAAATTATTGTTATTTTTAAAATTAATAATTTAAGAGTGCAATCGTCAACTAAATTTTGAGAATTTTACAGAATTTTTATAGATTTTTGAGGTTAATTAGACAGTCTTTCGCCAATACCCTTTAGAGTATTAAGAATACCATCGGTAGTTTTATATAATCCAAGCTTAGCCATTGCCAGAGTGATTCTTCCGGATATTATGTTGTAATCAGTTTCATCACTCTTAGACCATTTTCCGGACTGCTTGATTTTTACAACCCTTGCATCATATTTGAGCATTTCTTTTTCAAAAAATGCATACTGATTTGTTTCTTCGTTTTCTGCAGCCTCTTCAATTCTCTGGGCAAATTTTTCATAATCAGCAAGGAATTTATCACTTGAATCACAAGAAACAAGTAACATTGAACACAAAAGCATTAATAATGTAAAAGCAAAAATCACTCTTTTCATATCGGAAACTCCTCAAAATTACCAATTCTTTAACAGTAAGCCTTTACTATCTTTAAATGTTCCGCCAAGTATTTTGATAAAATCAATTAATACAAAAAGCCATCCAATATAAATACAACAAGCAAGGCATGTAAAAATACCAGCTTTTATTCTGCCTGTATAAAATTTATGTGCTCCTAATCCGCCTAAAAATAAACATAAGAGTAAAGCTACACTTCTCTTTTTTTCAGATACTTTTGGCCTTGTAACGACAGGTCTTGGTCTTGAAGGAACAACAGAAGATACTTTCACTGCCGGCTGTTTATTAAGTTCATTTTCGCGTTTAAGACGTTCAATTTCTAACTTTAAATTTTGAATTTCACTTTGCTGAGATTCTCGTTCATTATTCAAAATAGTATCAAACTGTTCCTGCGAAACTCCCTTATCTACAAGAATCCCATTCTCGGATTCAAACCGCTTCCACTGCTCGTCTGAAAATCCGTATGAAACTTTTGCCATAATACTCAGGTTTGCATAATCCTGTGCAGATAATGGCTGAGACAAATCATGCGAATTCTTAAATTCATTAAAGTATTCTTCTATAAATACATCTTCAGCAGGTCTCAAAGAAATATTGAGCTTCTTTAAAAAACCTTTATAATCTTTTCCTAACTGAGCATCAGAGATTTCTTTTTCTATATTATTAATCTGGTTGTCAAACAACTTTAATTCCTTATATTTTTCCATAAGGTTCTTGTTATTTGTTTCATTATCAATAATATTCTTAGAATTCTGACTTGTGTATTTCTTAAAATATTCAAGGAAGGCTTCATCAATATTTTGAAGTGATGACTCGCTGTCTTTGATTTGTTCTTTTATTGTTTCTATTGTTTGTGCCCTAAGTTCATCAGAAAGTAAGCCATATTCAGCTGCGGCATTCAGAATTGATGCAAATTCATATAACTCAACAATTTTGTCTGAACATTTATCTGCAATCAAAGCTGATAATTGAGCCCAGGTAGCATTTTTTATAACTTCCCTGAATTCTTCGTTTCGTTTTTTATTTAAAAAGTATGCACACAGAGTACCAATTGCATCAACAAGGTCTTCTTTTTTACTAAGATCCGTTTTCTGAAACTTTTCGGCTTCCTTTGCCCAGGCATTTTTCCAACTGTCTATTCGTTTTATGTCATCATCAGACAATTCGGCAAATGGTTCCATACCCATAATCTGGTATATTGTAACACCTGCTATATTTCCTTGCTGAAGATATACGTCATAAGAAGCACGCCTACCCTCACGCCAATCTTTGACCATTAAATCATAAAAATCATCAATTGAAATTCTATTGTCATCTTTAACATCAGAATCAGAAAGACCTGTTTCTGTAGAACTAATTACTTCTTCTTTTTCTCCTAAAGAAAACTCTTCGTCACTCATATATACCTCTACCATTTACCATAGATAATTACTATCTACTATAAAGAAAGCCAAAAAAGCAAGCCCTACCACAAAAACAATCGGGATAATTATAAAGACTATAGCACTCAATAAATAACCAATGAGGGCTCCTACGACGGCACCAATAAGAAGACCGACAAAACCACCGACCAGACCTATTATTCCACCTATAACAGCGAGAACTATTGCAAAGGTCTCTCTATTAACTTTTCCCTGAAGGAAAGCGCCCAGGAAGGCTCCTCCTATTAAACCTATTACAGGCAGGAAGAAATATAAAGCACAGGCACCAAACTTCTTTGTAGCCAATGCAATAAGGAGCATAATAACAAAATATATTCCGCTAAGAATAAGGGCTATTCTTTCAAAACCTGTCAATTGGTAGAAAAAGTTTCTTATATTTCTTGTTCTATACTCATTTCTCTGCTGTCTTGCTACACGTTTAGCTTCTTTTGCCTGTGCTTTCTGAGCCTGTTGCATAGCTTCTTCTTTTTCCAGCTGAGATCTCATCTGTTCTATACTAGACTGTGTTTCGCTGATTTCACCAGAAGCATTATCTGCTGCGCCGGTAACAGCAAGTCCTTTAAAAGCTACATTTGAACGAACTACACGGAAACCAAGATAAGTTCCTTTAGTTTCCGGAGCTCTGCTGCCACGATAAGTTGGGGTACAGGCAGTTTCTTCGCTATACCAGCTGCCACCTCTGAAAATTCGGGAAGAAATATATGATGCCCCTCGAGGATTTGTTACATCTTCAGAAGTATAATTTGCATACCAGTCCCAGCACCATTCCCAGACATTTCCGCTCATATCATAAATGCCAAGCTCATTAGCAGATTTTGTCATTACTTCGTTTGTTGTAGTGGCATTCTCTTTGTACCAGCCTAAAGAAGACATAGCATTTCCACCGCTATAAGAATAAGCATTACTTTCTTTACCGCCACGGGCAGCATATTCCCATTCAGCTTCGGTTGGAAGCCTGTAACCATTTGCAGTAAAATCGCAAACATAGTCTCCAGCTTGAGAGTCAAATTTGTAACATGGTGTAAGGCCTAATTTTTGGCTGAGTTTATTACAATACTCTACCGCATCAATCCAACTAACCTGTTCTACAGGATGATTGTCTACAGGGAAGGCAGAAGGATTTGTTCCCATTACTTCTTTCCATTCTGCCTGAGTTACTTCGTGCTTACAAATATAGAAGCTGTCAAGGGTAACGTTATGAAGCGGACGCTCATCATCATCTCCGGTAGAACTTCCCATTCGGAAAGTTCCACCTTCTACCGGAACGAAATCTTCTAAACCCATACCTGCCATTTTAGCAAGCTGTTTTTCAAGTTTTTTCATTGCTCTATTTTCTTTTGCAGTCTGGATACGAGCCTTTATCTGTGCTAATTTTTCCTGGCCGGCATCGCTTTGTATATATTTATAACCAAAGAAGCCACCGCCTCCCAAAAGGCCCAGGATGATAAGAATTAACAAGGCTTTAAAGCCCTTCTTTCGTTTTTGCTTATTAACATCTGCAAGGCTTGCCTGTAAATGCTGCTTGTGCTCATGCAATTTAGCAACCTTATCTGTAAATTCCTTGTAATTGTTAATTCTGTCTGTATAGACATCTTTTCCAATCCACTTTGAAGCTTCGTTAATAAGCCGGTTTACAATTTTTATATCTGATGTGCGGTTATTTAAAACTTCTTTAATCTGAGGAAGTAGTTCAAGAACTTTATTTGCAACTTCCTGTGTAAGCTTCTGCTTTTCTTCGTCTGTTTTGGTGAGTACTAATTGTTGAGTCAGGGATTCGTTTGAAATATAGCTGATATTTTTTGCCTTTACAAAATCTTCCCATTCTTTTTCTGAAAGTGAATACTCATCTACAGCCTTGTTTTTAAAAGAATTATAATCAGGTTCCGAAAGCTTGGTTAAATCAAGATTATGTTTTGCGGCATAATCATTAATATATTCTTCTAAAAGATCTATTGGATTTTTAAGTTCAAACCCTAAATCCTTAAGAACTGTTTCTATTTTATCAACGTATTCCTGATCTGTAGTATTGTCTTCTTCGGCATTTATAAAAGCAATTGCCTTATTGTATTTTTTATACGCACTGGCAATTGTAATTTTATTACCAATTGTATTTTGAACACCTTTTGGATTTTGTATAGAATAATTTTGGAACCAGTTTTTAAAGGCATCTTCAAGAGATTCTATTTTTGCATCTCTTTCTTTTATTTCTTCATTAAGTTTTTCTCTGAAAGAATTTTGAGTTTCTTTATCGTAGAAAAGACCTAATCGCAGACCATTCTTGAAAAGGTTCTGCATTTCATCAATTTCTACAATTTTGTCTTCACATTTTTCATCAATTGTAGTTTCAAACTTATTCCATTCAAGAGTTTCGAGACGCTCCTTAATAAGAGTACTCTTGTTTGTAGTAAAGAAAGCTTTTAATACACCAATACAGTCAATTAAAGTATCTCGTTTGGCCTGGTCTGTTCTCTGATAATCTTCGGCTTTAGCAGAAAGCTTTGCACAATAATCAGTTATTCTTTCTTTATCATCATCATTTGGAATTTGAAAAGGTTTTAATCCAAAATATTCGTATATTGACTTAGAGTTTAAGTTTCCCTGAAGAATAAAATCTTCATATTCCTTTTCGCGGTAATTTGAATTAACATAGGCTTCAACAAATTTTCTGTAAAACTCATCAATATCTACACTTGTATCAGATCCCTGTTTTTCATTGGCCTGGGAAGAATCATCCTCTGAGTCTCCAAGGGACAAATCATCGGACTCTCCAAGAGCAAAATCGTCAGACTCTCCTAAAGAAAATTCCTCATCATCTGTTTCAATATTCTGGCTGGAATTTTTGTTTTTATTCTTCGATTTACTCATTATTCATCCCCTTATGGTAATTCAAATTCATCATTATCAACATCTTCTTTTGCTTTTGCGATATCGTCTGATGAAAGTGTATTTTTTCGTCGTATTTCTGCTTTTACAGATTTATTAGTTTTAAGGTCAATTCCTGAAACCTGAATGATTCCGTTTTCATCAACATTAAATGAAACAGAAACCTTATCACCCTTTGAGTGACTTCCTTCCAATGGCAAAACAGCACTTCCAAGTTCTACACAATAAGAAGGATCTTCTTTTTCACCTTCCAGAACTGTCAAAGTAACTTCATCCATATCGTCTTTGCTTAAAGGAAATTCTTTAACAAATGAACACGGATAAGGCTGATTTTGTTTGAGCATTTTATATGCATAGTCTTCGCCCTTTCTAAGAAGCTTAAGACAAATAGAGGCAGGAAGAACACTTGTTGCAGATTCAATAACAGTAGAAACTCTTTCGGCTTCGCTGGTCTCTTCTTCAATTTTTGCAATAGCTTCCGGATCTTCAGAATCATATTTAAAGGTTTGAGCATGAGTCTTTACAACAGTCTGGCGGCCTTCCGAAGCACAAAGCTTTGAATAAGCGCGGATAGCAGCACCTTCTGAAACACAGGTTTTTGGATTAACAATACCAAAATTAACAGGCTTACCACTCCACTGGGCAAGTGCTTCCTGAATAAAAAGACAGTTACTCATACTGCCTACCATCAAAATTGTATCAATGTCATCCCAGGTAAGATTATTATCAAGCAAAAGATTCTGACAGTAGGTTTTGCATTGTTCTGTAAGCTGATCTGTAATTTCGGCGTATTTCTTTCTAGTAATTACTTCTTCAAGCTTAGCACCACCATATTCCATTACAATTTTTGTTTCTGTTACATCAGGCTTTGATAACTCTTTTTTGGCTCTTTCTACATCAAGAGTAAGTTTTCCGTAAGTAATATCTTTTTCGGTACCTTCTTCAAAAGCCAGGTCAACATGATACTCGCGGTCAAAACGATTAAGCATGTAATCGAGCATATAGTAGTCCCAGTCTGCTCCACCAAGCTTAGAGTCACCACCGCAGCATTTTACATCAATCTTTTTTCCGGAGCTTCCGCTTGTAACATCTACGATTGTAATATCAAAGGTACCACCACCAAGGTCAAAAACAAAAATGCGTTCATTATCCTTTTTTGACATTGTTCCATACTGCAGACAGGCAGCAGTAGGTTCCGGAATAACCTCTAAAACTTCAAGACCTGCAAGTTCTCCGGCAAGACGGGTTGCTTCTTTTTCATTCTGACCAAAATATGCAGGACAAGTAATAACAGCCTTTGTAATCTCGCAATTCAAAGCAGCCTGTGCATCCTGCTTTAATTGATTGAGGATCTTTGAAGATACTTCTTCCGGAGAAAAGGTTCTTCCCCAGTAAATATAAGGATGAAATTTTCTGTCATATCTGTTGAAACGAACTTCTTCCTTAACCTTCCCCATTTCTCTTTTTACAAGAGTAACAAGGTTTTTTGGATCTGTAGAAGCCTTTTCTTTGGCACGTTTACCAATAATGTAATTATTTGGAATCGTATTAAAATACACTGCAGATGGAGTTATATATTCATTATCCCTGTTTTTTACAATTGTGGTGTTTCCGTTTTCATCAATTGCAGTAACACTGCAGTTTGTTGTACCTAAATCAATACCAAGTAATACACTCATTTCATTCCTCGTTTATTTTATTTAGCCGTTATTTTTTCTGATAAACTTAATAATCATATCAATCTGTCTATCCTTTATTGGACTCAAAGGACAACCGATTTCTTTTGCATAATCATGAAGCTGCTTATCTTCAAGACTCTGAAGAAGATCGCTGATATCTATGGCTTTTGCAAGTTTTCGTACCTGTTCATCTGTTAAAGTTTCTTTTTCTTCATCAAACTTACCTTTATACCAGGCCAATCTAACCCATGGTTCACAGAAATCAAGCAGAATAGATCTTACGTTCTGATCCATAAAAGTCATTTCTTCTTCTGTTGGATATTCTCCACTATTAGAAGAAGCTTCATTTGCTGCAGATACAGACGGAGCTGCGATTACTGTAGAAGAAGTTGTGGTTGCAGCAGCAGGCTCGGTCTTAGGCGCAGTTGCAGGAGCTGTTTTTGCAGCATCACTTGAAGAAGCATACTTTGGAAGCGGAGCAGAATCTTTTTCATATTTCAACAAATTATTGTATTGCTGGAATTCGTCCTTATCCATCCATAACCAGTCCTGGAAGTATACAACAGAACCCAAAGTGAATTCTCGTGGAATTACAAGTTTTTCCATTCCCATTGAATCATCAAATCTTTCTTTTACCTTTTCCGAAAGCTGATCAAGTTTTCTGTCCGGATTAAGCAGGATTCTTGTTTCTCCAATCTTTTTAGAATCGGACTTAAATGATTTATGAGTAAGCTGCTCGGTTCTTTTTTCCATGCTTCTAACTGCATCATCAGCCCAGGCACCAAACTCATCTGCATTTGCTCCAGAATAAGCATTGTCCATTGACACAACAGTCTTACTTTCAATAAAGGAATCAAAGTGCTTTATAAATTCAGAAGAATTTGTAATTTTCTGTCTGCTCTTACCTTCGGTCCAGGTCTTAAAGAATTCTTTTGCCTGTTCTTCAAGAGCAGATTTTTTTGCAGTACCAAAGTATTCACTTCTTATCTGGTTAAGCAATTCTGAATATTCTTCCTGCTCTTTTTGAGAAATAACATAGTAGTAAGAAGGCATATTTGATATGTAATTAATCTTCTGCTTAATCAATTCCTTCTTTTTTGTCATAAGATCCTTCATTTTCTTCAGGGCAGCAATCAATTCTTCACAATCGCTTACAGGATTTCTTGAAGAAGTTGACTTATCTTCCCATTGATCAAGGAAGGACTGAGCAAGATTTTTCTTAATATTTTCACGAAGATATTTTTCTAGAGGAAGACTAAGAATAATGCTTTCAATTAATTTTCTTCTGATTGGAACAAACAAAGGAATTTTATAAATAAAGCTTTTTTGAATTTTATTAATTTTATTTTCAGCGGCTTTATAATCTGCCTCCATAGACAAATCTCGAGTTTCTTCAAGAATTCTTCTTAAGCTTGCTTCCCAATAGTTCAGGCGTTCAGAAAGCTTTTCAACATAAAGAATATATGTATTAATATTACCGGTAAGACGATTTATATTAAAAAGCTGCTGATACCCCTGCTCAAAGGTTTCGAGCATATGGTCAATCTGAAATCTTGTAAACTCTGTATATTTTGGAGTTAGTTCCTGAAGTTTAAATTCAATTTTAGATTTACAAGTATTAATGTAATCTGAAAAGTCCTCATTCTGCTTGCTCTGATATACATCAAGAAGCTGCGACAAGGCAGGTTTATTTTCATTAATAAAGAGATTTACAGCACGACCAATTGGGAATTCTTTATCCTTTGGAATATCAATTAAATTAAAGAACTGCTGCTGATAATAATCAAGGTCTGTACCTTTAATAGAATCAGCAAGAAGATATTCAGAAATCTGATCTTCTCTTGTGTACTTTAAGAAGTAATGCTGCAAATCCTCAAGACGAGAAATTTGAATCATAGAGAAGCTTGAAAACAGTTTTCCGGAATTTCTATCTCGTTCACCATGCTTTTCAATTTCAATTCTGTCAAAGGTTGAAGACAAATAGAACAACTCATAGAAAATTCTTTCTGCAAAAATTTGTGATGTATCTCTATCAACTGCTTCCTGATTTCCAGGAGTTACCAATACATAATTCCTGTCAAAAGGACCTGTAGGACTACTGATTGAACCAAAGTCATGTCCATTAGGATCTTTGTAAGGAGGAATGTATTCATTTGCATAGTCAATATCATTCATTCTCTTAAAGAAATTAAGGATTGAAACCATTGAGCTGTTATCTGCTTTTACAGTAGCACCGTAGGCATCTGCAAAAGTAAAGAAGCCCAATACATCCTTTTTCTTTAAAGAACCTGCTCTTTCAATTGTCCATGGCAAATAACCAAAGTCCACCGCGTACAAAGAAGTTCCCTGATCATAAAGGTCTCCAACAAAAATATATGAAAACTGTCCGTTAAACTTCTTTGCCTGACTCTCTTTTACAAGATCATCAATTCTTTCTGACAAATATGTATAACTAAAAGGCCCTTTTGTCTGGAACTCAATAGGATACACATTTGTTTTTTTAAGAACTTCCGGTTTTATCTGGTGTTTTCGTTCTTCGAGAAAACTGTTAAAAAGTTTAACAGTTTTGCTTCCAAAATCACCCAAACCAACAAGAATTACATCACGCTCTTCTATTTCCATAATTACATCCTTTGAAAATTTTCACAAGCTTACCACAGACCACCATCTTTTGGTTTTTCAACAAGTTCAAGACCACAAAGTTCTCTTGAAATCTCATCAATAAGGTCAATGTCTGCAGGAGCAATACCAGCCGGTGGATTTTTATTTAATTCTTCAAAAGAAGCCTTTAGTTTTTCTCCAAGACTCTTCTTTATATCGTCATTGTTGGCAGCCATATCCTTTACATACTTCATTTCATCAGAAAGCTGTTTAATTGCATTCTGATCTTCTGTTCTTGTGCTCTGGAAGCTCTTGTATATATCTGCAACACTTTCGCCAAGATGTAAGCTAGGATTATCGCGTCTACCGGCATCAAGGTCTCGTTTTGTAATAAAGTCCACAGAAACAGGTCTTATAACAAGACGACCTAAAGCAAGTGCAAACATTACAGTCTTCTTGAATGGCTTCATAAGAACAAGAGGATCTTCTGAACGTTCAGTCAAATCGTCAAAAGTGATTGGTCCAAACATATGAAGTCTTTCTTCCTGAATATTGCGGGCCATTGTTTCTTCGGCATTCTTACGTTTCTGCTGCTCATAAATAGGCTTACAATCATGAATTGCAGTTGAAACAGCATGCAAAGGATAACCGGCAACTGTTGTAACAATATTAATTTCTGCAGTCTCAGAAGTTGGAACAATTGCAAGATTTGTGCGTCCATTATCAAGGATTCTCTTCTTAAGACAGTTTGGATAGAATGGACATGCATTATCGCCCTTGAATTTTTCTTCATCCTCATCAACAGGACAACGTTTGCCAAGGCCATTAACACCCTTGATTGCACGGCATGGTTTACCCTCATAAACATCCGGAATTGTAATGGCAAAGAAGGTTGAACTGTCAAGGTTAAGACCGACCTGTGAAAGCTGACCACCATCGAGTCCAAGATAAACACTGGCATTATTATAATAGTTTCCATTAAGAAGAAGATTAAGTTTTTCTTCATTCTTTAACAATTTATCTGTGATGTTAATTTTTCCTACAGGTTCCTTAAAGTACTCTTCTGTAGCTCTTAAAATACAAATGAGCATCTGAGAACGAATTAAGTCTTTAAGATTTTCGTAAGAGTTACCAAAAGCATTTTCTTTATCTTTTAAAGATTGAGAAAGGCTTTGGAAAATATAATCCTCACCTTTTTCTGCGATTAATGCCTGATAAACACCTTCAACATCATCTTTATAATCAAACAAAACATCACAAAGATAATTTGATTCATAATTTTTATTTTCAAAAAGATACTTCTTAACCTCTTCCTGAATCTTCTTAAACTCTGTAACACCTCTATCAAGCACTTGAGCTTCGGCTTCGAGTTCTGCAATAAGACCATTGTATTTTACAATACCAAGCTCTTTGATACCAGTTAATAATTCATAAGCCCATTCTGCAATAAGATTTTCACGTTTAGTATTGAGATATGAAACACAAGCACTAAGAGTACCATCGAGGTCTTCTGCAATCTTTTTCTTTGTAGAAAGAAGAGAATCTATAGTCTTTTCAAGGTCATCAAGCTTACTCTTGTAATCAGATTCGTTATCTTTAATTACATCAGCGGTTGAATCCTTTTGTTTTCTAAAAGTTTCTGCCGCATCTGTATAAATACTGAGCAGATTTTTTGTAAATTTGAAAGCCCTTACAATAGAGCCTCTTACTGCTCTAGGTTCACCACTAACTTTATTTGCTTCATCCTTACGCAAAGTAAGATCTACAAAGTCTGAAATGCGTTTAGAGAGGGCGTCAAGGAACTGTTCTCTGAGACTTCTTGCAGTAACAGAATTCTGCTGTTTGAATTCTATTACTTTCTTCTCCATTTGATCCTTCCATTCTCTTACCTTCTGGACAATTTCTTTTTTGTCGCAATCCTCGCAGGAAGAAAGGAGATCATCCTTCTGGTTCTCGATATATGAAGTAAAACTGTCAGAACCTGCTTCATCAGAAGTATACTTATCAAACATGTTCTTGAGCAAATCGCTTGTTGGATTGAACTTTGTATCCTGCATGAATCTTTCTACAAGATTAGTTATTTCCTGAGGGTTATATGAATCGTCAAGGATTTTCTCAAGATAAACATCAGCAAGCTTGTAAGCACAAATTTGAATTGCCATACGTCTAGGGAACATTACAGAGAAAGTACCCATAGAGCGGTAATTATTTGGCTTTTGGAATTTCTGATAAAGATAAGTTGTATCAAGATTCTTACGAATGTTGTTATCCATTGACTGCCATTCCTGTGCAACTTCGTGACCTGTCAAAAGATAAATAAATCTAGCTACCATTTCGCTGAAGGCAGCGCCAGAACTTAGAGAGAAACCTGCACTGTTTGTTTTATCAAAAAGGAATGGGAAGTCGAAGGGAGCGTTTTCGGCAGACTTTGAATAATCCCACTGCTTAGGTCCAATATTCTTATATGCAGGGAAGAATCTGCGGTATTCATTCTGGTAAGTAAAAGGATTCATAAAGTGATCTAATTCTACTAAAGAAGCATAACAGTTAGGTTTGATATTTGCATCTCCCTGAATGCCTTCAAAAAGCGAGGCGAGGCCAAGCATACCATAAATATAAATACTTCTGTTTGAAATATGGCTTGCAACATTGCGAACAAGGTAAGCCATATCAAGGAAGGTTCCTGCACCTGTACCACCACAAATAGAACCACAAATAAATACGTTTGTGAACTTTGCAAGGTTTGATTCCCCGATTCCGTTCTGCTTAGCAACATCTGTATCAACAGGATTTCTAAGAAGCTGTTCGATTCTTGGTCTTAAAGTATCTGCATTCCAGGCGAAAGAAAAACGACCGATTGGCTTACGCTGACCGGCGCCTTTTTCAAGTTCAGATGGAGTAAGATAATGTTTTTGAGAAAGTGGATACCATGCAGCAATATCCGGAAAGTCCTTCAAATCAGGAACAATATTAAAGTCTGCATGCAGAGAAAAAGTCTCTTTAGATCTATTTAATTCAAGTTCAGAAGGTTTAATTGTCTGAATAGAAGTACTAACAGGAGCTGTTGTAACATCTGTATCTACACTCAGGAATCTTAAAAGAGGATAGTCACCCATTCCTTTTGGGGAGTTCTCTGCAATCATTTTTTTGAGTGCAAGAATAATACCCTTACCTGTACCACCTACGCCAATTACTACTGTTGGTTGGAAAATTTTAGCCATAATATTTACCTCTCTTGTTTTTTTCCTTTAGTTATATTGATTGATTTCTTCAGAAATCTTTTTACCTGTGTTTTTATTTCTTCTGTCAAACTCAAAAAGCCATCTGCGTTCTTCAAGGTCATCATCCTTTTCTTTTGGATCTTTAAGCAAAAGAAGGATAATAAGAATTACCACACAAATAGCTGCGGCGCAAATTGAACCAAGAATAATAAAGAATTTTGACAGTCTTTTTGTAATTGCCTTTGTACCGGCAGATACAAGCTCCGGCATTTCAATTCCGGTAATTGGAGCAAATGAAGTTGTATTTGCAATATTTTTTGTAAAAGGTTTCATAAGCTTCATTTTAACTGCATTTTTTATAGCAGTTTTGCCATAAGGAGCAATAATATCAGGAATCATAGCCCCTATTTCTGAAGAATCAACATTCAAAACAGGTTGATCATCAAACTTAAATGTTTTTAAGGCTGTTTCAATCTTATTATAGAAAGGCTTATTCTTTGCATATTTTATGCCGTTTTCAATTGCATTATTTTTTAATTCTTCAAGCTCAGGAGACAATTCCATCTGTTTGTTTGAAAGAATATTATCAAAAACCTTTGTAAGTTCTTCTTTTGCATGAGGCTCAAAAAGTTTTCCGGCATCTTCAACAATAGAGTTCTGCAAACCTCTCATTACATCTTCTATTGCAACATCTGCCTGTGTAATCATAAGCGGAATAAATAAAACTGCCGCAATTACAGAAAGCATTACACCAATACCCCAGGCCATAACCGATTTTTTACTTTCATAACCGGTTCGTGTACAAAGGAAGAATTTCCAGAACAAAAACAGAAGAATAGCTGCAACAACAACTACAATTCCCCAAACTATTAATCCCTGCATAAGTCCCATATAAAACTCCTATCTTGCCTTAGTAAACTTTACAGTAACTGTGCTTCCATCTCTAAGAGTAATCTTAATACCTGTTCCAAGTTTGTAGTTAGAAAGATTACCCTGCTCGTTTTCAAAAGAAGCGCTGTCTAACTGATTGATTTTCCATGTTTGTTTTCCGGTTCTTTCAAGACTACCAATTACAGGTGCATAGTTAGAACCTTCCAGTTTGAATGCAACCGAAGGCTTTGAACCAAAATCTTTCTTTGCATGGTTCTTAATAGAAACTGTCTTTGATTTACCCTTTCCAACAATTTCCATCTTAACCTTAATTGGAGCATTAGCCTTTATAATCTTCATAATGATGATAATAAGGATTATAAGAATTACTATTGCTACAGGAGGAATTATTTTTCCCAGCAAAATCTGCTGTGGAGTCTTAAATTCTACATAGAAAAGATATTCCGGAATTTCATCATCAGAAGAGCGGTTAGCTGTATTTAATTCAGTTTTTACATCAAGTTTAAGTTTTCCTTTTCCAAGAATATCAGGTAAAGAAACATTAAGGCTTGAATCTCTCTGAGATTTTGGAGCAAACTCAATGTTACCAGCTTCCGGAACAAGTTCAAAACGAGTTGTTTTTCCTGTTGTTTCATTCTGGAAAGTTGCGGTTACACTCTTAAATGTCATAATAACCTTGTTTCGCTGATATGAACTTTTCATTACCCATGAAAGTTTATTTGCCTTATTAGAAACAACCGTATATTTAGAATCTTTTGTACTTAAACTCTTTCCATCAAATTTAACATTAGCAAAGGTAATATTTCCCTTATCTTTTGGAGCAGGATCCGGAATGTTAGAAAGCCATAAATCAAAAAGCATTCCAAACTGGTCCATATCATTCAAAGTTTCATAACGATCCGGATATGCACCTACTCTCTGGGCAATTGTTTTAATATGCTCCAGAGGAACTCCTTCATTTTCAATTCCAAGGAACCACCAGTTGTCATAAGAATTAAGGGCAGGATCCATTACAGTATCGCTGAAAATACTATCAGGTGTTGGATAGCTGAAAGGTGCCTTGCTGTTAGGACTCTGATAAATTTCTCCATCTGTAATAAACAATACAAGAGGCTCATACATATCGCCATTATTTTCTTCATTAATCATATTTATATAGAAGAAAGCCTTTTTCATGGCAGCGCCAAGATCTGTATTAAGGTTTGAAGGCATCCAGCTTTTAATCTGATGAAGGTAATTCTGAATCTTTTCTTTATCATTGCTGAATTTTACGCCAAAAGAATCTGCCTTGTCTGAATTTGTTGAATCTCCAAGAGGAACTACTACACAGTAATCACCGGACTGAAGGCGTTTTTCAACAATTTCTTCGCAAAGACCGTCAATAATAGCATCAAGCTGACCTTTAATACTCTGCGAAATATCAACAACAAGAACAATAATTCTTCCCTGAGGAGTAGCAGCTGCCTCATCTTCCGGAGCAACAACACTTTTTCCCTTGTCTGCCGCAAACATGAATGAACCGCAGAACAAAAACAATAAGACTAATAATATAGATGTTTTCTTTACTGATTTTCTATTCATATAAACCTTCTTTTATTTATCTTTAATACCAGTATTCAAAAGGTATCTTCTATTTGTATTCTTCATTAAGTCTGGAAGGACTTTTGTAGCCATAATTGTAGCAAAAGTTGTAACAATTCCAGTAAGCCCAAGCAAAATATAAATGGCAATTGAAACAGAAAAGCCAAAGAACAAAGACAAAATAATCAGAATTTCAGGGATAATCATTACAACAAAGAAAACTGCATCGTAGAGACGTCTGAAGTAACGATCTTCCTTAAGATACACTTCCATGACTTTTGTCATAAACACAAAAGAAACGATACACATAATAAGGAAAAGCACAGACTGAATAATAATAATAGCAAGCGCTACATTACCAATTTTACCTGTAATACCCTTCAAACTTCCGGTAAGATTTGAAACGACAGCCGCAACTGTCGATTCGCCCGAAACGATTCCCAAAAGTCCCATTTTGATTAAGAGCATAAAAGGTGCACTTATAAGCAGCATAACGCCAATATAAGCAAAAGCAGTCAATAAGCCCACAAGGACAGATATAATCAATTTTTTCATAAAAAAAACCTCTCTTATCTACAAGAATCTAATCTATATTGGTTGAGAATAATAGCTATGTAATGGTTATAAAAAATGTAAGCGCATTTTATTGATGCAAGTGGCCTGCAAAACTTTTTCTCCTCTCTTTTTTGCGTTCTAATATTATAACACGGTTTTTTTAAGTTGTAAATTATAAAAAAAGAGTAAAATAAATTACAATCCTGAGAATTCTTAAAATGCTTTGATTTTTATGCATTGCCTTCCATTAAAGAGAGCAATTCCATACCAGGAAGCTTCTAGTAATGGGTCACGGGCAAGGTAATAAGTGCCTTCCGGAGTTGTAGAAAGAGCTGCTACACAACCAACTGCGTCTGGAATAATTGCGGTGATTTTGCCGGCAGCAAGGTCATAACAGATAAAATTGATTATACCATTCAGACTGGCAGGAAGGATTACCCTTTCACCCCCTTCGACCCCTTCGACGAGCTCAGGGACCACAGGGACCGCATGGGCTGCAGGAATTGGAGAAAATCCATAGCCGAAAAAGCACTTAAAATCAGGGGGAAGAAGAGGATCTTTGCTTAAATTGATTTCTTCTGCATCTTCCGGTGCTTTATTTATATCAAAAGAATAGATAATTGCTTCCCGGTCAGATTTATCGCGGGTACTTACAAAGGCAATGGCTTTCTGTGAAGATCCCAAGTGGACAAGTCTTAAAAAATCAGACTCCTTTTTTGTGCTAAAACTCTTGTGTATACCCTTACCAGTAATATAAAAGACATTATTTTTTTCATCATCACGGGTGCCTCCCGCAATACAGATTCCATCCTCTGTAAAAAAGAAATCAGCCACAAAGCAGTCTATATAGCCGGTCCATATAGAACGAAGCTTGATTTTTCGTTTATTCGAAGAGTATTTAATAGAATATAATGTAAAAGAAAAGCCTTTGTTATCTGCAAAAGAAGAAGATTGTGCAAGAAGATAATCAGCTCCTGTATAAACAAAAGAAGCCTTTAATTCAAGGTTTGAAACTGCCTT
>ODAI014170151.1_pt1 | contig 17848 bp, 15 predicted proteins | sample 1539321 | NCBI WGS metagenome assembly ODAI01 (sample SAMN02144231, study PRJEB22623) | gut metagenome | biome: sheep rumen | host: Ovis aries | place: New Zealand | reverse complement strand
TCAACAACGGGGCTCTCAACAGATACGGGCTCTCCCGGATTGCCGTCGGAGTCGACGGGATTGACGGTCGTCTCGTTGTTGGTGAGCAGGTTCTTATAGGTTCCGGGCTCTTTCTGCGGGTTGGTGAGGCGCACCTTGTACGTCAGACTCACGCGCTCGAAGTTCGTCACATCGACGTTGATCTCGAGGTCGTAGGCATCCGCATCGGCGTCGTAGCGCAGGATGAACGGATAGTTGCGGCCGTCCTTGCTGCCATCGGGATCGCCGAAGGCAAACACGCCGTTGCCCTTATCGACCGGGTTGCCGTAGTTGGTGTCGCCAACCTTCAGCGAGATGGTGGATGCGTCGTCGACAAACTTGAAGTCGTAGTCGTTGCCCTCGCTGTCGGTGCCTGCGCCCATGACGTCATGGAGCTTGGAACCAGCGCTCATCAGATACAGGATGTCGTTCTTGATGGTGGACAGGTCGGGAGACTCGCCGCCCTCGATGCTGCCCAGGTACTTCATGAAGCTCATGCCATAGTAGCCTGCATACGGCTCGAGGCCGATAGCGTAGCAGTGGTACTTGTCGGCGAGCTCCTGGTACACGGTGCGCGCCTTATCCATGGCGATTTCCTGGCTGTTCGCGTACTCGCCCGTTCTCTCCTTAGCCTCGGTAAGGGGATTCTGGATGTTGCTGCGGTCGTACGGCGTTGCGTGCTCCGCCTCGCTCTTGGCGATTGCGTCTGCACGGCTGTCCAGGTAGGCGTCCCAGCCCTCTTCCGGCGTCCACTTGGGGTAGGGGTGATACCCACCCCACGTTTCGACGCTGGCGTATTGCGCCTTGCCGCCGCTCGTGAACGAGATGCCCGTTTGTACGCCGCCCTCATCCCAAGTGTAGATGTTGCCATCGCTAATGAGAATCAGGTACTGGCGGCTGGCAGGCGTGGAACTGCCCTCGAGCATCTCCTGCGCGGCAAGCAGGCCGGAGTGCATGTTGGAGCCCTTTTCGCTGGGCCTTGTGCTGGAGAACGCCCTGAGCTGTGTGGCGACATCGTCGTTGAGCACGGTAAGCGGGAACTGCTTCTCGGTGCCGTTGCCGCGATACATAATGGCACCAACTTGCACGGCAGCGCCCGATGCGGATACTTGATCGCTCAGCTCCTGGAGCATGCGGAGGCACTCGTCAACGCGGGGCTTGTGTGCATCCGAGTCGTCCACGACAAACACGACGTCAGTGACCAGCTGGACTTCCTCGGAGGGGAAGGTGACGTTGATCTCGGTCTCGTAGTTCTCGTCGAGCGTCGTGGAAGATGCGGTCTTGGTCACGGCGACGTCCTGCGTGTCCTCTTCGGCAAAGGCAAGACCCGTGCCAACCAGGAAGACAAGCACGAAGGCGGCAATAAAGGCCGTGATGCCTGCAAAGGTGATCGGACGTTTTTCGGATGAGCTGCGTTTCATGGGTGTGTCCTATTCACGTAACGTACCAGTGAGCTATGCAGTTACTTACATATACTACGAAATAACTTTTGTTTCCAGTATTATCGCTACGATTGTAGATTAATTTAAAGCTAAACTACCTGCAGGATACGCCCGTCTTGAGATGAGCGCATTCTGCTCACTTTCATCTGTCTTTAATGCGCTGGGGAAGGCTGCCGAGCGGCTGATGGCGCCTCGTGTCGGTTTGACTGCGCAGCGGCTGCAAAGGGGCGCCCAGAGTTTTTCCAAAACGGCCCCTTGACCCTTACGTTACGTCATGGTTTACGCTGTCGACACACGACGAAGGGAGACCGCGATGATGACGGTGCACGAGGTGAGCGAGCTGGCGCACGTGAGCGTACGGACGTTGCACCACTACGACCAGATTGGTCTGCTCACGCCCAGCGCTCGAAGCGACGCGGGGTATAGGCTCTACAACGAGGATGACCTCGGGCGTTTGCAGCAGATCATGCTCTTTCGCGTGCTCGAGTTTCCGCTCGCTGACATCCGCGACATCCTCGACAGCCCCGACTTCGACCAAGGTCGCGCGCTCGAGCAACAGATTCAGCTGCTCGAGCTGCGACGCGAGCACATAGACAACCTGATAGCGCTTGCAAGAAGCATGAAGATGATGGGAGTGAAGGCGATGAGCTTCAAGCCGTTCGACACGACCAAGCTTGACGAATACGCGGCCGCCGCGCGGGATTCGTGGGGCAAGACGCCCCAGTGGGCCGAGTACGAGCAGAAGTGGAAAGGCAAGACCAAGGAGGACGAGGCGGCCATGGGCGATCAGTTGATGGAGCTCTTCGTGCCCTTCGGGCGGATGGCTGCCGAGGGTGCAGACCCTGCATGCGAGGAAGCCCAAGCGCAGGTTGCAGCCATTCAGGCCTTCATCACCGAAAACGCCTACACCTGCACCGATGAGATTTTGGCACACCTGGGGCGGGCTTACGGCGGCGGGGGCGACTTCACGCGCAACATCAACGCCGTGGCGGGCGCCGGCGCAGCCGAATTTGCCGCCGCAGCGATTGAGGTGCACTGCGCAAAGGCCTAGCCCGGCAACCAAGGGACACACCCGGCAACGAAGGGACACGCCCTTTGTTGCCGGCACGGAAGGGACACGCCCTTTGTTGCCGGCCATGGCTGGCACGGTTTGCGGCGCTGCAGTACCATGGCAGCCATCCTGCAACCGCGTCGCGCGAGAGGCCCATGGCAAAACGCACCCAGCATTCCCTCAACAACCTCGACGATCTTCTGGCATGGGAGGCCGCCGTCGACCGCTCGGTCTGCGGATTCTCGCTGGCAGATGAGCGTGAGACGCGTTTTGCCCAACAGGGCGCCCACGACGCAGCCCCCACGTATTACTTCGTGCTCGCGCAACTGCTGGGGCACTGCACCTTTGATGAGCATGCGCACCTGCTTGATGTGGGTTGCAGCACCGGCCGCGTGCTCGCCCACTTTGTACACGAGGGGCTTCCGGGCAAAGCTACCGGCGTGGAGCTTGACGGCGAACTTGCCGCTACGGCTCAAGCGTGGACCGCGCGCTATCCGCAGCTTGAGGTGATCAATCGCAACGTGCTCGATCTCGACCTGAGCATCTACACGCACTTCTACCTGTTCAACCCGTTCTCGCCGGGCGTGCTGCAGAGCTTCATCGAGACTCTTGAGGTGCAGGTTACGAGGCCCTGCACCGTCATCCACATGTCGGATAACGGCGATACCTGGCACTATGTGGGGCGCGCGGGTTGGACCGAGCTGGCTTCTGGGCGTATTCAACACTTCCGCAACGACCGCGGTCGCAAGGTGGAGGCCTACGAAGATCCCCAGCACTACACCATCTGGTGCTTTGACCCGCACGCCTAAAAAGAGAGCCGCCAAGAGCGGGGCTCCTGGCGGCTGCGGCAACTAAGGGCGTGTCCCCTGGTTGCCGGCAAGAAAGGGCGTGTCCCCTGGTTGCCGGGCTTCGGGTGGCTAGCCCATGGTGCGCGGGCCTGCGCCCATGCCGCCCATCTCGCCCATGGGACCTCCCTCCATCGGGGCCTCGCCCATCTCACCCATCGGGCCTGCGCCCATGCCGCCGCCCATCATCATCGAGTTGGTGATCTCGCTAATCTGCTCGCCGTTGACGGTGATGCTGCCGCCGGTAAAGCTTGCCGTCCCGTCGAAGTCGAAGGCGAACTGCCCGGTGATGTCAACGCTGCCGCCGCTCACGATGATGTTGCCGTTGGAGTCGAGCGCGTCGGTATCTCCCGCGCCCATAGTGATGGCAATCTGCCCACCGGTAATCTCGATAGTGGGGGTGCCCATGCTCTGCGACTTGTACGTGGCGTTAATCGCGTCATCGCTTGCGGTGATGGTCACGCTACCATCGTTGACCTGCACATACGTTGCCTCGAGCGCCTCTGCGGCAGCAATCTCAAAGGTGCCGCCGTCAAGCTGCAGGACGGTGGTGGCGTGCAGGGCGTCGTCGGCCGCATCGATGGCAAAGGTTCCTCCGCAGATGTAAATGAAGCCCACGGTGTCGTCTTCGTCATACTCCGCCGTCAGGGCGTCGTTGCTCGTGGTGATGGTAAAGGTGCCGTCGGCGATAGCGATGCCGTTGTTGGCCTCAAGCGCGTCGCCCGTGCAGGTGATGACGTAGGTGCCGCCCGTTACCTTGAGGTCGTCCTTCGAGGTGATGGCGTTGTCAGTCGAGTTGATGTTCAGCGCGCCCTGGCCGTTGAGCACGAGGTCGTCCTTGCTGATGATGACAGCATCGGTGCTGGTCTCTCCGTCTTCCTCAAACGTGCCGGTCACCTGCAGCGTGTTGGTGCTGCCCGCAACGGTGGTCACAAACACCTTGTCGGCATTCTTCACGTAGATGGCGGGCTTCGAGCTGTTGGTGATGCTCACGCCGTCAAGGACCAGCTGCACCTTTGCCGCGTCGTCCACGTCCACCACAAGTGACGCCTCGGTGGCCTCACCTGAGATGACATAGACGCCCTCCTCGGTTATCTGCAGGTCTTCCCCGCTGGTAACGGTGAGGGTGGTGGCGCCCGAGGTATCGGCCACCTGCGTAAGATCGCGCTCAGTAAAGAGGCTCGTGGCGTCGAGTGCCCCGGTGGCCGTGACGTTTGCCGTGGTGGAGGAGTCGGCGGAAGAGCTGTCGACCGAGTTCGTGCTGTCTGCGGTGGCCTCAGACTCGCTGGCGGTGGCCATGGCACTGACTTCCTGCGAGGTGGAGCTTGCGCTCTTGGTGGTGTCGCTCGCGCCGCTGCAGCCGCAGAGGCTGATGGCCAGCACGCCGGCCAGCAAAACGCGACGACCTGCGGTAACGATGAGGTTGTTGGTGGTGCTCATGATAAACGCCTCCTTGGCGATACGTGCACCGAATGTGGTGCTAGGTACAGCCTAGGAGGCGAAGCTGAGAACTTGCTGAAAGTGCGGGGCCATCACAACTTGCGCGTCTTCCTGAGAGCGTTTTCAGGAATGGGAGGGGAGCGGCGAGCCGGCTGGGTGAGCCTGCGTGAGCCCGCGCGGCATCGGGCCGCGCGGGGATGGACCTTGTGCGGCCCGTGGTGCCAAGCGCGAACGAGCCCTGTGCGCCAGAGCCCGCGGTTAGCCCACAAGCGCGCTGGTGAGCACAGCAAACGCGACCGAAACCAGCACGATCGCAATCACAAGCAGCCAGGCGGCAGGGCGGGCATGGTTGATGGTCCAACCCACACCAAAGCGCTTGGGCACGATGATGCTCGGGTCATCCGCGTTCACGTAGAACATGCCCAGCTTCCAGAAGCGGTCGTCGTCGCGCGCCACGGCATCGCTCGTCCGCAGCTCGGCGGCCAAGCGCCCGCCCGCCTGCCCGGTGGCAATGCTTGTGCCCATGACAACCAGGACGAAGGCAATCATCAGCACCGTCATGCCGAAGCCAGCCTTCTCCAAAGAGATGATGCCGAGGGCAGGCAGGTAGAACATGACGGCGGTACCAGCGCTCAGCACCAGCCCTCCCACCAGAAGCAGAATGCTCTGAAGGCGCGCAAACTGTGCGTAGGCGAGTGCGGAAGTTGCCGGGGCGGCGGGGTCAACAGGGCGCTTGGACTTGAGCACCATCCAGTGCACCAGGGTCATAATGACGCCCATGAAGACCGTGACCAGTGCCGGAAAGAGCAGCGTACCTGCGCTTTTAGGAGCATAGACGCTCACGGTGCCGTCAAGACCAGCATTGATTGGAATCTGATCGGCAAAGCGGTCGTAGGACGTAAGGGCATACACAGCGATGCACGCGGCAAGCACTGCATAGAGCAGGTTCCAGGCGAGCGGGAGAGGTGCGGGCGTGCGTTCAAGACCCACTGCGGCCGAGCGTCGCTGGCCTTGTGTCTCCCATCCCTCGGCGCGCTTGAGAGCGATGGTGCGCGTGCGATAGTGCAGCATGAGTACGAGCGAGGCGACAATGGGAGCGAAGGCAGACACGCAGACGGCAACAGCCATGTGCGCATCCTTCTGGTCGGCCGTGATGCTCTCGCTCGCAAACACCCGAGCTGCAAGTGGGAGAGCTGCCGCACAAGCGAGGGTCACCGCCGCCACAGCAAGCGCGTACATGTGCCGGTAGCTGCGTACTTGCGCGTGCTGCTTGGCGGAAGGCGGCACCGTAACCGCAAAGAGCTCGGTGGGCGGCTCGAGCCAGGGGAGCACCACGCCCATGGCTCCCGTTGCAACTACCAGCAAAGATGTGAGCAAAACCATGCTTGTCATCGCTTGTCACCTTCCTGTGCCATGTCATACACAAAGGCCGCCTGCCGCGAGGCAAGGGCCACAAAGCTGTCGTACGAACCGCCGCGCGCGCGAAACTCGAGTGCCAGGCGTGAGAGTTCGTCTGCCAAGCGCTGTTGTCCCTCAAGAGCGCGCGCGGATGAGGTACTTCGTGCCGCATCGGCGATGTAGGCGCCGCTTCGGCCGCGCATGACCACGTATCCCTCGTCGCGCAGCACCGCATAGGCTTTGTTGACGGTGTGCATGTTGACGCCAAGATCGCCCGCCAGAACCCGCACGCTGGGCAGCTGGTCGCCGGGGCAAAGCTCGCCCGTGGCCACACCCTGCACAATCTGGGCGCGAATCTGGCGATAGAGGGGCTCGTTGCTGTCGAGGTCGATTGCAAGGAACATGGCATCTCCTAACTGTTATAGATGCAATATAACAGATAGCACAAAAGGGTGCAAGTCTCTCGGAAGAAAATCTAACCGCCTGTGCGAGGGGGAAGTGCCCAGACAGGCACCTGGTGGATCTCTCGTCTTTTGGGACGCGCTTTGCCGACGAGCTTGCTCTTGACGCCATGATCTATCCGGTGGTGTGTGACATCGACGAGCCGCTCATCCGACCGGCGCGTTCGGTCAAGCCCTTCATTGCGTCGCTGACCACTACGGCCAAGCAGATTAAGTCGCGCGAGAAGTTTGCCGATTCGTTCAAGGTGCTCTTTGCGCGTATGAAGACGATTCCTGCTTACGAGATGTACCTCACTCCCGACACGATGCGTCACGCTCGTGCCTTGCAGGAGTTTTTGATGAGCCGCAGCGGTCCGTTACCGGCGGCAGGGACCCTCTAACGGTCTGAAACAGCGGACCCCAGCCCTCACGGACCAAAACAGCGGACCCCAACTAAGCCGCCGCCCCGCGCCCCCGACGCTACGTCCAGTCCTCCAGGTCTTCGGGCTCGAGGGTGCCCAGCAGCTCCTTGCTCTGCGCGGCGCCCTCCATGCCCGCTACGCGCACCGCGTGGTTGGCAATGGCCCGCTCCATAAAATTGCGTATATCGCGCGCATTGGCAAAGTTGGCAGGCTTGTGAGCCACGCGATGCTTGATGAGCTCCCACGCGCGCTTCTCAGCGGCGGGCGACAGCTGATACTCCTGCTTTGAAAGGTTGAGCTGCAGAATGTCGAGCAGCTGATCGGCAGAATAGTCGTCAAAACGGATGACGTTGGCAAAGCGTGAACGCAGGCCGGGGTTTGAATCGAGGAACTGCTCCATCAGGTCGGTGTAACCCGCCACGATGACCACGAGGTCGTCGCGGTGGTCTTCCATGGCCTTGAGCAGCGTATCCACCGCCTCTTGGCCAAAGTCGTTCTCGCCCTTATGCACGGTGAGCGCGTACGCCTCGTCAATAAAGAGCAGCCCGCCCAGCGCTTCGGTTATGACCTCCTGCGTTCGGGTGGCAGTCTGTCCCACATAGCCCCGCACCAGCCCTGAACGGTCCACCTCTACAAGCTGGCCGGTGCGCAGCACTCCCAGCGCGCGATAGATGCGCGCGAGCAGGCGCGCCACGGTGGTCTTGCCCGTGCCGGGGTTTCCGGTAAAGACCATGTGCTTGCTGATGTCGGCCGCGCGCATGCCGAGCGTCTCGCGCATGCGCTGCACCTGAATGAGGTTAACAAGGGTGTTGACCTGCCGCTTTACGCCATCTAGACCCACGAGCTCCGCAAGCTCGGCCAGCGCGGCGTCAAGTTCCTGCTTCTGCTCTTCAGGATTCTGTGGCGCAACGCTGGGGCCCACTGGCTGGTACGACTTCTGCGAGCCGGGGCGCCACACCGCGTACTCGCGCAGCATCTGCTCCATTTTCTCGAGGTAGGCGGTAAGACAGGCAATGTCGGTATTTGCCGTCTCACCTGAGCCCTGGGCTAGCAAGGTCTTGCCAAAGACCTCAAAGGTGTCGTAGATGATCATCGAAGCCTGGTGTCCAAAGGGATTGGGGCGCAGCTTGTTGCCCGCGTCCGAGAGCACCGCATACTTGAGCGACTGCGGAACGCCGCCCGACGGCATGCCCGTAGGGCTCTTGCGATTGCGAATGCCCTGGATAACGGGGGCGTTGGTGTCGTAGTCGAGTGTGGAACGGATGAACTCGATCTCGGCGGGCGCCACCGTGCCGTCCGCCTCCGCCAGATAGGCGCCAAACAGCGCCAGGTCGTTGCGGAACTGGTTGGTGAGGTTGCGGCCCTCGGTACGCACGCTTCCCACGTCAGCACGCATCAGGGCTTCGCAGATGTCGTGGCATTTGGCCAGAAGCGCTGGCAGGTCGAGCTTTTCCATGGGGTCCCTCCGTCGCGGCGTCCGGAGCCTATGGTAGCGCACCCGTGTGCCGCGTGTGCTTGCGCACCTCCACCCGGCAACCAGGGGACACACCCGGCAACGAAGGGACACGCCCTTTGTTGCCGGCACCCGACTGCCGCAAACAGAAGGCTGGCCTCCCTACTTTTGCTAGACATAAAGTCGCCGTGTACAGCGCCTCTGCTAGGATAGGGCTGCAGCTGCGAGAGTGCAGCTGCGAGAGGAGGAGCCGTGGCCAACAACGAGACCCTGGCACTTGCTGAGGCGGTACGTCTGACGCTGGCCTACTGTGGCGCGGAGGTCTTCGGTGACCCCCAGCGTTTCATGGCGTATCTCGACGAAATGACCAACGACCGGTCGGACGAGATGCGCGTGCTTAGAAACAACTGCACCGCCGAGCTGCTTGCGCCCTTCAAGAGGGCCGACGTGATGACGTCGGTCGACCTCAAGCGCGCTGCGGGCGCGGTGGAAGAGTACCTTGTGGAAGAGTGCCTGATCAACGCCACAACCTCGCGCATCATTGCGCGAGGGATTGCCGAAGGCGCGGCGCGGTGGCGCAATCTCACCATCAACTGGGGTGACACCGTACCCAAAAATGAGGACTCGCACCGCGAGTCGGTTGCACCCGGGCGGTGGAGGAAGGCCCTCTTTGGCGTGCTGGCTCTCGGTCTTTTGGTTGGCGGGATTGCGCTGGCGGTCCCCCAGATTGCAACCATCTTCCAGAAGCTGTCCTTTGTCGGCGGGCCGGCGGAGCAGGAAGAGGGCATTTGGCTCAGGACGTCAATGGAGACAAAACTGGCCAATGGCGACGTGAGCGATGCGTGGACGCGTACGTATGACCACAGTGGCAACATCCTTTCCAGCGACGACGAGACGCTGGTGGACGGCGGCGGCACCTTTACGTTTAGCAGAAGCTACGGGGGATACGACTCATATGGCTATCCCGCTTGGTCGCGCTCGAGCGACGTGCGAACCGAAGCGGACGGCACGACCGCCTTTCAGGATAGGGGTACCTACGACTACACCTACGAGATGGATTCCCGAGGGCGCCTCAAGTCGAGGCATGCAAAGAGCGAGAGCTCCTCATGGTTTGAGAGTTCGGGCTGGGAGAGCGAGCCGACGTACGACGTGGAAACAACCACCTACACCTACGAGGGCAACAATCTGCTGAAAAAGGAGAGTCAGAGCACCTATACGCACGGTGACTACTCGAGCCAGAGCACGTCGTTCACAGAGTATGACCGCTACGGCGACATGACGCGCAACGGCTACCGCAACGTGCACAATGGCGAAGTGTTTAGCACGTTTGATGACGCCACTTCGTACAAGCGGCGCTCTGACGGAACGATTCGCTCGTACCGCGAGACCATCTCCTCCAGCTACGAAGACGAGGTAACGGTCACCAGCGTGACAGTTACCTGCGACAAGCACGGCATCATGACCGAAGAGACAAGAACCGAAGACGGAGTCACGACCACAACACGGTACGAGAATAAGTACGACGACAACGGCAACCTCGTGCGCCAGAAAAACCTGACGGACGGCTCGGTGACTACGTACGAGTACATCTATATTGAGAGCCCGTCGTTTGGCGCCCGCCATGATGGCTGGTAACAGGTAGCGGGGTGACGTGGCCCCGCGCGGTGGTGCGGCGCATGCGCTTGCGGCTCCGCGTGTGACCGCTGCGCCCGCGCAGCCGATGCGCTACGATAACAAACTGCATATTCTCTGGTGGTTGAAAGGAACTCATATGATTCGCGAACTGGTTACTGACGAGGCCATCCTCTCGCAGCGCTGCGAGCCGGCAACCCCCGACGACGCCGCTGTGGCGCAGGACCTCGTGGAGACCGCGTCGTCGCTCGAGGACTGCTCGTGCCTTGCTGCCAACCAGATTGGCGTGACCAAGGCCGTCGTGGTCTACTTTGACGACGACGAAGAGGCCCATGTGCTGTACAACCCCAAGCTGCTGATGGGCATTCGCGCGCAGAAGATGATCGAGAGCTGCATGACGCACGAGGAGCCCTCGAAGGTCACGCGCTACGCCAAGATTAAGGTAAGCTACGACGAGCTGGTCGACGGTGCCTTTAAGCAGCGCAAACGTGATTTTGTGGGCTGGACGGCGCAGATGGTTCAACACATGATCGACCACTGCAACGGCAAGCTGGTCTAAAGATCGTGGTGGCTGCAGGCGAGCCGGGGCGCGCGCCAGGTGAGGCGGGCGCGCCAGGCGAGGTGGGCGTACCGGGTGAGGCGCGCGAGCCGGGCACGCGGGGCGAGGCCTGCGCGCTGCCCGCGGGGCTGTCGCTTCGGCGCGACGAGCGAGGACTCACGCTGACGGGTGAGGGTCTCGAGCTGCGGGGCGACTTCACCCGTTTGCTGCCGCGCCTGCGTCACGACAGGCTGCATCGCGAGCTGCTCGTGCGTGCCGCGCGCGTGCGCGGTGTGGATGCGCCGACGGCGGTGGACGCCACGGCTGGCCTGGGCGAAGATGCGCTGCTTCTGGCTGCGGCAGGGTTTACGGTTACCCTTTGCGAGCGCGATCCGGTGATTGCGGCGCTTCTGCGCGACGCGTTGGAGCGTGCGGCGAAAGACCCTGCGCTGGCGGCATATGCTGCGCGCATGACTTTGGTAGAAGGGGATGCCACTGAGACGCTTCGAGGTCTTGATGTGGCACCTGACGTGGTCTTTCTCGACCCGATGTTTCCCGAGCGGCGCCGTCGGGCAGCAACCAATAAAAAGCTGCACCTCTTTCAGCGTCTTGAACGTCCGTGCGAGGACGAGGAGGCGCTTATGCAGGCGGCCCTTGCAGCGCACCCGCGCAAGGTGGTGGTCAAGCGGCCGCTCAAGGGGCCATATCTGGCAGGGGTCAAGCCCAGCAGCTCGCTTGCGGGCAAGGTGGTGCGCTACGACATCGTGACACCCGCTCCGTAGGCGGAGGCGAACGCCGCGCGAGGCCCTCAGGCCCCGTCCCGGCGGTCCCGCGGAGCGTCCGAATTCCCGTAGCGCGCCCAAACCAGTCCAAAACTGCCCTTGCGAGGTCCGCGCGCGGGTCCAAATCACGCTCACAGCGCGTCAAAACCTGGCCAAAGGCCCTTGCCACCGCCCTGACGTCCTTCTGTCTACTCAACCGAGGGCTACTAAAACGGTTGGCCAAAGACGAATCCTGTGGAAACATCTTTGGCCAACCGTTTTCGTAGCCCTCGTATAGGTACACCGCAGGTGCTAAGCCGCCTGCGACGCCGATTTTAGTGGTGGAAGAGGCGCATGCCGGTGAAGGCCATCGCGATACCGTACTTGTTGGCGGTCTCAATCACGTTATCGTCGCGGATGGAGCCGCCCGGCTCGGCAATGTACTCGACGCCGCTCTTGTGGCAGCGCTCGACGTTGTCGCCAAACGGGAAGAACGCGTCAGAACCGCAGGTCACGCCCGTCTGCGTGGCAATCCACTCGGCCTTCTCCTCGCGGGTCAGAACCTCGGGCTTCTCGGCAAACCACTTCTGCCACTCGCCGTCGCGCAGCACGTCGTCGTGCTCCTCGCTGATGTAGACGTCGATGGCGTTGTCGCGGTTGGCGCGACGGATGCCCTCCACAAACTTGAGGCCCAGCACCTTGGGATGCTGACGCAGGTACCAGGTGTCGGCCTTGTTGCCGGCAAGGCGCGTGCAGTGTACGCGGCTCTGCTGACCAGCGCCTACGCCAATGGCCTGGCCGTCCTTCACGTAGCACACGCTGTTGGACTGCGTGTACTTGAGCGTGATGAGGCTGATGATCATGTCGCGGATGGCGCTCTCGGGCACCTCGGTGACGTCAGTCACAAAGTTGCTCACCAGCTCGGCGTCCACCTTGTAGTTGTTGTGGCCCTGCTCAAAGGTGATGCCAAAGACGTCCTTGGTCTCGGAGGGCGCGCACTCGTAGGCGGGGTCAATCTGCACGACGTTGTAGTTGCCGCCCTTCTTCTGCGCGAGAATGGCCAGCGCCTCCTCGGTGTAGCCCGGGGCAATGATGCCGTCGGAGACCTCGGGCTTGAGGTAGGTGGCGGTGTCAGCGTCGCAGATGTCGGAGAGGGCAGCCCAGTCGCCGTAGGAGCTCATGCGGTCGGCGCCACGTGCGCGAATGTAGGCGCAGCAGATGGGGGAGGGGTCGGGCAGGTTGTCGCCCACAAAGTAAATCTGGCGGTCGATGTCGGAGAGCGGGGTGCCCACGGCGGCGCCCGCCGGGCTCACGTGCTTGAACGACGCGGCGCACGGCAGGCCCGTGGCCTCCTTAAGGTCGCGCACCAGCTGCCAGCTGTTGAGTGCGTCGAGGAAGTTGATGAAGCCAGGCTTGCCCTGCAGACCGGTCACGGGCAGGTCGGAGCCGTCCTTCATATAGATGCGGGCGGGCTTCTGGTTGGGGTTCATACCGTACTTGAGCTCGAGCTCGTTCATTGCGTACTCCTGTCTTGTGGAAGGGGAGAAAAGGGTTGCTAAGATCTCGGGTGCCTCTTAGTCGCCGAGGTGCTTGTTGTAGATCTTCACTTCGCCGTGGACGTTGGTGTACAGGCTGATCTTGTTGTCGTCGTTGAGCGCGGCCCAGACCTCGTCGGGCGTGGGGAGGGTTACCTCGCGCGGCTCGCCGGTGAAGGTGGGCAGCGGGTTGCCATCGCCGTCGTAGGTGGAGAGGAAGTAGCCCACGCCCTCGTCGGCACCCTCGTAGCAGAAGAACTCGCGCAGGCAGCGGCCGCTCTCCTGGTGCTTGAGGATGGAGAGCTCGAAGCTGCCGTCCTCGTGCAGGATGGTGGAGATGCGCGGGGGGAAGTTGGGATCGTCGGGCTCAAACTCGCGCAGCAGGCAGCCACGCACGAAGTCGCCCTGCTCAACGATGGTGTCGGTCTGGTCGCCGTTGGTCACCACGAGGTCGGTGCCCATCGTGCGCACGGGGTGGTAGATGATGAGGCTCGGGTCCTCCACCAGCTCGGGCTGGTGCGCCTCGGTGCGGATGCCGTCTTCGGTCTCGACGAAGATGCGGTTACGGCTGTTGAAGCTGCGGCCCATGATCCAGTAGTAGACCACGCCCTGGCCCACGACGATGCCGCGACCGGGGTAGGGGTTGGATTCCAGCAGCTTGACGAGGTCCTGCATAGGTGCTCCTCTCTGTACTGGCTTGCCCGCATACGCAAAAGGCAAGCCACTCCCTTACGAGAACGACTTGCCCAGACGGTCGGCGTATGTGCTCGCGCTGCTCCACCGTGGTTGGTGTCCACGACAATCCGTCAGTCACAGCGCGATTGAACGTTATCACTTTAGCATGCGAGCACTCTGTCAAGGAGAAGTCGACAGGATGCATAGATTTGCCGCGCAAGAGGACGCGGCGGCTACGGCTGCGGTCGCAGGGGTCGCGCCGCGCGGCCGGCCGCCGCTTGCGGCTACTCCCAGCTCTTCCAGACGTCCGGCGCGTAGCCCACGGTTGCCTGTCGACCGTTGCGCACGATGGGCTGGCGCAAGACCTGCTGGTTCTCGAGCAGCTTGTCAAACAGCATGCTTTCGGGTGTGTGCTGCAGCAGCGCCACGGCATAGGAGTCCTTGGCCTTCTCGTCGATGAGCGCGGCAAGCCCGCCGCAGGCCTGCGCCACCGACTTCAGCTCGCCCTTGCTGATCTCCTTCTCGGCCAGGTTGATGTACTGAAACTTGATGCGCCGCTCCTTGAACCAACGCTCCGCCTTGCGGGTGTCGCTGCTCTTCTTGGTGCCAAAGATCTGGATGTTCATGGTTGTCTCCTTGGGCTGGGGGATAGCTGCAGGTCAGCCGCGTCGTGGACCCGCGTCCGTGCAGTCGCGCCGGGCCGCTGCTCCGCCGGCGCTAGGCCTCGGCGGCGCTGGCGTCGGCACCAGCGCTGCCACCGGCTCCGCCGCCAAACGCGTTGAACCAGGCACGCTCGGCCAGAGGCCGCTTCTGAGGGCCGCGCACCGTGCGGTCGGGCTTGCCCACGGGCAGGTAGCACACGAGGTCGTAGCCATCGGGCACGCCCAGCTCGGCGGCAATGAGGTCGCAGATGCGATCATCGTCGGTGATATGCCCCTCGTACCAGCAGCTTGCGTAGCCAAGCGCGGTGATCGCCAGCAGCATGTTCTCGATGGCCGCCGCGTAGTCCTGCACGGCAAAGCACTTATCGCGGTAGGCGCAGATGCGCTGGGTAAGCACGCAGATGGCCGCCGGCGCGTTCTCGCGCTTGAGGGGCGGCTTGATGGTGGCCCGCACGCGCGCAAGGACCGCGGGATCGTCGATGGCAATGAGCGAGGTGGTCTGCTTGTTGCATCCCGACGGGGCTGCCAGCCCTGCTTCCATGATGGCAAGCAGGTCGTCGCGGGGGACCGCATCGGGCAGGAAAGGCCCTCGATAACTGTGCCGTTCGCGTATGGCTTGCAGTGCGTCCATCAGGGCTCCCTCGCTCCGTGGTCTCTCGTATGCTACCGTCTGAATGCCCATCTTACCGTTTCGGAGGCTCACATGAAAACGCCGCTGCGCTATCAGGTCACCCACTACGACTGCGGAACGGCCTCGTTTGTGAATGCGCTCATGTACCTCTTTGAGCGCGACGAGATTCCCACCGAGGTGGTGGAGTACGTGACGACGGTCACCGGTGACCGCAACCTGGGCCTGGGAGGCGCCAAGCGCGGCACGTCGGGCAAGGTGTTTGCCTTTCTGGCGGCCTGGTGCAACGACTACGTGGCGTCGAGCGGGATGCCCATCCGCTGCCAGGCGCTTCTGGGGCCTGAGGAGGTCTCGGCGCGCGAAGGGTCGGCGCTCGTGGAGGGCATTCGCTCGGGAGCGGTGGCCGTGTGCGGCTGCTGCCTGGGTGCCGATCACTACGTGCTCATCACGGGCATCGACGACGAGCACGTGTACCTGTTTGACCCGTACTACGACACCTGGCCGCTGCACGAGCTGGACGTGCCCGTGGTAGGTGTGGCCATGGACGAAGCGCACCCGCACGCCTACAACCGCGTGGTGGAGCGCTGGGTGCTGGAGGAGCCGGCGGGCACCCCGTACTCGCTGGAGGCAAAGGTGGGCCGCGACGCCGTGCTGGTGTGGAACACGAGCCAGTAGCAGTGTCCGCGGCGCGTTGGCAGGCGCGCTGCTAGCAGCCGTTCGTGCATCGAATTGGCGTCCCGATGCATATGCCGAGCGCGGCTCCCGCGGCGCGAGGCCTTGTTCCTTTGGTGGCTACAGGTTCCGCGCAAGCGTGACGAGCATCCCGCGCGTGCCCTCCGTACGCTCGCCGGTAAGCGCAAAGCCCTGCGCCTCCCAGAAGGCGATGCCATCGCTATCCTGCTCGGGAAGCTGCAGCTCAAGGTGCGTGTAGCCTGCGGCTGCGAGGGCGGCGCGCAGGTCGGCCACCAGCTGCGAGCCCACGCCCTGGCGCTGCATGTCGGCAGCCACCATGAGCCAGCCCACAAACGCGCTCTTCTCGTGGGGCCAGCCAAGCGCCAGGCTCAGCACGGCCACAAGGTAGCCGTCCTCGTCGTAGAGTCCCACAAAGTGCCGCTCCCGGGGTTCGGCGCCCTCGGGCAGGCGCGTGATGAGCGCCGTCAGGTTGGCCTTGGTGGGACGTTCGTGCAGGTAGCGGAAGTACATGCGGTTGGAGCGCGCCAGCGCAAACACCTCGGGCAGGTTCTCGCTCTCCAGCGTGCGCGCCTCGTAGGCCGACGAGAGCGTCTGCACGTTGAGACCACCCTGCCCGCTGGCCTGCTCGCGCCCAATGACCTGCCTGAACTGCGTCTCGTACAGGTCGCGGTAAATGCCGCCCGCCGCCAGCAGCTCCTCGTGGGTGCCCTGCTCGGCAATCACGCCGCCCTTGACTACCAGGATCCGGTCGGCCTTGAGGATGGTGGAGAGCCGATGCGCAATGACGATGCTCGTGCGGCCCACCATCAGCTGCTCGAGCGCCTCTTGGATGGCGTTCTCGCTGATGGAGTCGAGGGCGCTTGTGGCCTCGTCCAAAATGAGTATTTTGGGGTCTTTGAGCACCACGCGCGCAAGCGACAGGCGCTGCTTCTCGCCGCCGGAAAGCTTGAGGCCGCGGTTTCCCACTTCGGTCTGGTAGCCATCGGGCTGCGCGGCAATAAACTCGTGGATGTTGGCCACGCGGCAAGCCGCCTCAATCTGCTCCATCGTGGCGTCGGGCGCGGCGTAGCGCAGGTTGTCAAGAATCGTCCCGTTGAAGAGGTAGGCCTCCTGGGTTACCACGCCCACGGCCTGCCGCAGGTAGGTGAGGTCGAAGTCGCGCACGTCGATGCCCGCCACGCGCACCGAGCCGCGCACCACGTCGTAAAGGCGCGGGATGAGGTTGACCACGGTCGACTTGCCCGAACCGGAGGGGCCGACGATGGCGTACATCTTGCCGCCGGGAACCTCAAAGCTCACGTCGGTGAGCACGAGGTCGTCGGCGGTGTCGTAGCCAAAGGCCACATGCTCGTAGGTGATGGTGGCCTGCTCGAGCGGGGGCGTGGCGCCGTGCGCAGGGCTCACGATGGAAGGCTTGCGGTCGAGGTAGTCAAAGATGCGGCTGAACATGGCCAGCGAGCGCGTGAAGCTTACCTGCAGGTTAAGCAGGCTTTCTACCGGGCGATACAGGCGGTTGACGAGCGTGACCGTGGCTGTGATGGTGCCCACCGAGAGCGTCGGGTCGAGTCGACGAATGATGAGATAGCCGCCCGCGAAGTAGATGAGCAGAGGTCCAAGCTGGGTGAACATGCCCATGACCACGCGGAACCAGCTGCCCGAACGGGTCTCGCGCAGCGAGATGGCCGTCACCTCTTCGTTTACGCCCACAAAGCGCTGGTATTCGGCCTCCTCGCGCGTGAACATCTTCATCAGCAGCGATCCCGAGACCGACAGTGTCTCGTTGATGAGCTGGTTCATCTGGTCGTTTTTGGCCTGGCTCTCCTGCACCAGCTTGAGGCGTACGCGACCGGCGCTGCGCGTGGGCAGGATGAGCAGCGGCAGCACCAGCAAGCCCACGACGGCAAGCTGCGGACTCATGGTAAAGAGCGCCACCAGCGTGGTGCACACGGTGGCGATGTTGCTGACCACCTGGGTGAGCGTGCCGCTGATGACCGAGCTCACGCCGCTGATGTCGGTGTTCATGCGGGTGACGATGTCGCCCTGCTTCTCGGTGGTAAAGAACGCGTGCGGCATGTGCTGAAGGTGCCGGTACATCTCGTTTTTCATATCAAAGATGATGCGTTCGCTGATCCACGAGTTGATGTCGTTCTCGAGCACTCCCACCAGCTGGCTGGCCAACATGCGGGCGAGGGCCCGAAGAGGCGGGCGGACGGGC
>ODAI011037074.1_pt1 | contig 17848 bp, 7 predicted proteins | sample 1539321 | NCBI WGS metagenome assembly ODAI01 (sample SAMN02144231, study PRJEB22623) | gut metagenome | biome: sheep rumen | host: Ovis aries | place: New Zealand | reverse complement strand
CTTTTACCAATGCGCTCACCAAAACAGGCGACGGAACTGTAAGCTTTGCTTCCAGCAATATAGATGTAGCCGATGTTAATGCAGGCAGCGGAGAAGTCACCATAAAAGGACCGGGACAGGCGGTCATCACAGCCACTGTGGCAGACACCGGAATCTATACCTATGCCGTAAAGACAGCGAGCTACACACTTGATGTCGTAAAACCGGCTGGAAGTATCACTTTTGCCAGCACAAGCCTGAAAAAGACCTCGGTAGACGAGCCTTTTACCAATGCGCTTACTCAGACAGGCGACGGCACGGTAACATATACTTCGAGCAATAAGGCAGTTGCTGAAGTTGATTCAGCGAGCGGAAAAATCACCATAAAGGGACTGGGACAGGCAACCATCACTGCCACTGTAGCAGAAACCGGAAAATACACTTATGCCGAAACAAGTGCGAGCTACACACTGGAAGTTATAAAGCCGACGGGAACTTTCACTTACGCCACTGCGAGCCTGGGAAAGACCTTGGCAGACAAAGACAAGCCTTTTACCAATGAGCTTACCAAGACAGGTGACGGCACGGTGAAATTTGAATCAAGCAATCAGGATGTTGCCGTGGTCAATGCAAGCAGCGGGGAAGTCACCATAAAGGGACTGGGGCAGGCAACTATCACCGCTACCGTAGAGAATTTCAGCATATACAACTATGCACAAACGACGGCGAGTTACACACTGGAAGTTATAAAGCCGACGGGAACCTTCACTTACGCCACTGCGAGCCTGGGAAAGACACTGTTAGACAAAGACAAGCCTTTTACCAATGCGCTTACCAAGACAGGTGACGGCACGGTGAAATTTGAATCAAGCAATCAGGATGTTGCCGTGGTCAATGCAAGCAGCGGGGAAGTCATCATAAAGGGACTGGGGCAGGCAACTATCACCGCTACCGTAGAGAATTTCAGCATATACAACTATGCACAAACGACTGCAAGCTACACAGTGGAAGTTACAAAAGCGATTGGAAAAATCAGTTTTGCCTCCTCGGAAAGCGCAAGGGTAAAGAAAAGCGAAGGAGAATACTACAATCCATTTACCAAAACAGGTGACGGAATAGTAAACTTTTATTCGGATAATCTCAATGTTGCCAGCTTCTTCTGGGGGGACAATGACAAACCGCCCGAAACAGTCCGCATACTAAAAGCTGGTACAACAGTCATCACAGCTAAGGTATCGGACTCTGACACTTATACCTATCCCGAAAAGACTGTGAGCTACACATTGTCTGTTTGGGATGAGGGAGTATTCAAATTCTATACCAAGAGTTTTACTAAGTCTCTGGTTATCGACAAGGATAAGTCTTTCACCAACTCTGATTATACCGTAAGTGGCGACGGCAGGCTAACATTTTCTTCGAGCGATACGGATGTTGCCGACGTTCATCCAACGAATGGAAAAGTCACCATAAAAGGCGTGGGAGAAGCGACCATTACCGCCCAAATAAAGGACACCGCAACATACGTTTATCCCGTAAAGACGGCAGGTTATCAGGTTAAAGTCCTCCCATACTTTGGGGAAAAAGCCCCGGATGCGGCCAAAGCCGTGGGTGATATAATATTATGTGACGGCTCGGCAATTCCCTACAAAGAAGGATTGACATTGGACAAGGACAGTAAATCAAGGGCAGTCGCTGTGATTTTTTATGTGGGAAAGGACTGTTCAGACGACGATACGAACCGTACGTTAGGCGTTGGAATGATCTATTTTAACTATGAGGGGGCATGGTGTGGCTGGGGAACGGAAGCCAAGAACAAAAGAATTGAAGCGCTGGAGTGCGTAGTGGATAATAATACTCATACTTTTACGGGCCATAAGGATGGAAGCGGCAACTTTGACAGACTGGCCGCTGCAGTGAATGACACGAACAATCAGGATAACTATCCACCCTTCAAGTTTGCCAATAACTACGCGAACGAGACTAGATATGATAGTAATCAGAAGAAAGATAAGAAAGGCCGTGTGAGCGGCACGAAATATGAAACAGGCTGGTATCTTCCGAGTATTGCGGAACTTTACCAATTGAGGCAGAACCTGGATGCTGTTAATGCGGCACTTAAGGTCTGTGATGGAATGGAAATCGCAGCTTGTGGTTACTGGTCTTCATCCACGGTTCCGGGTAGTGAGGAATCTGCGTGGTATTACGATTTTTCTGCTGACCGTGTCTATTCCCAATGGAAGTACCCAAATACTAATTATAAATATTCGTGTGCAATTCATGCCTTTTAACCAGTGGCGCGGAGTAATTGTGCAGGACCAGAAAGTACGCTGTGTGAATAAGGTGTGAGGGTGGAGAGTTACAGCTATGTCTGAGCTTATGAAGTATAACTGCATTTTTCTTCTTGGGCCCACAGCGGTGGGAAAAACTGCCATCGGTGTGCGCCTGGCTCTTGCCCTGGGCGGGGAAATTATCAGCGGAGACAGCCGGCAGGTCTACCGGGGACTGGATATTGGAAGCGGTAAGGATCTTGCTGACTACGACATTCCCCGCGCCCTTGTGGAAAAACTGAATCCGGAGCTGGCCAAAACATGCGGAGAAAGTTATCACCTGCCATATCATCTGATTGATGTGGCGGATGTAGATACTGAATACAATCTTTTTGATTATCAGGAAGCATTTTATCCGGCATTTGCGGACATTCTGGCGCGGGGAAAAGTGCCGGTGGTTGTTGGTGGAACCGGAATGTATGTAGACTGCATTCTGCGCAATTATGACCTTGTTCCTACGCCAGACAATCCTCAGCTGCGGGCAGAACTTGAGACAAAATCCTATGATGAACTTAAGGCTATCCTGATTGCAGAAAAAGCCAATCTGCACAATACCACTGATTTTGCAGATAAGGACAGAATTATTCATGCAATAGAGATTGAACGCTATCTGAAGAGCCCGGAATGTGCCGCTTACCGTGCAGGTCGTCCGCCGCGCCCGGAAATCCGTCCTCTTGTGCTTGGAACGACACTGCCCAGACCACTGGTGAGGGAACGCATTGCAAAAAGGCTGCGGGACCGCATGGAAAATGGTCTGATTGAAGAAGTGCAGGGGCTCCACGATGGGGGCGCGGAATGGGCCAGGCTTGAACAGCTGGGGCTGGAGGATCGCTTTGTATCTGAATACCTGCAGGGAAAAATTGCAGAAAAAGAAGAACTGTTTGAAAAACTGAATCTTGCCATTGGTCAGTTTGCAAAGCGGCAGGAGACCTGGTTCCGTGGCATGGAAAAGAAAGGCGTGCATATTCACTGGCTGCCTCAGGCGGATGATATAGAAGAGCGTTTTGCCGCGGCATTAAAAGAGATAAAATCGCAAACTTTGCAGTAGGGGCGTTACGGGGGCTCCCGTAGAAGGGGTAGTGGAAGACCGCCTGACTGCCAGAGGCGGGCGGGCTGGAACGAGGGGAAGGCTTTCCCCTCCTGAAAAAAAATAACTCCGAACCAGCGGCACGGAGTTTTGTATGAGAATCTGCTCTGTCTTTTTACTTATGCGTTCACAGCAATCTTTTCTGCTTCTTCAACTTTGGTCAGGTAACCGGTGCGTACGCATGACTCGAACAGTGCCTTGCTGATGTAATCAGTTGTTACGTCTTCATAGCCGTCTTTGTCACGTACGATGCGTACAACGTAGCCATCATCCATTTCACGAACAACGGTCATGTAATCGGTCGATTTACCAATGCTTTTCAGTGTGTAAGTTCCCATTTTTAATCTCCCACCAAACAATGTTTGGTTAAAATAAAGCTATGGATAATTGCCGGCAAATACTTTTACCGCCATACATATTAATTTTCGGCTTTTAGAAAAAGATGTTTAGTTTTTTTTAAAATTATTTTACAATCAGACTATGATTTACTGCGATGCCCACATGCACCTTGTACAATGCGGACGCTTTCCAGATTTTCCTGCCGGGCTGGAATATTATGCCGTCACTTGTGCACACGACAGGGATGAGTTTATGCGGCAGAAGGAAATGATTGCCCTATGCGGCGAAAAAATGAAAATTCTGCCTGCTTTTGGCATTCATCCCCAGGCGCCTCTTGCGGAAAATATTGATTTTCTGGAAAGCCTGATAAAAGGCGGAAAAATTTCTGCCATTGGTGAAGCGGGCTTTGATTTGTTTACAAAGGAATTTGCATCTCACATTGAGGAACAGGAGACGGTCTGGAGGGCTGAGACGGAATTTGCCGCAAGATATGGGCTTCCACTTGTGGTGCATTGCAGAAAGGCTCAGGAAAGACTTTTTAGGGATGCAAAAAAACTGAAAGAAATTCCCGGGGTGATTTTTCATTCATTTGCGGGTAGTCCCCAGGATGCCCGTTCCCTTTTGAAGCGGGGCGTACAGGCTTTTTTTAGTTTTGGAAAGCCATTGTTGAACGGGAAAAAATCTGCCATTGCCTGCGTGAGGGAAATTCCTTTAGAGAGGCTGCTGCTGGAAACGGATGCACCTTTTCAGACCCTGAAGGGGGAGAGTTCTACGGCTCCGGAAGAGATTTCCCGGGTATATGCTGCTGCCTCTGAGCTCAGGGGCATTCCTGAGCAGGTGCTTATGGAAAAAGTGGCTGAAAATTTTTCTGCGGCCTACGGACTGGGTGCTGAATGAGGAAAAAAATCCGCCAGTTTTTATTCTGCTCTATCTGCTATTTTTCTGAAAGTCCCTCGTAAAAATCCTTTCCCTTGTCTGTGGTGATGACAAAGGCGGGCAGATTTTTTACGGTGACAAGGCGGACGGCTTCCATTCCCAAATCTTCATAGTCCAGCACTTTTTCTGCGGTGATGTATTCTGATGCGATAAGGGCGGCAACTCCGCCGGGTGTGCCCAGATAGAAGGCTCCGTATTTTGCACAGGCTTCCGTCCATTTTTTGGACCGGTTTCCCTTTGCAAGCGTTACCAGTGCGGCTCCCCGTGACATGAGGGAATCTGCATAGACATCCATTCTGCCTGCGGTGGTTGGACCGAAACTTCCGATAATGGCTCCCTCCGGCGTGCGTGCGGGGCCAGCGTAGCAGATGGGATAACGGCGGCAGTATTCGGGCAGGTCTTTTCCTGCATCCAGTAGTTTTTGCCAGCGGGCGTGGGCTGCATCCCGGGCAACAAGAATGTCGCCGTTTAAGATGATGCGGTCGCCGGGTTCTGAACCTTTGAGGTCAGAGAGAATTTTCTGCATGCCGCCTTCTGTACTGATGATGCGCTCGCTTTTTTTTGTTTCTGTAAATGATACGGCTTTTTCAAAATCCGGGATTTCTGCGGGATTGGCGCATGTTTTTTCTATATAGAAGCCGTCTTTTGTCAGAAGCGCCTTGAGGTTTCTGTGGGCGGAGCAGGAAAGGCCTGCGCTGAGGGGGCAGCTTGCTCCGTGGCGGCTCAGGCGGATGACGATGGCTTCAATTGCAAACTGTCTGCCGCCGAATTGTGCTCCGTAGCCTGTGGCTGCGGCAATCTGACATACTTTTTCTTCAAGAGCCTTGTCGCGGAAGCCGTAGGGGTTGGGGTCATAGGTCATGCCATCGTATGCGCCGCAGCTTGCCAGTTTGAGGGTCAGAAGATTCTGCTCCGGGCTTAAGCCTCCTGCAACTACTGCGATGGTGTAGGGAGGGCAGGCTGAGGTGCCGAATTTCTTTAACTGTTCGGTGATAAAGGCTTCAAATGCGGCTGGATTCAGGCTTGCCTTGGTGCCCTGTACAAAGGATGTTTTGTTTGATGAGCCGCCGCCTTTTGCGCAGAAGATGAAGTTCAGGGAATCTGCGGGTGCATCAGCGAGAAAGGACGGTGCGGGAGCCAGAGAAGACTGACCGTCAAAAAGAGAGACCTGGGCGGGCATGTTGTTTCTGGGATCGTATTCTTCGTAAAAAGATGAGGGGCAGCTGGTAGAAAAACGCAGTTTGCGCTCATCATAGAGTTTTTTTGCTCCTTCGCTTAGGGCATTGTATGAGTCGCCTGATGAGAGGACATTTCCTTTTTTCCAGCCGAAGATGTTTGCAATGCCAGTGTCCTGGCAGAGGGGGAAGCGGCCTTTGCTTGCAACGAGGGCATTTTTGAGCATGCAGGCGCAGACATAGCGGTCATTGTCGCTTGAGTCGGGAGAAAGTGCGGCTGCGACAAGATGCTCCAGATGTGAGCGGGGAAATGTGAAGGAAAGCCTTGCAAATGCGTCATAGGCTATTTTTTTAAGGGCCTCTTCGGAAAAAATGACCGTTGTCTGGCCGCCGGCAAGGGGGGCAGTCTGGACTGGGGCTGACTGTCCGTCTGAAAAGGGAATAAAATCAAATTGGCTTGAAAAATCTTTCATGGGAAACAGTATACACGCTGGCTTTGATAAACTCAACCGCCCTGACACTGTCCTGACACTGTCCTGATGCAGACTGTGTGCAGGCGATTTGGCAGCCTTATTTCGGCCGTGTACAGGCGATTGGGCAGCCTTGTTTCGGCCGTGTACAGGCGATTGTTCAAAATCTGGTCTTTCTGTATAATGAATATATATGAATACAAATAAACTGTCTGTGCTTTCAGCGGCCTGTATGACGGCTTCTGCTTTTTTTTCCCTGACGACACTTTCTCTTCACGGAGACATTTCACTGCTTGCTTTTCCCTTTGCACTTATCTTTACTGCGGTGACTGCTTTTTATGGAAGTAAAAAATTATTCCGCGATGGTGAGACCCGCTTTCTTCCGGTTTTTCGTGAACTTTTGCAGTATCTTCCCTATGTCCTTCTGATTGCCTTTGTACTGCGCAGGGCAGGCAAGACAGAAACATCCTATCTGCTGGATCTTTTTTCAGTCCTGTTCTGGTTCATTGCTTCTGCCCTGACGGTTTTCATTTCCTATTTTCTGCATCCCAAGCGGGTTGAAAAATTTGTAGACGGCTATAAGCTGCCTGAAAAGAAAAAGCGCCAGGGTGCGGAACTCTTTATTTCTGAGACTATCAGCTGGATTGATGCTCTTGTGCAGGCAGTCTTTATGGTTCTGCTTCTGAATATTTTTATTGTTCAGCTTTATGAAATTCCTTCTGAGTCCATGGTGCCTGAATTCCTCATTAAGGACAGGGTTGTGGTCTTTAAGACTTTGAGCGGACCTAAATTTCCCCTTTCAAAAATCGGCTTTCCTTACCTTAAGTCCTATAAACGCGGGGATATCGTTGTTTTCAGAAATCCCCATTATGATGATGACAGAAAGAGTGAGGTAAAAACCTTTGTCAGTCAGCTTGTCTATATGATTTCGCTCACAAAAATAAACCTGAATATGGATGCGGACGGAAATCCCAAGGCTGACCCGCTGGTAAAGCGTCTGGCAGGAGTGCCGGGGGAACAGCTGATGATGCAGGACGGAATATTGTATCACCGTACGCGTTCAAGTGATGAGTTTACAGCCGTCAGGGAGGACGATAACTGGGCTGCCTGGAATTTGAATGATGCAAAAGCCTCTCTCAAAAATAATAACGGCATTAAGCAGTATCCCATTTCCCAGTCTGCTTACGAACAGATGCTTTTGTGTGAGGAGCAGAGAAGGACTCTTGATGTGACTTCTGCCGCCCTTGAATGCCGTTCCCTTGCAGACCGTTTTACCACTCTTTCAAAATTTTTTGGCGGTGTAGAAAAGACTGGAAAGACTGAGATAGGACAAAATGAACTTTCGGTCATATCCTTTGTGAGAACTCCGATGGGCGGTTATATTGATTACGGACTGCTTTCAGAACAGCTTTCTTCCGCTATGACATATAAACTCTTGCAGGCAAGTGACGGAAGTGAATGGTTTACCCGCTTTATGACGGACTGGACCGGCAAAAAAAGAGACTTTGCTGGCGACCTCTACGCAGAAGCAAGTTTTAAGCTGAACCTGATGATTAAACTGACTTTTGGACGGATTGTGGTGCGCAATCTTGAACTGCTTTCAGACGGACTGCAGCCCTCCCTTTGGGCAGGCGATAAAAAGCGGACGGACTATTTTTCCCAGGCTAAAATGCTTTCTGATTACATTCTCTTACAGGATAGACGCAATATGCCGGTCTTCCCCCAGAATGATGAGGCTGGAAATCCCCGGTATATTCCAGAGGACTGCTATTTTATGATGGGGGATAACAGATTTAATTCGCTGGATATGCGCCACAGTTACGATGACTGGCTTACACCCCTTACGCCTTTTGATGACTATTCTGTCACCTATTACACGAATATGGCTCCCCAGTACGTTCACAGGAGCCGCATCCTGGGAACGACAGCCTACCGATTTTGGCCTCTTCCCCGTCATGGTGTTCCCGGCCACACCGGAAAATAATCACCCGCACAAAAAAACGGCTCAAATGAAGTTCACTTCACTTGAGTCGTTTTTATCTAACCACAGGCTAACGCCTGGGCTTAGCCGCAGGCTAACTGTTAGCGCCCATGGCACTGTTTGTATTTCTTTCCTGAACCGCAGGGGCAGGGGTCGTTTCTGCCAACCTTTGGCATGGTGCGGCGGACAATCTGACTCTGGCCGGTAGATGCGCCTGCCATGGTACGGCTTGCCGCTGCCTGAGCCTGTGCGGCGTTGAATGAACGGCTTGCATTTCCCTGTGCATTGGCTGCCTGAGACATGGATTCGGCTTCCTGATGCTGAGCCTGCATGTTCACCTGACGCTGGGGCTGTATGGGCTGGGGATTTATCTGTACGCGTACCTTGAATACACGGCTTGCAATTTCTATGCGGATCTGTTCCAGCATGGCGTCAAACTGGTTGAAACCGTCAATCTTGTACTCGGTAAGGGGATTCTTGCTGCCGTATGAGCGCAGATGAACCGCTTCGCGCAGGCTGTCCAGGAATTCCAGCTGGTCAAGCCATTTTTTGTCGATGGACTGAATGTACTGGTAGCGGATAAACATATTGAAGTTCTGCTTTCCAACCAGTGTTTCTTTTTCCGTCAAATCATTCTGCAGCAGGGCAATGACTGCTTCTTTGGTCAGGCGCTCTGTAGGCATCTGAACGCCAAAGTTCGCGCGGATTTTTTCCAGCAGTTCTGCCTGTGCGTTTGTATTGCGGCGGGCGTGGGCGTATTCATAGAACCATTCGTCAAGATAGTCGTTGGCGGTGTTCATGATGCGTTCCGTAAGATTTTCGTCTGCAAGAATGCCGTCCCTCTGGCCATAGATATATTCACGCTGTTCGTTTAAAACATCGTCGTAATCAATCAGGTTTTTACGGATGTCAAAGTTGCGCTCTTCGACTTTTTTCTGAGCCTTTTCAATTCCCTTGGTAAGCCAGGGGTGATAAATGGGTTCTCCCGGCTGCATGCCGATGCGGCTCATGATGTTCTTCATGCGGTCGCCGCCGAAAAGACGCATCAGGTCATCGTCCATGGAGATGTAGAACTTACTGCGTCCCGGGTCACCCTGACGGCCTGAACGACCGCGCAGCTGATTGTCGATACGGCGGCTTTCATGGCGTTCTGTACCGATAACATAGAGACCGCCCAGATTCTTTACTTCTTCATAGTCGTGTTTCCACTGTTCTTTTTCTTTTTCGTAAGCCGCCTCGTACTGTTCCGGGGTAGCATTTGTGCCGGCGCGCTTCCGGGCCCTGAATTCGGGGTTTCCGCCCAGTTTGATATCCGTACCACGACCAGCCATGTTTGTTGCAACGGTAACGGCACCTTTTGCGCCGGCCTCTGCGATAATCAGTGCTTCGCGAGCGTGGTTCTTTGCGTTCAAAACTTCGTGGCGGATACCTTTGCGGGTAAGGATGCCTGAAAGATGCTCAGATTTTTCAACGCTGACCGTACCAATCAGTACAGGCTGACCTTTTTCGTGGGCAGCGGCGACTTCTGCGGCAATTGCATTCCATTTGTCTTCTTCGTTCAGGTAGACTTCATCCTGTTCATCAATACGGGCTACCGGCTTGTGAGTCGGAATGACGACTACATCCAGCTTGTAGATTTTTGCAAATTCAACTGCTTCCGTCTGTGCCGTACCGGTCATGCCGGAAAGTTTGTCGTACATGCGGAAAAAGTTCTGGAAGGTAATGGTTGCCATGGTGCGGTTGCGCTGGGCAATGCGGAGATGTTCCTTTGCTTCGATAGCCTGGTGCAGACCGTCTGAATAGCGGCGGCCTTCCAGTACACGACCGGTAAATTCATCAACGATTTCTACCTTGCCGTCGCGAACAACATAATCTACGTCAATATTGTAGAGGACATGGGCACGGATAGCCTGGGTAAAGTAGTGAACAAACTCAAAACAGTCTTCATCAAAAACAGTGCGGTCTGCGGGAATGAGATTGTGCTTGTGCAGAATGTCGTTAATGTGGTTCATGCCGTGGTCAGTGAAGGAGACACGCTTTGATTTTTCATCAATTTTATAGTCGCCTTTCATTGCCTGACGTTCTTCGGGCGTCATCTGCACTTCATCGGGGTAATCATCGGTTGCGGGGTCTTTTTCCACTTCCTCAAATTCACCCACATATTTATCAACTTCATGGAATTTGTAGGTATCGTCTTCTGCGGCACCAGAAATGATAAGGGGAGTACGGGCCTCATCAATCAAAATGGAGTCGATTTCGTCCACGATACAGAAGTTGAATCCGCGCTGTACCTTGCGGTTCAAATCAATCTGCATGTTGTCGCGCAGGTAGTCAAAGCCGAATTCGTTGTTGGTACCGTAGGTGAGGTCGCAGTTGTAGTTCTTCTTGCGCTCATCATTGTCCATGTTGGAAAGAATGGTACCTACGGTCTGGCCAAGATATGCGTAGACAGGGCGCATCCAGTTGGCATCGCGTTCTGCCAGATAGTCGTTTACGGTAACGATGTGAACACCTTTTCCGCTGAGAGAGTTCAGGTAGGCTGCGGCAACACACATCAAAGTCTTACCTTCACCAGTCTTCATTTCCGTAATTCTGCCGGAGTGAAGGACAAGAGAACCCATTATCTGCACATCATAGGCGCGTTCACCGAGAACACGGTATGCTGCTTCGCGGGCAAGTGCAAATGCTTCAGGCAGAATATCATCCAGCGTCTCACCCTTTGCAAGGCGTTCCTTAAAAATCTGTGTCTGCTTTGGAAAATCTTCGGCACTCAAACCCTGTGCCCATGCTTCTTTGTCGTTTACAGCCTTTAAAAGCGGCTTTAATTTTTTAACATCACGTTCATTCTGGTTTCCGAATATGAACGCTAAAACTTTATCTATTCCCATACCATAAATATACTTAGAATGGAGGGAAAAGTCTATTGGTTTATTCTATTTCTTTGTGCCCATGCGAGAGGCGAAAGTCCCGTTTCCTTTTTGAAGACGCTTGAAAAATAATTGGGATTTGAAAAACCGAGTCTGCCGGCTATATCCCTCATTTTCATCTTTCCGCTTTTTATTAAATCCTTTGCCTGCTCAATCTTAAAGCGCTCATGGAGTACCTGTACACTGTAACCTGTCAGTTCCCGGCTTCTGCGTACAAGGTGACTTTTGCTCATGCCGAAAAAGGCCGCCATTTTGTCCAGATCTGTCATTTCATCCAGATGGTCAAGAAGATAGTCTACGAGGGCCTTTGCATTCAGTTTGCTGTAGCGGGCAGGTAAAGGTTCTTCCATATTAATGATGTTTTTTGTAAGTTTTTCCCGGTTGGTGATGACAAGGGCGTGACTTCTGGTTTTTCCTTCTTTCAGATAGATATTGTAGAGAGTCTGACTCAAAAGCTCCTTTACATTGTCATAGAGGGTGAGATTAACATTGCCCATAAAAAGATAGCACCAGCCCAGATACATGCCGTTGTGAAAGAGCAGTTCCAGGGTAAGCTGCAGGGGTGAAGAATGGGGCAGCAGTCTTTTTGGAAAAAGGGCAGGCTCCCTAATTTTTACGGGAAGTGATTTTACAATATCGTCCGGAGGCTCAGGTACAATCAGCTCCAGATTTGCGCTTCCCAAGTCAGACGACATAAAGGGGCTCAGGCAGAGTATGATTCCGGGAATATGCAGTTCACTTAGGCGGAAGCGCAGAACGTTTTCCAGCTGTTCTGTATCACTAGTCGAAGCCAGGGAGAGGGCAATATTTGTCATGTTGCTCAGAAAGGAATCGCTTTGATGAGCCGTCATCTGGTATTGAGTGGAAAGGGCATGCATTACGCGGAGGGCGTTGCAGATATCTTCCATACTGCGGGTCTTTTCTGCGTCGCCCTGTGCCGCAAAAAGCAGGACTTTTCTGAAGGCCGTTATTTTTTCTTCCCAGTCATATTTTCTTCCGCTTTTATGCAGCGACCTGAACCAGACCAGAATATGTGAAAACTGATGGGGGGGGGTATTATCCTGTAAATCATTTTGGACGGCCGTGACCAGGGATGCAATGTCATCCTTTTTCTCCTGAGAAAAAATTTCCAGGAGGATGGAAAAAAGTCTTTTGCTGATTTCTTCCGGACTGGCTCTTTGTGCGGGCTCAAGAGATGCACCTGAGGAAAGGGCAGAGACAATGCTTTTTTCAAAACAGCCGCAGCTCTGGCGGACAATCAGCTGGGTTTTTACCGTGCGGTGAGAGACAGGTGCTGAAGGACTTTGAATTCTGTCCAGCAGAAGTTCCACAGCCTCGTAGCCCCTGTTAAAATAGGAAAGATTGATTGTGGTGACAGGACAGGGGGCGGTAATGCCTTTGAGCTGATTGTTAAAGCCTGTTACTGCCAGGTCATCGGGAACAGAAATGTGGTGCTTTTCAAGAGCCGTGATGAGCGTGGATGCGATGATGTCGCTTGAAGTGATGACGGCATCCAGTTTTTTGCTTTTTTCATGGGCTTTGAGTCCGTAGTGGGCGATAAGCCTTTCTGTCTGAAACTCAATGTCCTTTTCATCCAGAGAATCCGCCATGAAAATATCTTCATCGGAGCAGGACAGATGATGCTTTTCCATTTCTGCAAGGAAATTCTGCCGCCTTCTTTCATGGGGAACGGAAAGTTTTGCTCCCATAAAGGCAATCCGTGAAAAAGCGTGGGTTTTCTTTAAGTGCTGCACCAGAAGATGCATGGAATACGTGTTGTCAATCCGGATGGATGGAATGCCCGGAATGTCGAGGTAGCCTATATCAACCATGGGGAGGGGCTGCAGTGAGGTGAAAAGTTTCTGCACTTTCTCATTCGGCATGATGTTGCAAAGAGTGGAAGCCCAGGTAACCAGCCCGTCAATCAGGGGCTTTTTCATGAACTGCAACTTGGAAAGGTACTGGGGCAGAAAGTCCGTGTCCAGAAAGAGGGAGTGACGGACAGCGCTTGCCATGTTAATGAAATTTACCCCGTAATCTGTCGCTGCCTGCATGATTCCCGCAAGATATTCCTGTCCGATAAAAGATGAAAAGTCTGCAATTGCCGTAAAGGCTATGGTGAGGTGATTCTTTTTGGCAAAAGTGCGCCGTCTGGCAATAGCATCAGTCATGCAACAGTCAGTATATCAAAAAAATCATATTGTTTAAAGCGCAATATCCTGTATCAAAAATAATTATATTTTTTATTAACGGATGGAAAATCAGCATTTAGTATGAATTCAGACTATGGGTGGAATTTCTGCCCGTATGGAAAAAATGTTTTTGCCCCTGGCGGGCAATGAATTGTAGAAATGGAGGATTTCTATGAAAAAGTTTTGGAAATCGCTGGCACTCTTGCTGTGTTTGCTGGCCGGTTTTGGTTTCGTTGTTACTGGATGTAGCGACGGAGATGATGACGGGGGGAGCGGCGGTGGTTCTACCCCTGTTGTAAACGATCCAAGTGGTGTTGTTATACCGGAATTAACGGTAACGGACACCTATTCGCTTTCAGCGGGAACAAAAGAAGCGGCCTATGAAGATGCTTCTTTGTACATAAAATTTGATTCTGCTCCGACGATTAATGCGGCTCAGTCTGTAAAAGGAGATGCAGAAAAAACAAAAGCTGTAAAAATTCTGAAGTCTGACGGAACCGTTGTCGATACAATTTATGCTTCAAAAGAACAGATTGTATCACAGGCTTCAAATGCTTCATATTATAACATTAACGTACAGGATCAGCTGATTTCTGTAAACGGAAACGTTGTTGTTATCAAACGCCATCCCAATATCGCTCTTGCGGCAAGCACGCAGTATTATGTAACTGTTGATGCCGGACTCTTTACTGGAAAAGTAAACGGAGCCGATTTTGCCGGTATTTCTGATAAAACAACATTTGCTTTCACAACTCGCGCAGCACCTGTAATCAGCGGAACTGAAATCACTATTGGTAAAGATAAGAATTTCAGCACAATTCAGGCTGCTTTTGACTATCTTGCGGCAAATGCTGCGGATGATTCTACATGGAAACTTAACATCGATAAAGGTTACTACAATGAACGCCTGAGCTTTGCAAAAGCAAAAGTGAATGTCGAAATGATTGGTTCAAGCGATGCTGATAACAAACTCGGAGCAAAGACTGTCATTTACTGGAAGAACAACAACGGTAAAGATGGTACTGCAAACGAAGGCTGGAACCCTTCATCCCGTTCTCGTACTGCTTTCCTGTATGAAGGCAATAATCTTACTGTAAAGCACCTGACTTTTGCAAATACGATTGATCGCAAAGTTGTTGGAAAAGACGGAACCCAGGCAGAAGCCTTCTATTATGATGCAAAGGGCTATCTTGTAGCATATGATTGTTCATTCAAGAGCCATCAGGACACCCTTCTTCTTGGCAATCAGGGAGGACGCGGCTGGTTCTACAAGTGTTATATTGAAGGTGACACTGACTTTATCTGGGGATATCCCGATGTAGTTCTTTTTGAGGAATGTGACATTCGCTGTCTTTATGACTATGCTCCTGCAGTGACTAACCACACTTCATACATCTTTGCAAGCCGTGCCATGCAGAATGACAATGCTAACAAAGGTCTGGTTCTCTTCAACTCTAATGTAAAAGTCGATAATGGTGTAACCGCATACTTTGGTCGTAACTCTGGTTCTGATACTCAGGCTGCAGTTGTATTCAATAAATTCAGCAGTATCAGTCCTACACTCTGGTATGACGGTGCAACAAAATATGATGAGGATATTGAATCTGTCTGTACTGTCGGCTACAAGGACTATGGTAATACCGATTCAAACGGAGCTGTACTCAGCACTGCAAGCAGAAAAGAAGGCACTTACGGTCTGTCTAAATATGTAGCAGAGCGCGAATATTGTGGTCGTAACGCAATCCTGAACCGTGGCTGGAATGCAACAAGCCGCAAGTACGAGGCAACTACAGTCCAGTGGGATTTGAGTGCGCTTGAGACTGAATTCTCTGCAACAGAAGATAAGTCAAAGAATATGCTCTATCTTGAACCGACTTACATTCCCTATCTGGAAGGAAAGTCATCAAGCAGCGCATTTGTAGTTAAAAATTATAAAGGTGAAGTAGCAGACGATTTGACATTTAGTGTAGACAAGGCTGAACTTGCAACTGTTTCTGCTGCTGGCGTTGTTACTGCAAAAGAAAATCAGGATGGCGAACTGCTTGTGACCGCAACAAAAGGCACTCAGCAAGGTATTGCCCGCATTATTATTCTTAAGAAGTTTGTTCCTGCAACTGGTCTTGCTTTTGACAAAACTGCTGCCTTTGATATTGATAAAGATGACTCAGTAACACTTACTGCTACCTTTACACCGGCTGAAACGACAGATAAGAATATCATCTGGACTTCAGACAACACAAATGTACTTCGCGTACAGGGAAGTGGTGCAACAGGCAAAGGTTTGAGCGCAACTGTAACAGGCTTTGGTGTCGGTACCGCAACAGTTACGGCTACATCAGAAAAAACACCTTCTGTTTCTACTTCAATTACTATTACTGTTAAAGAAGTCTATGCTGCCCGCTACCTGCAGGAAAGCACAGGCTATAACCTGAACGCAAGTATTGACCATCGTGACGCTACTATCGTTGCAAACCCTGTTTCTTATGGATTTGCAGGTGGTGTTGAAGTTGCAACCCTTTCTGATGCAGATAAAGCCTGGGGCAACAACGGCTATAAGTTTATGCCGGTTGGTGAAGTTGACTGTCAGGATGGTGCAGACTTTGCATGGGCAGACTTTACGATTCGTGCAGCAGGAAGCATAAAACTTAAAGCAGTTACTGCAAATCTCTACAGTTCTTCAACAAGTAATCTGCGTGGAAAAGTCTATGTAAAGGTTGGCGACGGAGGATTTGTAGAGAAGGGTGAAGCTGCCGCTGAATCTAAGGCAATGAAATTCACCAAGCAGGATATTTCAACCGATGTAGAGGCTGGAAAGACTGTAACAATCCGCCTTGCTATTGCAATGCTCGCCGGTAAAACTCAGAAGAAGGTAACTGACGGTGTAATCGGCGGTGTAGTGATTTATTACGACATCACTGGTACTCCAGTGGCTTTCCAGGGTGCTGATGGTGACTATAATATCATCGATTATGCAACAGCAGCAGAAAAAACAGCTCAGGGCACAGCAATTGCTGACGGCAAGAGTGCTGACGGCATGGTATCATGGCACAACGTAACTTATCACTCAGACGGATATGGTCTCCAGATTCTTGGAAACAAGGATGCTACAATCACAGTTAAAGTTGGCGGACCTTCTGTTATCAGCATGGTAAGTTCTACCTATAGCGCCGGTACGATTACTGTAAAGAATAAGGCTGGCAATGTTATTGCAAGCGGTTCGACAAAAGTTGATACTGATAAAACGCCATTCTCATTCCTCTACACAGGAAGTGCCGCAGATGAACTGACAGTTGCTTTCAGCGGAGGTACAAGTTACATTGGAAAAATCAATGTTCGTGAGCTTACCACTGAAAAGGCAGAAATCAAGAGCGTAAAGATTAACGGTGCAGAAACCGTTTCTACAGCAACAACCGCTGGAGTACAGTTCACTGCAGCAGTTGAAGCAACCTACATGGCAAGTCCGGAAGTTACATGGTCATCAGACGATGAAACTATTGCAACCGTAAGCAGCGAAGGCCTTGTAAAAGGATTGAAAGCAGGCAAAGTAAAAATCAATGCCGTTTCAAAACTTGATGCAACAAAGAAAGACAGCCTTGAAATAACGGTTACAGAAGACGAAGTAAAACCTGTTGCTGGAACGACATATACCTACAATTTCAAGGATAAATCTACACCGGTTACAGATGCAACTGCTGGCTCTTCTAGCGATACATTCCTTTCATGGAATGACAAGTGGAAGTATCATGGCTCGTCATATGGTATTGTTAATACTAGTAAAGCTGGTGCAACTTTATCGATAAAAGTTGCCGGCGATGTTGTTGTTGGATTTACAGGTTACAATGCTGCTTCTGGCGTAATGAAGGTAACAGATGCTAACGGCGCAGTTGTTCTTGAATCAATGCCAATGAAAACTGGTAGCGATGCTACAACAAAAGAATTCATTTACAAGGGAGCTGCAACTACTCTCACCCTTACAAGTATAAGTGGCGACTGTTATATCTCAACTCTTACTGTAAAGCCGTGGACAAATGAAGTGGCTTCGGTAACTGCGGTTTCAGTAAGTGGTGCAGGTTCCGTTGCTGTTGGCCAGACAGTTACATTGAAAGCTGATGTAACAGCAACATATTTTGCTAATTCAGCAGTAACATGGGCTTCTGGTAATACTTCGATTGCAACAGTTGATGAAAATGGTGTTGTAACAGGCGTTGCTGCAGGTGATGTAACAATTACAGCAACAAGTGTTAATAATCCTGGAATTTCTGGCTCAAAAACAGTAAAGGTTTCAGCAGATGCTAATAATCCGATTTATGGTTATACATATGCCTACACACTTACTGGCGGTAAAGGAACACCATATACATCAGATGACGGCTTCCTGAAGGTAACAGCAAGCGGTGATAATGGTGGTCATGGTCTTATTATGAAAGACGGAAAT
>ODAI011833108.1_pt1 | contig 17851 bp, 13 predicted proteins | sample 1539321 | NCBI WGS metagenome assembly ODAI01 (sample SAMN02144231, study PRJEB22623) | gut metagenome | biome: sheep rumen | host: Ovis aries | place: New Zealand | reverse complement strand
GCCAACATGTAGAGGATGGCGTCGCCGCCTTTAGGCGGCTAATGCGTTTCAAGCCGCTTTGAGCGGCTCCCTGCTTTCAAGCCCCCGGCTCTGCCGGGGGTACCTGACTTTTGATTGAAAATTCAAAACCAAATTCGATATTGCTGTCTGAGCTTTTTTTTAGAAATTGATTCTTCAAAGCTCCAAAAATCAACTTCATTACCATAAAATAGTAATGGAACTTTTTTTTGAGATCTTAGACTTTGGCTAAGTACTTGAAAAAATCTCATAAATGTGTGCGCCAGTTCGGTGCAATGAGTACAGCTGGGTGAAAGTCCCAGCCCGGTAAGGGTAGTCGCCGCCGGTACATCCTCCTCGGAGCCGAAGCCGTGAGGTTAGGTTTAAGCAGAGGTGCCACTTGTAAAGGTGGGTGTCCCTGTTGAAGCAACGACCAACATACACGATGGAGTGTGCGAGTTGAACGCAGACGAACAGGAGGTAATGTCAAAAGGGAGTCTGCGTCCAGAAGTAGCCGTAATGCGAAAGCGTGAAGTGATTGAGCCTCGTAAGGATACATTTTGGCCCGACGCCCGAGGAATTCGGAAACGAGGGTAGCGGAAGCCGATTCTGTGCATTAAGAAGCAGGCCGATGGTAAGTGTCATCTGTATTGACTTGGATGGCATGCAGTCCGCCGGGGTCTAAGAGCATGGCGAGCACACATAAGGGACTTGTTGCATACCTGGGAGATCTGTCAGTTTCTGCAAATGAGCAGTAAGGGGATTAAAGGGTAAAACTGGAGAGAACCTGATGAATTGACAGAAGTCGGACCGCTCCATACTAGCGTTGAAGCCAGTGCAAGCTGGTGGAGCGAAGGGAGTTACAGGAAAGTAGTCGTTTCTTAGAGTCGACACATGCTGACACTTGAGGTCATAAACATGGAAACAAAAGCTCTATAAATGAGGACCCCGCAGGTGGTGAACTGCAAACGTCCGAAGATTACTTGGGAAGCCGAGTGCGTAAATAGCGCATGCTCGGTTTTACGGGCGGTGCCTAGAGTGATCTAGGCATCTACCCACCACTTTTTCCACTGCCATTTTTCCCAACAAGTATATTTAAATTATGAATATCTATATTGTTTGAATCGACTATTGAACGTAAGTTTTTAATTCTATATCTAATGATTTCGCTAAACATAATGTTTTTTTCGTACACTAAATTGTGATTTAATATTTGTTTTTTGCGACAAAATTTTTAGCATGTTGTTGATATATATTTATGGATCGATTTTACCTTACAAAAATTTTACGTTCCCGAGAACATCTTGCCAAAGAGCCTGGAGAAGAAGCCGGACTTGGCGGACTGCTTCTCGGCGTCGGTTGCAGGAGAGGCCTTCTGCTTCCTGACAGGCTGCGTGGCCTCGGGAACATAGCCGAGCTCGCGGGCAAGCTGCTCGAGCTCGCCGGCCCGCTTGGCATCTGCCTCAACGCCTCTGCCCTCGGCGAAGCATCTGGCAAGGCGCCAGGCTCCTTTGCCGGAACCCTTGCCGGCTGCCTGGCGGTAGCACTCGGCTGCCTTGGCAGGATCGGGCTCGCCGAGGCAGCCTTCCTCAAGCAGGACGCCCTGTTCGGCGAGGGCGTTGGCATCGCCCTGCGCGGCGGCCTTGCCAAGCCACTGGAAGGCGTCTTCAAAGCGCTCCTCGGCGAGTGCCGCTTCGCCGAGCATGGCAAGGGCAGGGGCAGATCCCTTTTCCGCCAGCACTTCCAGCATGCCCTTGGCCGTCTCCGCATCGGGGTCGCCGAACTCGCCGCGGAGCAGCCCTCTGGCCAGTTCGAACCGGGCGGCGTCGAGGCCGAAGTCCGCGGCTGCCTCCAGCATGGCCTTGGCCTGCGCAGGGTCCTTCGGGCCGCCCTGGCCGTCGCGCAGCATGGCGCCGAGCCTGGCCTGGGCGAGGGGATGCCCCTGTTCCGCAGCCCGGGAAAGCCAGAGGCGCGCCATCTGCAGATCAGGCTCGTCCTGGCTGGCGAGCCTGGCGCCGAGCAGCTGCTGGGCGCAGGCAAGTCCCTGGCCGGCAGCGGCCACGAGGCGTTCCTGAGCCTTCTGGGCGTCCTTGGGGACGCCGGCGCCGGCCTCGTGGCGCAGTGCGAGGGCCATGCCGGCAAGCGCGTCGCCATGGTCTGCCATCTCGGCCAGCTGGGCGATGCCGGCGCCGGAAAGTTCGGGTAGCGCCGGCAGGAAGGGCGACTTGTCCTTGTCGAAGCTTCTGGCCTCGTTCCAGGCTGCAAGGCGGGCGCATTCCGCCTCGGCTTCCTCCCTGGCCCTGGCGAGCATTTCGGGATCAGGAGCCTGCCCGGCTTGGCCAGCCTGGCCTGCCGGGGCGCCCGGGACCGCCGCAGGCGCCTGCTCCGCGCCGGAGCGCTCAAGCTGCTCCATCTTGGCGAGCGCAGCCTGGGCCTCCTGCATGCCGAGGCCGGCCGCGGCCTGCATGTGGGCCTTGGCCTTGGCCGGATCGGGCTCGCATCCGCTGCCATCCCAGCGCATGATGCCGGCGTTGTAGTGGGCTTCGGCGATGCCGGCACCGGCCGCCTGCTCGAAGAGGGCGAGGGCGCGTTCGGGGTCGGCGGGTCCGCCGAGCCCGCGCTGGCAGAGGGCCGCAAGATTGTAGAAGCTTTCCGCAAAGCCCGCTTCGCAGGCCTTTTCAAAGTGCTGGCGCGCCTGGACGTAGTCGCGGGGCAGAACCTTGCCTTCCATGTGAAGGAAGCCCAGCGTCTGGTGGGCGAGAGGTTCGCCCATGGCGGCTGCCTGCTGGTAGAGCTGGAGGGCTTTGGCCTTGTCGGGCGCCTCGCCCTGGCCCTGCTCGGCCATCTCGCCGAGCTTGCAGACGGCAAAGCCGCTGCCGCGGGAGGCGGCCTTCTCGAAGTAGGCTCTTGCCTTGTCGAAGTCCATCTCCATGCCTGCGCCGCCGGTCTGGTAGTCCAGGCCGAGCACGCAGCAGGCGCGGGCGTGCCCGCCCTCGCAGGCCTTGACGAGCCAGTGCTGGGAGGCTGCGAGATCCTGTCCTGTGCCCCGTCCCTCGGCAAGGCGGCGGGCCGTCTCGAACTGCGCTTCGCCGAAGCCGGCTTCGGCGGACTTGAGGAAGCAGGCGAAGGCCTTGGCCTCGTCCTTGGGAACGCCCCGTCCCTGATCGTAGAGCAGGGCGAGGGTATAGGGGGCGTGCTCGCTGCCGCCTTCGGTCGCTTCCTCGAGCAGCGCGACGCCTCTGGCATCGTCCTGGGGACCGCCCCTGCCGTTGAGGCAGAGTATGGCGAGGGCGTACTGGGCTTCGGGATAGTGCTTCTCGCAGGCCAGCTCGTACCACTGGCGGGCCTTGGCATCGTCGCGGGGGAGGCCTTCGCCGTCCATGCACAGGCGGCCGAGCCGGCACTGGGCTTCAGGAATGCCGCGTTCGGCCGCGTCCTCGTACCAGCGCACCGCTTCGGCCATGTCCTTCTTGACATCGGCAAGGCCATGCTCGACGAAGACGCCCATGTTGTAGAGGGCGAGGGGCACGCCCTGCATGGCCGCGGCCTTGAGCCAGGCAAAGCCTGTCTTCAGGTTGTCGGCGCTGGGATTCTCCCCGCCAAGGAGGGATGACGCCATTTCGAACTGCGCGTCGGCATAGCCTCCTTCGGCGGCCTTTTCCAGAAAGAGCTTGGCCTTGGCATCGTCCCTGGCCACGCTTTTGCCCTTGCCGTAGAGCTGGCTCATGCGGAAGAGGGCTTCCGGATGGCTCTGCCGGCAGGCCTGCTGGAGCCAGTAGACGCCAAGCTCGCTGTCCTGCTTGAGCCTGTCGCCGTCGAGGTACATGCGTCCGGCCTGGCACTGGGCGTCGGCAAGGCCAGCCTCGGCCGCCTTGAGCAGCAGGCTGGCAGCCTTGGCGGCATCGGCCTTGGGATCGGCGTAGAGGAGGTTGGCGAGCAGGTGCAGGGCTTCGATGCTGCCCTGATCCGAGGCCTGCTCGAAGAGCGTTCTGGCCTGTTCGGCATCGCCTGCCATGAGGCGGATGCGTCCAAGCTGGGTCTGGGCACCGGCGTCGCCGCCTGCGGCCTCCCGTTCAAGGCGCGCCAGATCCTGCGCGCTGGTCTGCTCCGTGTCCTGCACGGTCTCGCTCTGTCTGGCCGGTTCGGCTCCGCTCATGGTCATGCTCCAAAGGAAAGATGGTTGGGGGAAAGATGGTTGGGGGAAAGAGGGCCGGGGAAAAGAGGGCTGGGAAAAGACGGCTGGCTGGCGCAGGCGCGGGTGGGCCGGCGGACAGCATGGACGGCAGGGAGAGTACCCTGTATCGGGGCGGCAGGAAAGAGGAACCCGCAAAGCTGGATCCGATGGCTTGCCGGAGCTGGACTTGCGGGGGGCGGGTTTGCCGTGCCCGCTGCCGCCTTGTCCAGTTTGCAGGGGGCTCATGGCCTGCTGGCCCGGCTGGCGGGGGCTGTTCAGAGAGCAGGCATGCCATGAGGACTGCGGAGACGTGCCCGGAGCCTTGCGCGACATCGGCCTGTGGCGAGGGAGAAGCACGAAAAAGGTGCTGAAAACCGCATGGTTAGGGGCAGAACAGGATCAAAATATTCATTTTCGTGCAAAAGTAACCTTAAGAAACATTAAATTTCGTGCAAAAATAGAGAGCTCCGTGCCTGACAGCGTTTGCCTCATTCGTCCTGTTTGACTCTCGCATCGGCACATTTTGAAGAGTTTCTTTGGGCGATGGGCGATACAGCCACCGTACCCGCAATTCAGGAATTCTATGAAAAGCGAATGCCTCTTGGACAGGCGCTGCACCGGCGCGTGTTGAACGATTTCCGGCAGTACATGCTTGTGGGGGGCATGCCGCAGGCAGTGCTGGCCTATGTGAGGAACAAGGATTTTGCTAGAGCCGATCAGGTCAAGCGCGACATCCTCGATCTGTACCGCTCTGACATAGGCAAGTTTGCCCGTGCCCATGCAGGACGGGGCGGCACGGCTCTTCGATGAAATTCCGGGCCAGCTTGCCAAAAAGGAGAAGGTATACCGCCTCTCTGCTCTGGGCGAACAGGCGCGGATGCGCACCTATGAAGATGCCTTTCTCTGGCTGGCTGACGCCATGGTGGTCAATGCCTGCTTCAACGCGACTGATCCGCACGCAGGACTGGCGCTGAGCCAGGAAAGCGCCAGGCAGAAGTGCTACATGGCAGACACAGGCCTGCTGGTGACGCATGCCTTCAGGGACTCGCCGTATGTAGAAAACGACCTGTATCGCGCCATTCTTTTCGACAAGCTTGGCATCAACGAAGGCATGCTGATGGAAAACATAGTGGCGCAGATGCTGCGTGCCAAGGGATACAAGCTGTTTTTCTACTCCCGTCGTGGCGAGGATTACCGCACGGACACGATGGAAATAGATTTTCTTCTGCGCAAGGGGCGCAATGTCTGTCCTGTCGAGGTCAAGTCTTCGGGCTACAGGAAGCATTCCTCCCTGGACAAGTTCAGGCAGAAGTTTGCCAAGGCCATAGGCGAATGCTTCCTGCTCTATCCCAAGGACGTCATGGTCAGGGATGGCGTCGTGCACCTGCCCCTCTACATGGCGATGTTCCTGTAGCCGGCAGTGCCGAACCCCGGGTCTCGTTTCAAGTGCAGCGCGGGTCCCTGTGGGTTGAGTGATGAAATCACGACGGGTGCGAAAATGGGCAAGTGTGTTCAGGAAACTGATGAACGCCTCACTGCGGGTGTGCAAGGTCTCTGGGGCTGCGCTGGTCCCGCAGCTTTCGCATGCGCACGCCAGGCTGCCGGCCAAGCTGGGCGATGGCTTCCAGATGCCCCCAAGACATGCGGAAAGCCCCGCGCCATGGGACGCGGGGCTTTTGTCTTCCAGCCTAGTTGAGCAGGGAAGGCATTGCTCGGAGGATTCCTGAGCCTGGCTTGCCAGCTGCGGCGCGCAGCCTCGGGCAGGTGGTCGGGCTCAGGAAGAGGATGGCGCAGGCGCCGTGCGGCGGCTGGCGCCTGCGCCATAAGCGTCCAGCGGGTGCTGAGTTCGGACACCCGGCTGGTGCGCTGAATCGCCGGCGTTCAGGCCGGGGGATGCCGGCCTTGAGCCCTGCGGGAAAGCTGGGCTCTCTGGAACCGCCTGGGGCGCCCCGGCATCAGCCGGGCCGGGGCACCCCAGGCAGGGCGGGGCCTTTGAGAGAGCGGAGCAAAGGCACCCGGGAGGGGGATGCTAGATTTTGCCCTTGAGGGCCTGGGCGACGGTCTCGCCGAACTTGCCGAGCTCGTGGATGACGGTGATCCCGGCCTCCTGGAAGGCCTTGATCTTGTCTTCGCCACGGCCGGAGTTGCCGGTGATGATGGCGCCGGCGTGGCCCATGCGCTTGCCCTTGGGGGCGGTGAGGCCGGCGATGAAGCCGAAGACGGGCTTGGGATAGTTCGTCTCCTTGACGTACTGGGCCGCCATTTCCTCGCCGTTGCCGCCGATTTCGCCGATCATGCACACGGCCTTGGTCTCGGGGTCGTCGCGGAAGAGCTTGAGCATGTCGGTGAAGTAGAGGCCGGGCACCTGGTCGCCGCCGATGCCGCAGCAGGTGGACTGGCCGAGGCCCTGCTGGGTGAGCTGCCAGGTGGCTTCGTAGGTGAGGGTGCCGGAGCGGGAGATGAGGCCGATGGGTCCGGGCTCGAAGATGTAGCCGGGCATGATGCCGATCTTGCACTGCTTGGGCGTGATGATGCCGGGGCAGTTGGGGCCGATGAGCTGGGTGCCGTTTTTGGCGAAGAATTCCTTCACGCGGATCATGTCAAGCACGGGGATGTGCTCGGTGATGAGGATCACGAGCTTGACGCCGGCGGCCGAGGCTTCGCAGGCGGAGTCGGCGGCGCCCATGGCGGGGACGAAGATCACGCTGGTGTCGGCGCCGGTGGCCTTGACGGCCTCCTCGCAGGAGTTGAAGACCGGCACGCCGAGCACTTCCTGGCCGCCCTTGCCGGGGGTCACGCCGGCGACGACCTTGGTGCCGTACTTCATCATCTGCTCGGCGTGGAAGCGGCCTTCGCGGCCGGTGAGGCCCTGGACGATGACTTTCGTCTCGGAGTTGACAAGGATGCTCATTACGCCCTCCCGGTGATTTCAGCGATTTTGCGGGCGGCTTCGGACATGGAGGCCGCGGGATGGTAGTTGAGGCCGCTTTCCTTGAGGATGCGGCGCCCCTCCTCCACGTTGGTGCCTTCCATGCGGATGACGAGCGGGAGCGTCATGCCGGTGCGCTTGGCCGCGTTGACAACGCCCTGGGCGACGATGTCGCAGCGCAGGATGCCGCCGAAGATGTTGATGAGGACGCCCTTGACGTTGGGATCCTCGAGCATGAGGGAGAAGCCGGCCGCCACCATGTCCTCGTTGGCGCCGCCGCCGGCGTCGAGGAAGTTGGCGGGCGTGGAGCCGGCCTGCTTGATGGCGTCCATGGTGGCCATGGCGAGGCCTGCGCCGTTGACCATGGTGCCGACTTCGCCGCCGAGGTGGACGTAGTTGACGCCCGCTTCCTTGGCCTTGAGCTCGAGGGGATCGGCCTCTTCGGGGTCGTCGAGGGCCGCGATGGCGGGATGGCGCTTGAGGGCCGCGTCGTCGAAGTTCACCTTGGCGTCGAGGGCGACGAGGTGCCCCTCGGCGTTGACGCAGAGCGGGTTGATCTCGACGAGGACGGCGTCCTCTTCCTTGGCGAGCCTGACCAGGCCCTGGAGCATTTTGACGCCTTCGCCGACCTGCTTGGCGTCGAGGCCGCAGCCGAAGAAGAGCTTGCGGGCCTGGAAGGGCCAGATTTCGTGGGCCGCGTCGAGCTTGCAGGTGAAGATGTGGTCCGGCGTCTCGGCGGCCACGGTTTCGATGTCCATGCCGCCGTCGGGGGAGGCCATGCAGGCGAGGCGGCCGGCCGTGCGGTCGAGCACCACGGCGAGGTAGAGCTCGCGGGCAATGCTGGTGCCGCTCTCCACCCAAACCTTGTGGACGATCTTGCCGGCTTCGCCCGTCTGCTTGGTGACGAGCTTCATGCCGATGATGGCCTTGGCCGCGGCCTCGACTTCCTCGACGGTCTTGCAGACCTTGACGCCGCCAGCCTTGCCGCGGCCGCCGGCGTGCACCTGGGCCTTGACGACCCAGGGCCCCTCGAGCTTGCCGGCGGCCTCGACGGCCTCCTGGGGAGTGAGGGCGAGGAAGCCCTGCGGAACCGGGATGCCGTATTTGGCGAAAAGGCCCTTGGCCTGGTACTCATGTATGTTCATGACTGCTCCATTTGTTGCTAGTAGCCCCGGAAAGCATTCGCCATGAAGACAGCAGTCCGCAGCTCCTGCGGCCTTCCGGGGCCGTAACCCGTACGAGAACGGCTCAGCTTGCGCGGTCCTCCCCCCGCGGGGGAGGGCCGCAGCCGTTCAGACTCTACCAGACCCTTTCCACGCTCTCGCCCAGCTGGAGGCCGAGATCGAGAGCCTGGTTGTTGGCTTCGTGGAATGCGGGCTTGAACTTGTCCGTCAGGCATTTCCTCACGGCGTCGACGTCGACGATCTTGGTGAGGGAGAGCAGGACGCCGAGCACGCAGATGTTGAGGGCCTGGGTCTTGTGGAACTTGGCCACCACCTCGCGGTGCATGGGCAGTCCCACGTAGTGGGCGTCCATGCGGCGCTCGGGCTGCACGAGATCGGAGTCGAAGAGCATGATGCCGTTGGGGCGGATGAGGGGGAGGAACTTCGCGCAGGCCTGGTTGGTCAGCGAGACCAGCACGTCGGGGTGCAGGACCTGGGGGAAGAGGATCTCGTTGTCGGAGATGATGACGTCCGAGCGGGTGGCGCCGCCGCGGGCTTCAGGGCCGTAGGCCTGGGTCTGCACGGCGTTGTGGCCGCCGTAGAGGGACGCGGCCTGCGCCAGGAGGATGGCCAGGGAGATGACGCCCTGGCCGCCGGAACCGGAGAGAAGAAAACGGGATGTCATGGCTAGTCCTTCCTCACCTTCGCGATCAGCTTGTCGTACTCTTCGCAGTATTCGGGCGCGTCGATTTCCTTGAACACGCCGCGGGCGATGAGATTGGGGTTCTCCTCGAGCTTCTTGGAGCCGAGGAGGGCCGTGTTGTCCCTGTACCACTCAAGCATCTGCACGGGACCGCCGAACTTGTTCTTGCGGCCGAAGTAGGTCGGGCAGTCGGAGAGGATTTCGACCACGGAGAAGCCCTTGTGCTTCCAGGCTTTCTTGATCAGGGAGGTGATCTCGTTGACGTGGAAGGTGGTGGTCCTGGCGACGAAGGTCGCGCCGGCGCCGAGGGCGAGCTGGACGGTGTCGAATTCGCGGTCGATGTTGCCGTAGGGCGCGGTGGTCGCCTTGATGCCCCGCCCGGAGAGCGGGGAGAACTGGCCGCCGGTCATGCCGTAGATGCGGTTGTTCATGATGATGGCGACCATGTCGATGTTCCTGCGGCAGGCGTGGATGAAGTGGTTGCCGCCGATGGCCGTGGCGTCGCCGTCGCCCATGGGCACGAAGACGTTGAGCTCGGGGCGGGCCAGCTTCAGGCCCGTGGCGAAGCCGAGGGCGCGGCCGTGCAGGGTGTGCATGGAGTGGAAGTCCACGTAGCCGGAGATGCGGGCGGAGCAGCCGATGCCGGACACGAGGCTGATCTTCTCCTGCGGGATGCCGAGGTCGTCGATGGCGTGGAGCAGGCCGTTGAGGATGATGCCGTGTCCGCAGCCCGGGCACCAGATGTGGGGGAAGAAGCGCTTGCGGATAAGATTCTGGATGCTCATTAGAAGCCCCTCCCGTCAATCAGGCGGATGGCCTTGGCGATGTCGTCGGGCGAGATGTAGTGGCCGTCGATGCGGTTGGCGAGGAAGACGCGCTCGGGACGGTCGACCACGCCCTTCACCAGATTGGAGACCTGGCCCATGTTCATTTCGGCGACGAGAACGGTTCTGGCGTTCTTCGTCTTTTCGCGGACGAGTTCCTTGGGGAAGGGCCACAGGGTCTGCAGCTCGAGCATGCCGATCTTCTCGCCGCGCTGGCGGCGGTCGGAGGCGTACTGCTTCACCGTGCGGGCGGAGGCGCCGTAGGAGATGATGACGGTTTCGGCGTCGTCAAGCTCGAATTCCTTCCAGCGGGCGAGGACGGCGGAGCGGTTCTCGATCTTGTCGAAGAGGTGGTGGTTGAGCTTGGCGACCATTTCCGGATTCTGGGTGGGGAAGCCCCAGATGTCGTGGTGCAGGCCCGTCACGTTGTAGCGGTGCTTGCCGCCGAAGTCGGACATGGGGAGCCTGCCGTCCTCGCGGGGGAGGTAGGGATGGTAGGCCACGCCTTCCTTGACTTCGGTGTGCAGGCGCTCGACGGTTTTCAGCACGCCCTCGGCGGGCACGACGAGCTTTTCGCGCATGTGGGCCACTTCGGCGTCGAAGAGCAGGATGACGGGCGTGCGGTAGGTCTCGGCCATGTTGAAGGCCTCGACGGTGATGGCGAACACGTCCTGGACGCTGGAGGCGGTGAGGGCGATGATGGAGTGGTCGCCGTGGCAGCCCCAGCGCGCCTGCATGACGTCGGACTGGGAGACTTCGGTGGGCAGGCCCGTGGAGGGGCCGCCGCGCATGGCGTTGACCACGACGCAGGGAATCTCGGCCATGACGGCGTAGCCCAGGGCCTCCTGCTTCAGGGAGAAGCCGGGGCCGGAGGTGGCGGTCATGGACTTGCGGCCGGCCAGGGAGGCGCCGCAGACGGCGCACATGGAGGCCAGCTCGTCTTCCATCTGCACGAACTTGCCGCCGTTGACGGGAAGCAGCTCGGCGAGGCACTCGGCCACTTCGGTGGACGGCGTGATGGGGTAGCCGGCGAAGAAGCGGCAGCCGGCGTAGATGGCGCCGCGCGCGCACGCCTCGTTGCCCTGGACAAAGAGAGTCTGTTCGCTCATCACTTGGCCTCCTTCGGCTTCCTGTCCTTCACGACGGTGATGGCAAGGTCAGGGCAGTAGTGTTCGCACAGGCCGCAGTAGATGCACTTCTCCGGGTCGCGCTCCATCTTCTCGGCGATTTCGTCGAGGGTGAGCGCTTTCTTGGGACAGAAGGCAACGCAGACGCCGCAACCCTTGCACCAAGACTTATTGAAAATGTATTCGCTCATTTCGCACCTGGTTATGTGTTTGTTTCGCCGGCGGGGCGCCCTGGCATGGCGGGGGCACCCCGTGGCGTTGAGGTGTCGGGATTGGGCCTACATGTGGTCGCAGATGGCCTTGCCGAAGGCCGAGCAGGCGACCTTGGTGGCGTCGGGCATCTGGCGGGCCAGGTCGTAGGTCACGGTCTTGCTGGCAACGGCGCCCTGGACGCCCTTGCGCACGAGGTCCGCGGCCTCGGTCCAGCCGAGGTAGTCAAGCATCATGGCGCCGGACAGGATGATGGAGCCGGGGTTGGTCTTGTCGAGGCCGGCGTACTTGGGAGCGGTGCCGTGGGTGGCTTCGAAGATGGCGTAGCCGTCGCCGATGTTGGAGCCCGGCGCCATGCCGAGGCCGCCGACCTGCGCGGCCAGGGCGTCGGACATGTAGTCGCCGTTGAGGTTGGGCATGGCGAGCACGCTGTATTCGCGGGGACGCAGCAGGATTTGCTGGAACATGGCGTCGGTGATGCGGTCCTTGATGACGATCTTGCCTTCAGGAGCCTGGCCGTCGGTGAGCTCGGACTCGGGAATGGTCACGTCGCCGAACTCTTCCTTGGCCACCTCGTAGCCCCACTTGCGGAAGCCGCCTTCAGTGAATTTCATGATGTTGCCCTTGTGGACCAGGGTCACGCTGGGCAGCTTATGGTCGATGGCATACTGGATGGCCATGCGGACCAGGCGCTTGGTGCCGAATTCGGAGATGGGCTTGATGCCGATGGAGGAGCCGGGACGCACTTCCTTGCCGGAGAGTTCCTTGATGACCTCGATGAGGCGGTTGGCTTCAGGGGTGTTGGAGTCCCACTCGATGCCGGCGTAGAGGTCTTCGGTGTTCTCGCGGAAGATGATCATGTTGACGGCGTCGGGATCCTTCACCGGGCTGGGCACGCCGGGGATGTGGCTCACGGGGCGCACGCAGGCGTAGAGGTCGAAGAGGCGGCGCAGCATGACGTTGACGCTGCGGAAGCCCTTGCCCACGGGGGTGGAGAGGGGGCCCTTGATGCCGACGCGGTACTTGGTGATGGCGTCCATGGTGGCCTGGGGGACGAACTCGCCGGAGCGCTTCCACTCGTCCTCGCCGGCGCCGACGGTCAGCCATTCAATTTTGCGCTTGCCGCCGTAGGCTTTTTCGACCGCCTTGTCCAGGACGGGCTTGCAGGCGTTCCAGATGTCGGGGCCGATGCCGTCGCCGGGAATGCAGGGGATGATGGGATCGTTGGGGACAATGAGTTTGCCGTTTTCGTACTTGATGCCAGTGCCCATGGTGCTTGCTCCTTAAGGTTTGCTGTATTGGACGGGTAATGCGTGATATGCGGACGCCCTCCGGGCGCGGCGCGGGGCTGGGCGCTCCTGCGCCGCGCCGGGGGCGCAGTGCGGACCTATTTATAGTGGTTGATGAGGCAGCCGGCGAGGAGAATCTTGCGCTCCTCGGAGGCCATGCCGGGCAGCTTGAGCTCGATGGCCGTGCCCTTGCCGCCTCTGAACCAGGTGGCCTTGACGGACTCGGCGCCGCTCTCGAGGGCCTGCTTCACGCCGGGGACGTAGACCACGTCGCCGGTTTCCAGCGGGCAGTTCTCGACGTCGTCGACCACAAAGGGCAAAAGGCCCCAGTTGATGCAGTTGGAGCGGTACCGCTTGGTGGCGTAGGCGCCGGCGATGTTGCCCCAGCCGCCGAGGACCTTCTGGCAGGAGGCAGCCTGCTCGCGGGCGGAGCCGTCGCCGGGGTAGACGGCGAAGACCACGGAGCCTATGCCGGTGCCCTTGGCGTCCCTGGTCGCGTCGAGGCCGGCTTCCTGGAAGAGGGCCGCGACCTCGGCGGGCATGGCCTTGCCCTCGGCGAGGGCCTTCTGGCGGGCGCGCTCGACGTCGCGGACGGCCTTGGCGCGGGCCACGTACTCGGGATCCTTGGCGCGCAGAGTGTACTCGGCCATGCGCTCGGGGTTGGAGCGGAAGGCGGAGGGCTCGCCGGAGGCGATGAAGTCGTCGGTGGTGGTGACCTTGTCGCGCAGGGCGATGGCGACCTTGAGCACGAGGTTGTCGGGCATGGCGATCATGTCCGGCCAGTCGCCGATGTTCGGGCCCCTGACGAGCTCGGCTTCAGGCTCCGCATGGCCCTGGCCGTGGAAGACGTTGTTGCGGTAGACGGTGTCGTCGAAGCCGTAGACCTTGGGCGTGTCCGGGGTGTCCTCGCCGGCGGGGGTGAGGAAGCCGCCGTTGAGCATGGTGGCGGTGATGGAGCGGGCGTCCATGAGGGCCACGTAGGAGAGCTGGCCGCCGGCACCCTTGGAGCCTTCGCGGTGGGCGAAGTTGCGGGTGACGTGGCGCACGGAGAAGCAGTTCTGGCCAGGCACGTCGCCGGCGCCGAAGCAGGGGCCGCAGAAGGCGGTGCGGATGGAGACGCCGGCGCTGACGAGGTCGGCGAGGGCTCCGGTCTTGATGAGCTCCTGCAGCACGGGCTGGGAGGCGGGGTAGACGGAGTAGTTCACGCCGCAGGCGCCGATGGTCTTGCCTTTGAGCATGCCGGCCACGACCGCGAGGTTGCCGTAGAGGCCGCCGCAGCAGCCGGAGACGGTGGCCTGGTCGATGCGGAACCTGCCGCCGACGACTTTGGACTTGAGATCCGGCACGTCGGCGTACTTGTCGCCCATGAGCTTGCGGGCGCGGGCTTCGACTTCGCCGAGGTAGTCGAGGGGAGCCTTGTTGAACTCGGCAATGGCAACGCCGAGGCTGGGATGGAAGGGCAGGGCGATCATGGGCTCGATGGTGGAGAGATCGACTTCGACCACGCGGTCGTACCAGGCGCCCTCGTCGGGATTGAGCTCCTTGTAGTCCTGCTCCCTGCCGTGGGCAGCCAGCCACTCGCGCACGGTCTCGTCGGTGGACCACACGCTGGAGAGGCAGGCGGTCTCGGTGGTCATGACGTCGACGCCGAGGCGGTAGTCCATGGCGAGGTTCTTCACGCCGGGGCCGAAGAATTCCATGACCTTGTTCTTCACGACGGCGTCGGGGAAGAGGGCGGTCACGAGGGCGATGGCCACGTCGTGGGGGCCGACGCCGGGCCTGGGCGCGCCGGTGAGGTAGATGGCGACCACTTCGGGGCTGTCCACGTCCCAGGTCTTGCAAAGGATCTGCTTCACGAGCTCGCCGCCGCCTTCGCCGACGCCCATGCAGCCGAGCGCGCCGTAGCGGGTGTGGGAGTCGGAGCCCATGACCATCTTGCCGGAGCCGGCAACCATTTCGCGGGCGTACTGGTGAATGACAGCCATGTTCGGGGGCACGAAGTCGCCGCCGTACTTGCGGGCCGCGGAGAGGCCGAAGCGGTGGTCGTCGGCGTTGATGGTGCCGCCGATGGCGCAGAGGCTGTTGTGGCAGTTGGTGAAGGCGTAGGGAACCGGGAACTTCGTGAGGCCGGAGGCGCGGGCAGTCTGCACGATGCTCACGTAGGTGATGTCGTGGCTCATGAGGGCATCGAAGCGGATGCTCATCTTGGAGGCGTCTTCGGAGACGTTGTGGTTCTTGAGGATGCGCTGGGCGATGCCGAGGGCTTGGCCGGCGCTTTCGCGGGTGGCGTTGAAGTCGAACTTGCCGCCGCGCAGGCAGGCGCCTTTGTCGCTGACTTTGATCATGAAGCTCTCCTTGAGTTGTGCAGGCTGGGCTGGGGAGGCGCCGTCGGCGTCTGCGTCCGGTCCTCTGGGGAGGGGGGCTGGCCCCTCGGGTTCCCGGCCGGCCTTGCCGCTCCGCCGCTGAAGCGGGGAGGCCGGCCGGGCCGGGAGAAAATTCTGCTGCAGCTTTGGCCTTCCGGGCCGCCTCTCTGCTGGGAGGGCACGCTGCGTGCGCCTTGGTGGCAAGGTTCGCGCGAAGCCGCTTCCGGGACGGGCTCGGGGCCGCGGGCTCAGGACCGCGGGGGTGGGGGCTTGGGGAGGAGGCGGCGGCGCCGGGCCGCCGCCTCGGGGTGGAACTGTCTAGCCGGCTAGTCCCATTCGCGGTGCTCGTAGGCGTTGCGGACGAGCGCGAAGTAGCGGTAGACGATGTGCACGAACTTGCCGGTGGTCATGGAGAGGAAGAAGCCCAGGACCAGGCCGAGGTGCACGCAGAGGAGCAGGCCCATGGCGGAGGTGCCGCGCAGGAGGAGCAGCAGCAGGCCCGACAGGGAGACCAGGAAGAGCAGGGTGGTGAAGGACATGTCCATGCCCACGGACTGCGCGTCGTAGGGGCGGTGGTCCATGCGGGTCTTCAGCCAGAGCAGGCCGCCGGTGCCGTAGCACAGGGCGAGGCCGGACACGGTGCCGATGAAGGGGGGCAGGCTGAAGATGCTGAAGGGAGACGGGATGCCAAAGCCGTGCTCGTACAGGAAGGCGATGCCCGTGGCGACCATGCAGCCGAGGAAGCCGTAGAAGGTGAAGTGGTGGAACTTCCTTCTGATGAGGCTGAACTTGTCGTCGGGATAGTTGCAGCCGTCGCCGTTGCCCTCGAGGTAGCGGAGGGGGAAGGCGTCTTTCATAGCCTGGATGTGGTTGGACAGCTTCCACAGTTCCTCAGGCTTGGACTCGGTGATGCGCCACATGTTCTTCACGCCGCGATAGAGGGCGTAGATGCCGAAGAAGAAGGCGGCCATGAAGATCACGCACATGAGCCAGTAGGGGATGACCTTGTAGAAGGATTTGGGGCCGGGCACGGCGGTGAACAGGGCCTGGGGACCGTTGAAGAGCATGGTGCCGGCGATGAAGAGAATGATGGCGATGGAGGTCATCGCGAAGATGTAGAGCCCGTTGTTCTTGAAGAGCTTGCTGAAGCAGCCGGGCCACGCGAATTCCTGGTAGGTCTCCTTGCGGAGCTTCGCCATGACTTCGGGGTAGTTGAGGTCGAATTCATGCGGCGGAGCGTACTGGCAGGCGTAGTAGCAGCCGCGGCAGTTGTGGCAGAGGTTGGCAAAGTACTTGAGTTCAGGGTCGGTGAACTTGCGGCGCATTTCCATCACCGGGAACACGGCGCAGAAGCCTTCGCAGTAGCGGCAGGCGTTGCATATGGTGGTGCAGCGGTGCGCTTCTTTCATCACTTCGCTAGACATTCATGGCCTCCTTGCCGGCCCTGCGGCCGAACACTGTTCCGATGGTCATGCCGAACCCGGCCATGTAGCCCTGTCCGAGCACGTTGCCGGAGGTGATTTCGCCGGCGGCGAAGATGTTCTTGAAGACGCCGCCGTCTTCCTTCTCGACCTGCATGCGCTCGTTGAGGGCGAGGCTGAGGTAGGAGAAGGTGATGCCGGGGCGCAGCATGTAGCCGTAGAAGGGCGGGGTGTCGATGGGACGGGCCCAGTTGGTCTTGGGAGGCTCGAGGCCTTCGACCGTGGCCACGCCGTCCTTGTCGCCCGAGTTGAACTTGGAGGTGTCGCTGGGACAGTGGGCGTTGAACTCGTCCACGGTGGCCTTGAGGCCGGCCGGGTCGATGCCGAGCTCGCCGGCGAGGTCCTCGATGGAGTTGGCCTCGAAGGGCGGGAAGACGGAGGGCATGAAGAGGTTGATGGCCTTGGAGTCGATCACGATGTAGGCGACCTGGTCCGGCTGGCCGGCAACGAGGCGGCCCCAGATGGCGTAGCGCTTGGGCCAGATTTCCTCGCCTTCGTTGTAGAAGCGCTTGCAGTCCTTGTTGACCGCGACGCCGAAGGGCACGCAGTCGAGGCGGGTGCAGATGCCGCCGTCGAACTTGGGCGCGCGGCCGTCGATGGCGACCATGTGGCCCTGGGTGGGATCGCCGAGGGTCTTGCAGCCGTGGTCCATCATGACTTTCAGCATGCGGCCCTTGTCGTAGGGAGTGCCGCGGACCAGGAAGTTGGCGGCCTGCGGGCCCCAGGAGTTCTTCAGCCACTCGGTGTTGGCCTGGTAGCCGCCGGAGGCGAGGACAACGGCATTGGCTTCGATGCGGAAGGTTTCGCCTTCCATCTTCACCGTGCAGGACTTGAATTCGTCGTTGACGATCTCGAGGTCGAGGGCTTCGGCTTCGTAGAGTATCTCGACGCCGAGCTTTTCGGCCGTGGCGTAGTAGGCGTTGATGAGCGCCTTGCCGCCGCCGAGGAAGAAGCCGTTGGTGCGGGAAAGGTGCAGGGTGCCCTTCATGGCGGGCTGGAAGCGCACGCCCTGCTCCATCATCCAGTCGCCAACGTTGTTGGATTCGCGGATGACGAGGCGGGCCATCTTTTCAATGGTATTGCCCTTGGTCACGCCAAGCAGGTCCTGGTAGCACTCGTCCTCGGTGTAGGGACCGGTGAGGAAGCTGTTCTTGGCCGGGTGGATGTAGCGGATGTTGCGGGTGTGGCGGGAGTTGCCGCCGCGGACGTCTTTGGGAGACGACTCAAGCAGAATGACCGACGCACTGGGCCGTTCGCGCTTGGCGGTGATGGCCGCGCAGAGGGCCGCGTTGCCGCCGCCAACGACGAGAAGGTCGTATTTGCGCCGCAGATTGGTTTGGGAATTGCTCATTATTCCTCCGAGCTGGTTTGCGCTGCCACGCAGGGCAGCTTCCACAGTCAACGCGCCAGAAGCCTGCGGGCTTTCCGCGTTGATGGCTGAGATTCTGGCTTGCCTCTCTCTATGCAAAAGGCGTTCCAAAGCGATCGCGACGGCCCCGGACGCCGTGCGGCCCCCCCCCCGCCTTTCCCGACGCGGCCCTGCGGAGAAGAACTTGAAATAAGTTTTCAAATCATCTCTGCATCCTTGCGG
>ODAI013357902.1_pt1 | contig 17852 bp, 13 predicted proteins | sample 1539321 | NCBI WGS metagenome assembly ODAI01 (sample SAMN02144231, study PRJEB22623) | gut metagenome | biome: sheep rumen | host: Ovis aries | place: New Zealand | reverse complement strand
TATGTTTGACACCGTCGGGCAGCGCTTCTGGAGTGCGTTTGACATCAACTGCCAGCTTGCGGACGACGGGTCGCCTTGCGTGGGCAAGTGGTCGGATGGCATCCAGACGGTCGAAATCGTCTCCGATGTGCAATCCCTCCGCATTTCCATCCGCCAAGAGTGATAAACAGTCGGGGACAGACCTAACGGAACCCATAATACTTGGAAGACGAGAGGAGGATTGCTGATGAAGAGATTTGCATGGATCGTTGCCGTGGCTTGCGCTGCAGGGTGCTCGGGGCTACGGATCGCCGAATCAGTACCTGAAGGGCCGACGGTACTCGACATGCTGCCTGTGATCAGCCGTGGCGGGGACATCTACGGGAACGGCAATCGCGAACCTCTGGATTTGTCGCGGGAGATTTTGTCCGGACGCGTTTGCTGGAAGGGGCGGTATTGGGAACAGATCGGGCAAGAGAAGAAAGGTGAACTTCGCACGGTCCGGATAGATCCCGACGGCAAGGAGACCGTCCTTGAATCCGAACCCATCGACAAGCCGATCTGGCCGAAGTTGTTGGATTCGCATTTCAGGCAGTTTCTTAAACATTCGGGACGCCCTCCGGCGTCTGTGAGCCGGGTTGAATTCAATCCGAAGGAGACGGAGGGCATAGTCTGGTTCGGAGACGAGAAGGTAATTGTCGACGACAGATTGCTGATGGACCTGTCGATCGGCAGTTTCACGAACTTAATCGCTACGGCCGACAAGATTGTTATCCGTGACGGCGGGCACGACTGCTGCGGTGCAAAGATCGACGAACAGCCGGTATTGTCTGTGGTGACGAACGCGTCTGAAATCGCGGAGTTCAACGCGCGGATCAAGTTCTCAGTGAGTGATGGAATGTGGTGCTGTGGCTGCTGCGGGCATCCAGGCATCGACTGGTGGAAAGACGGACGGCGGATTGTCTTGGCGTCCGCACAGCATGGCATTGCGCTGCGGTGGCGCGACTTCCCATGCGATATGCCGTTTACGCCAGATTCCGTCAAGGCGCTCGCAGAGTGGTTTAAGGGTCGCGGACTTGGCGGCCATTGGGGCGGGTGTCGGTGAAAGACCCCGCGGAACAGTTGTAAAAGGCCTGTTTGCGTGTAGTTGCCGCGGCAGATTTGACGCGTGGTTGATTTCGGCGTGGCAGTTTCGCTATAATACGCCCCAAAGCCGTTGAGGATGAGGAAATTGCTGGAAAACAGCGAATGAAAGGAGCAGGGGTGTGATTGCGCGAATGATGTTTGTGCGGGCCGTCGTGGGAACGGCGATTGCGTGGATGCTTCTTGCAGAAGTGTGTGGGTGCAGGGCGCCGCTTGCTTCTGAAAGAACGGAAGCGTTATCTGCGACAGAGCCCCAGGAACAAGCAAAAGACGGTGATGCCACAGCGCAGTACAATCTGGGTATATGCTACTACAACGGCGACGGCGTTGTGGTGGACAAAGCTGAAGCGATTAAGTGGTTTCGCAAGGCGGCGGTTCAGGGATATCCGCAGGCGCAAAGTATTCTTGGCTCTTGCTATTTCAAAGGCGAAGGCGTTGCGGAGGACCAAGCAGAGGCGGTTAAATGGTTTCGCAAGGCGGCGGAGAAGGGGCATCCAGAATCGCAGGGGATGCTTGGCTTGTGTTATTTCAAAGGCGAAGGCGTTGCGGAGGACCAAGCCGAGGCGGTTAAGTGGTTTCGCAAGGCGGCGGAGAAGGGGCGTCCAGAATCGCAGACTATGCTTGGCATGTGCTATTTCAAGGGGAAAGGTGTTGCGGTGAACTACGCCGAGGCGGTTAAGTGGTTTCGCAAGGCGGCGGAGAAGGGGCGTCCAGAATCGCAGACTATGCTTGGCATGTGTTATTTAAATGGCGAAGGTGTCGCGGCAGACAAAACTGAGGCGGTTAAGTGGCTTTGGAAGGCTGCAGAGCAGGGGTATCTGCTGGCGCAGGAAGAATTGGAGAAAATATCGGGGACAGTCCCCGCGGAACAGTTGTAAAAGGCCTGTTTGCGCGTTGGTGACGTTTTGCGTGCCGGCGAGACACCATATCCACCGAGGCCGTAGGCCGAGCCGCGTAAGCGGGCGCTAGCGTGGCGCTCTCCCAGTTAGTGGCGATAGGGTCGATTAGGGTCAGATAGAGTCAAGTAGAGTCGGATAGCGATAGCTTTTCGGCTTGTTTAGCGGATGCTTTTAGCCGAGTAGGTTGATTAGTAACTGTTGAGGTGGCTTGAATGGGTTTAACATGTAATGAGGAAGCGGGGAGAGTGACCGCACACTGGAAGGCAGACCAGCACGCACAAAGTAACAACGAGTAATCACGATTGCATTTACATTCGCACTTCCGAACGGAAATTTGCTATAATTTCCACGCTATGGAACAGGAAGAATCACCTAAGCTCGACCTCGGCTCGCTCGGGTCGTTTGACTTCACCCCGGATTGGGCGAAGAAGGACGCCGGAGTCACCGTAGGGAAAGTCCGACCGGAGCGCGATCGCCCGGCGTTCACTGACAAGAAGTCGTTTGGCGATAAGCGCCAGTTTGGAGAAAAGCGCTCCTTCGGCGAGAAGCGCCAGTTTGGCGGGAAGAAGCCATTCTCGCGCGATGGCGACCGCAAGCCGTTTGGCCGCGGCCCTGCGGCGGAGCGCCCGCGCCCCCTCGACGTCGACGTCAAGATTCTTCCCGAGACGAAGGCGCTCGGTACGATCATCCGCAAGCTCCAGCAGGACGCACACGCCTATAAGCTCAAGGATCTCGCCTATTTCTTCCTCGACAATCCCGGCTCGGTCCTTCTCAAGATCACGCCCCGCGCCGCGGAAGGCGCGCAGGCGCAGCAGACGTTCTGCCAGTGCAAGGCGTGCGGCTTCGCCTCTGTAAAGGAAGAGGACGTCGTGGAGCATGCGCTCTCGGCTCATCTCTCCGACTACTACGACTCGAAGGAAGTCGAGGTCGAGCCGCCCAAGGGCAATTTCAGCTGTGTCGCGAAGTGCGGTCTTTCTGGCGAGCTTCTCGGCCCGCCGAACATCCACGAGTTCAACGCCATCGTCAAGGAGATGATCCGCACGCGCTACCCCGACATGTCCGAGGAACAGTACCGCTCGAAGATCGAGATGGTGCGCGATCCCGAGACGATCGAGGCGTGGCGCAAGGGCGCGGTGAAGAAGACTGTATTCGTGCCGAAAGGCCAGGCCGAAGTCGAGGGCGTCGCGACGCTCACACGCGAGCAGGCCGAGGGCGAGTTCCGCCGCACGGTCCTTCCGTCGCTCATCGACCGCCCGAAGAACCTCATGATAACGGCCGACGTCGCCATGAAGAGCCCGGTGAAGCCGCTCGTGTGGGCGGTGCGCGACGCGCTCGAACTTGAGCGCCGCTCGCCGTACAACATGTGCTTCGCGCTCAGAGGCGCGTTCCACCACCGCAAACTCAACTTCTTCCGCGCGAACGATGCGCGCGGCCCCGAATTCGTCACGAGCGCCGAGCTCAAGGAGTTTGATGCCGCGCACGCGATTCCGGAACTCGCGGCCGTGGCGAAGTTCATCGCCGAGCATCCGTGCTGCGACAGGACCGAGCTGCCGGCGGGCGAGGGAACGTTGCAGCATCTCCAGTGGCTCGTATCCACGGGACACGTTGTCGCGTTCGCGAAGATGGGCGTCTACTCGGCCGTCGAGAAGTTCCCGAAATACGGTCCGCAGTGGAAGAAGCGTTTCGCTAAGGCCGCCGCGCCGCAGCCAGCAGCCGAAGCGGCTCCCGCACCGGAAGCGACTCCCGCCGCGGAAACGCCCGTTGCAGAGGCACCAGTTGCGGAAACGCCCGTTGCAGAGGCGCCAGTTGCGCCCGCCGTAGAGGAAGTGCCTGCCGCGCCAGTCGCAGAAGAAACGCCTGCCGCGCCCGAAGCACCGGTGGCGCAGGATACAACAGTTTCAGAAGAGAAGAAAGAAGAACCACAGAATGAAGCTCCCACTCAGTTGGCTGAATGACTACGTTAAAGTCGACGACATCGACCCAAAGGAACTCGCCGAAAAGCTGACCCGCGCAGGGTTGCAGGTCGAGGCGATAGAGACGGTCGGTGGCACGCCGCTTTCCGATTTGATTGTCGTTGCTGAAGTTCTGGAATGCGAGGCGCATCCCAATTCCGACCACCTGCACGTCTGCAAGGTGACGGATGGCAAGGAGACCTATCAGGTCGTGTGCGGTGCGCCGAACATGCGCAAGGGAATCAAGACCGCGTTTGCGAAGATCGGCGCGGCAATCCCGGAATTCCTCGACAAGAACGGCAATCCCGAGAAGATCAAGAAGGGCAAGCTGCGCGGCGTCGAGAGCTTCGGCATGTGCTGCTCGGAGAAGGAGCTCCACATCGGCGAGGGCAACGCCGGAATTATCGAGTATCCCGCCGAGACGCCGACGGGCGCGCTCGTCCGCGACGTCGCGAAGCTCGAGAAGCCCGAGACGGTCTTCGACATCGAAATCACCTGGAACCGCCCCGACGCGCTTTCTATTGTCGGGCTCGCGCGCGAGTTCTCCGCGATCCTTAACCGCCCGCTGACGCTTCCGCCTGTCGATTTCACCGAGTGCGATGTCGATGTGAACGACGAGGTAAAGGTCGTCGTCGAGGATGCTGCGCGCTGCCTCAGGTACACCGCGCGCGTCGTCACCGAGATGACGCCCGACGCCCCGAGTCCCGCCCTTATGGCGAAGCGCCTAGAGCTTTGCGGCGTTCGCTCGCTCGGCCTCGCCGTAGACGTCACGAACTATGTGATGCTCGAGCTCGGCCAGCCGATGCACGCCTTTGACCACCGCACGCTCAAGGACCGCACGATCGTCGTGCGAGACGCACGTGACGGCGAGACGATCAAGACGCTCGACGGCGTTGAGCGCAAGCTCGACCCCTCGATGCTGATGATCTGCGACGCAGAGCGTCCGAATGCCGTCGCCGGCATCATGGGCGGCGAGGATTCCGGCATTGCGCCTGGAACGACGTCTGTCCTTCTCGAGAGTGCGCTTTTCGAGCCAACTTCCACGAAGTTCACTGCGTCGAAGCTGGGGCTTGCGAGCGAGTCGAGCTACCGCTATATCCGCGGCGTCGACAAGGATCTCGCCGACTTCGCCTCGCGCCGCGCCGCGCATCTCCTTCAGAGGCATGGCGCCGCAAAGATCGCGAAGGGCATCGTCGATGTCGACAACCGCCCGCAGCCGCTCAATCCCGATGTCACTCTCGACTTCGAGCGCGCGCGCCGTCTTATCGGAATTCCCGTCGGCAACGACGCAATGGTGTTCCTCCTCAAAGGACTCGGTTTCGTGCCGCTCGGGAAGGACAACCACTTTGCCGCCGCGACTTCCGTCGCGTTCGGCGTCCCGTCGTGGCGCTGGGACATTTCCGCCGAGGCCGATCTCGTCGAGGAAATCGCACGGCTTTACGGTCTCGACAACATTCCTGACACGATGCCGTCCGCGCCGTCGATCTCGCCGCTTTCCGACGCGCCGTTCCGCGCGAAGTCGCGCGTCCGCGAGCTTTGCCTCGCGCTCGGCTTCACCGAGGCGATGCACTACTCGTTCCTTTCGAAGAAGGAACTCGACGATTTCGACACGCGCACCGCGGACCGCCGCCTCGTTATCCCCGACCCCGTGTCGGCGGAGTACGGCGTTATGCGCGACTCGCTTCTCCCGCAGATGATGGGCTCTCTCGGGCGCAACGCCTCGCACCAGCTCGAGACTGCGATGCTCTTCGAGATCGGCAAGGTGTTCAACGTCGCGAAGACGCCGAAGGGCGACGTTCCCTGCGAACGCGAGTCCCTTTCGCTCGGCTTCGTCGGACCCGTCGGCCGCGAGGCCCTCAGGACGCGCGCGCCGCTTTCCGAGGAGGAGTCGGTGCTGTGGATGAAGGGCGTTGTGGACGAGCTTGTCGCGAAGCTCCACGCAGGAAAGCTCGAGTTCGAGCCGACCGACCATCCCGCGTTTGCGAAGGGCGCCGCGCTCTCCGTCAAGCTCAACGGCCGCGCCATCGGCGTTCTCGGTGTGCTCTCGGCGAAGATGCGCCACCCCTACCGCCTCACGACGCAAATGGTTCTCTGCGAACTCGATTTGAAGCCGCTCCTGAAGCGCGTGGACGAGCTTGGGCGGGTCTCGCCCGTGCCGCAGTTCCCGCTCGTCAGGCGCGACATCGCGCTCGTCGCCGCGAAGTCGGTTGCGAACGCCGCGATCGAGAAGGTCATACGCGACAACGGCGGCAAGGAGCTTGTAAAGGTAACTCTCTTCGACGTGTTCAAGGACTCGCGCGCCTACTCGCTCGAGTTCCGCTCGGCGGAGAGAACCCTGACCGACGAGGAGGTCGGCAGGACATTCCAGCGGATCGTCGACGCCCTCAAGGCGACCGCCGGCATCGAGGTGAGGGAAAGTTGATTTCAGGGACGTGGGTCCTGTGTTGCACGCGGATTCAGCAGAAATTTCTTCGACCGACATTTTGAAAAGGGGGCAACCCCTACTTTGGAACGACGGGTTCCGGGGATTCTGTGCTACGGCAACGTGGGATCTTTTTAGAGTTTGAAGTTGAAAACGTAAAGTGTAAAGTTGAAGATGGTGAAGATGGTTAAGTGCATATCGATAGTCATCGCATTTGCGTTGCCGCTGTTCGCCCAGGCAAATTCGAAGAGCGCGTTTGCGGCCGTGCCGAGGCAGGCCCTCGTCGAGCTCAAGGCGACCGTCGGCAAGCCGTTCTCGTCCGGGCTCGTCTTCGTCAACGGCAAGTTCCTCGATCCGCCCTACAAGGTCGAGCGCTACGGCACCGCGCTCAGGATAAACGGGATACAGGTCACCAACGAGATCATTCCGTGGACCGAATTCCTGAAGACTCAGGCGGGGGCCCGCGTCGAGAAGGTCGATCCGCCGCCTGCCTCGGCTGCACCAGCGCAGGAGGAGGCTCCCGCCGCCGAGGAACCCGCTACTTCCGATTCGTCCATCGACGACATAGACGACCTCTTCGACGACGACCCGAAGCCGAAGAAGAAGGTGGCGGCGAAGCCCGCCGCGGTGAAGCGTCCTCCGAAGGCCGCACCTCCGCCTCAGCCGACGACGACCGTCGTCCTTGACGGCGAATTCGTGGCCAACGACAAGACGAAGGCGATGGTGGCGCGGATAAACAAGGAGAGGACTCGCGTTGAGACCGTTCTCCGCAAGGGCGGCTGCTTTTTCTTCGGTACGCGCTACACGCCCATATCGGTTGACCGCATGCCGGCGGAAATGTTCCTGTCGTCGATTCCGGGGGTAATGAAGTCGAATACGGCGTTCGAGCCGTTTTCCTCCGCCGCGCGAGCTAAGGGAATCACGTTTCTTTCTGAGGCAGTGCTGCGTGATCTCTTCCGCAACCGGCTCGACTACATCCGTCTCATTGCCCGCGAGAAGGCCATCAAGGAGGAGGACAAGTGGGGAACGACGCTTTAGACCGCCCGCTGACGATACTCATTCCGGCCTACAATCCGGACGAGAAGCTGTTGGCGCTCCTTCCGAAGCTGAAGGAGCGCTTCGCGCATATCGTCCTCGTCAACGACGGTTCGGTGACGGGCAAGGACGTGTTCGAAAAGGCCGCGCCTCTCGTTGACGCGATTCTCGTGCACGAGAAAAACCGAGGCAAGGGCGCCGCGCTCAAGACGGGTTTCGCGCACATAGGCGATGCAACCGACATCATCACCGCAGATGCCGACGGGCAGCATACGCCCGAAGACATCGCGAAGGTTGCGGAAGGTCTTAAGACGCACCGCGATGGACTCGTTCTCGGCGTCCGTTCGTTCTCTGGGAAGGTCCCGCTTAGGAGCCGCTTTGGAAACTGGTGGACGCGCTGGTTCTTTTTCCTGATGACGGGGCTCTTGGTGCGCGACACGCAGACGGGGCTTCGCGGCATTCCCGCGGCGCTTGTGCCGCGTGTCGCGAAGATCCCCGGCGAGCGCTACGAGTACGAGATGGCGATGCTTGCAGACGCGAAGCACCATCCCTCGCGGCCTCTCCAGATCCCGATCGAGACTGTCTACATCGACTCGAACGCGACGAGCCACTTCAATCCGCTTCTGGACACGATCCGTATCTATCGATCGCTTCTCCAGTTCTGCCTTTCGTCGATTCTTTCGTTTCTTATCGACAACGGCGTCTTTGCCGCAGTGATGTGGGTGATGGCGGCGAAGGACACGCCGCGCCGCGATGACGTTCTTATTGCGCTCGTAGCCGCACGCGTCATCTCGTCGCACTTCAACTACTTCTACAACAGGTTCATCGTCTTCCGTCGCGGCAATGTGCCGCGAAAGGGCCCCCATCGCAGTTACTACGGCTATTTCGGACTCGTTCTCGCGGTCGGTGCGGCGAGCTATGCGCTCACGGAAGGGTGCTCGGCGCTTCTCGACGTGAAGGGAGTCGCGATCACCGTCGTCAAGATCGTGGCCGACACGGTGCTTTTCGTGGCGAGTTATCTTGTGCAGAAGAAGTTTATCTTCGCCCGCAGAAGCTGAGGCGTTCTGTGTTTGTTTTAACGCAGAGGCGCAGAGTCGCAGAGAACGCGGAGTGTTTTAAAATTTAACCAGATTTACGCACTCTATTTATTATCATCTTTATATAACCTATCTTTCTCTGCGCACTTTGCGCCTTTGCGTCTCTGCGTTAAAAACAGTTCGTCCAACAGACGAATTTAGGTTTACTAATCTGCTCTTCGTTTTTTGAAGAAGTCGACGAGGACTGCTTTGCACCGTTCCTCGAGAATGCCGGAGACGATCTCCGGATGGTGGTTCATCCCAGGATGGCGCAGGATGTCGAAGACGGTCGAGCCGCCGCGCTTCGGGTCTGAGACGCCCCACACAACGCGGTCGGGGCGCGCGAGCACGATTGCGCCAGCGCACATCGGGCAGGGCTCCTTCGTTACATAGAGCGTCGTGCCGGTGAGCCGCCAGTTTCCCTTCGCGTTGAAGGCGGCGGAAAGAGCGAGCATCTCCGCGTGGGCCGTTGCGTCGGCAAGTCCCTCGGTCTGGTTGTGCGCCCGCCCGAGGATTCTCCCCTCGGCGTCGACGATGACGCACCCGGTCGGCACCTCGCCGTCATCGGCGGCCTTCTCCGCCTCCCTGAGCGCCATCTCCATGTACTTTATGTCATCTGCTTCCATCGCTGACATTATAGCACATTTGTGGTATAATGAGGATGTGAAGGGAGGTTTAAATGACTAACGTCAGAGTAAAAAGCATTGTGGTGCTATTCTTAACTTGCATTGCTGTCGATGCATTTGCCATGTTTGTGTCTGAATCGGATGTGCGCAAGGCTGCGGAAGCTTTTGTATCAACTGACGCAGTCGGATCGTCTGTGCTGTCGGGCAGAAGCGTCGCATGTGTAAGTAAGCGCGATGGACTGTGGGTTGTGGCTCTCGCACCAGACGGACATGTAATCTTCAGCGGCAGTGACATTGTTGATCCGATTGTCGGCTTCTCGAAGAACAACTTTGTCGAACCCGACCCCGAATCTCCCGCATTCGCGGTCTTGGATGGCGCAAATGCTTCCGTCGTCACGGCAGAGGCACAGGGCGCCGGAACTCGTCATGCGCGATGGACGAAACTGCTGGGCGGCATGGCGAAAAAGGGCTTGCTCAAGGCGGCGGATATCGAGAATCCAGATACAGTTGTGATTCCGCCGTTCTTGGAGTCGCACTACAACCAGTGGCAGCCCTACAACGACTATGCACCTGTATATGAAGCAAGTACTAACGACTTGGGCGCCTATCGCGGACGTTGTCCGTGCGGATGCGTGGCTACCGCCACCGCGCAAGGCTTCAGGCACTTCCGTTGGCCCGCGCGTATAGACCGCGTAGATTCCTTCAGCCACAGTTTTACTGATGCAAAAAATGTTGAAATTGCCTTTCCGCTGCGCTTCAATGGGCATGTTCCTGTAAACTGGGGTGCACTTGACGACGACTATGTCAATTATACGAGTGTCTGCGTGACTAATTATTATCAAGGCGGATACAGTTGGGGGTGGAAAAACAGCTATGATTTGCGCGGCACTGTGCCAGAGGCTGTGCGCTACCCCATTGCCCGCCTTATCATGTTCGCGGATGTGCTCGCGCACATGTCCTTCAAGAGTGGCGGTTCCAGCGCGAACTATGGCACGGTTGCGGGCAACGCGTCCGACTGGTACACGCAAGGAACGTGGGTTTCTGCCACTGACGCTCGAGTCAAGTCTGACATCGAAAACGGCGTTCCTGTCCAAGTCTCAATCCCCGGGCATGCAGTCGTGGGCCACGGCTGGGCGAATGACGGAACCGATACATACATCTACCTCAACTACGGATGGGGAGGCGGCAACGACGGATACTACAACATCAACGGCACGACAATACAGAACGTCTTCGTCGGACACTACCCGCGCGCGAAGCCGCAGGTCGACCCATTGCCGACTGTAAGCGGAACCAGCCTCTCGCTGAACTGGCACTTCCCCGATTTCTACACCAACAACCTCTCTGGCTTCACCGTCTCGATTTCGCGAACCGCGACAACGCCATCGACGTTCCTCGACGACTTCTCCGCGTCGGAAGGCTCTTCGACAAGCGACGACATATCCATTGCAACCGACAGCGAAGGCTATGACGGGAACCTTCTGTTCGTCAAGCCTACCGCCGGGGGAACCTACACGTTCCCTGGTTCATACACGCTTACCTCTGCATCGGTGCTGACGTTTAGACTATACAGTTTCGCGGCTCTTGGCGCCACTTACACGGTCGAGGCACGTTTCAATGGAGGCGAATGGACGCCGATTTGCACACCCACGCTGCAATCAAACTGGGGCGCTTCAGGATGGAGCAAAGAAAGAGTGTTTCTCGGTGCGAATGGAGGGCAGACGGTCCAATTCAGAATCCGCAACAGCCACAGTGGATCATATTATTCGCAGGAGCAAAGCCGAATCCTGCTCGACGATTTCACAGTCACTGATGTCCTTGCACCGATTGCGCCAGAGGTCCGCAGCGTCGGCAAGGCGGTGCGCAGCCTCGCGCTGGACGGACTTGCGTCCGGTGCGTCATACTCGTTCACGGTTTCGCCCAACATCTCCGGCGCGCTTGTATCTGCTGAGACATCCGAGCCCGTGGCAACTATCATCGAAGGCGGGAGGCGCGCGCCACTTCCGGGTGAACAGACATATACGCCGACAACGCTTTCCTTCTCGACATCAGACACGAGCGAAACGTGGTCGTACACGGGTAGCGCAACTTCACCAACATCCGTTGAAGACTGGTGGAACGCCTCAGTTACCGCAACACTGCAAGGAATTCTTACATCGGATTCCCGTTTAAGTTTTTCATGGAAAGCTAACAACAATTATGATTATGTCAGCGGCGAAGCTACCGTTACATTTATCAATCAGGATGGGAATAGTACCATTCTTTGGAGCGTTGCGAACAACAGCCCTGTTACAACAGCACAGGCTGTCGTGTTGCCGCTTGATACACTGGCTGGGCAAACAGGCAAAATAAAAATTTCATTTACATTTGAAACGTCGAATGGATATGGCTACGGCAAAGGTCAGATTCTATCCCCGCAAATCACCAACATCCTTGTGCCGTCCGTTCCTGCGGTTGCATGGGAGACGGAAACGCTGACTGCGCTAGGGAAGCCAGAGATACTGTCGGTGTCGGCGGTTGCGGAGGGGTTTTACGGCGAATGCGGGACGAACACAACTACATTTTCGGTCGTTTGCTCTGAGACGGTGGAGGCGCTCGATGCGCGGCCGAGCCATCTGTCGCTGGTGCGCGACGAGGATGTGTCGGTTTCAGAAATGGGCAACGGCAAGTTCAAAGTCTGCGTCACTCCGAGTGGGATCAACGAAACGAACTTCCGTTCGCGCATGATTCTCACGCTGGTCGGTACGGACTCCAATGGTACGAAATGCTACAAGGATCTTTCGCTGCGTTTCTCGCAAGTCGAGCCGAAGCCGACCGAAGTCCACGTGGAGGCGACGACGTCTTCTGGTGTCGCGTTTTCCGTTGATATCCCGTATTCGTGGCTTGAGGACAATGGTCTCGTGGCGTCTGGTAGCGGCGCGGCTGCATACGAGTCCGCCCTTGCATCGACCGCTGATGCCGATTCCGACGGACTTCCCAATTGGGCGGAATTCGTTTGTGGTACAGACCCGTCTGATGCAGATGACAGGCTTGCCGTGTCCATAACCATGGAGGACGGAAAACCGGTGGTGACTTATACACCTGATGATGGACGAATCGCAAGCGGCTTCAAGGCCGTGATCAAGGGTACTACAGATCTTGCTGCGGCCTTGTCCACATGGGAGGTCGTGACAGATACTCGCACGTCTACTTGCCGCTTCTTCCGCGTTGAGATTGTTCCCGAAGACTGAAGGCGAAAGCCATGGAGAAGTGCACCTCCGAGACGATAGCAGAGGTACTTGAAGCCGATCTCGCCAGCGGACGCTGGAAGACGGGTGAGCGGCTGCCTTCCGTAGCGGTTTTGTTGGCGGCTATCGTGTTGGTAACACGATGGGGTCTGACCCCCATTGTATTAGGAGCGAAAGCAAATAAGAGGATTGCAAGGAATCTACAGGCAAGGAGGCTACACATGAGAAAGTCGGTGTTTTACTTTGCGGCAGTCGCGGCACTGGCCGCAGGGCAGGCGTTCGCGGCGAGGCCGGTGGCGAGGTGGGACGTCGTTCCGCACCAGCGCATCTCCGGCGTGTTCAACGCGGGCGTGGTCGCCTTTCACGAAGACGGTGTGAAGGTCGTGTTCGACGTGGGCGGACGTAAATTCACCGCGGAGGAGCCGAAGCTAAACGCCCGCACCGGCGTGTGGGAGTATTTCGTGCCGATCGACGCGGCGAAGCTTCCGGACGGACCGGTGGCGGTGAAGGCGGTCGCGACCACGCTCGGCTCGGCGCCGGAGAGCTTCGAGCTTCCGGAGCTCCCGCTCTACGCCAACGCGAAGGGCACGCAGGGCTCGAAGGCCGAGGTTACGATAGGTCCGGACGATTCGCTTGCCGACGCGGTCAGGAAGGTTGGCGACGGCGGCACGGTGTATCTCAGGAAGGGCGTCTACTCCCTGAGCCGCATAGGCGACAGGAACGCGAAGTTCTGGACGACGATCGCTGCCGCCCCCGGAACGAAGCGCGAGGAGGTCGAGTTCTCCGCGGGGCGCCCTGGCGGCGACAAGCTCCGCTTCAGGAACGTCACGCTCTTCTGCGACGCGGAGGGGAAGTACGCGTCGATCATCGCCGGCGAGAACGGCGCAACCTGCTGTTGGCTCGACGAATGCACGATGCTCAACAAGAAGGGACGCTGGGCGTGCAACGCAAACGTACTCGGAAACCGCATGCGCGCGTACGTGACAGGAGGCGAGACGAAGGAGATGTCGAACGGACCTGGCGCGACGCTCCAGCGCGGACACTACGTGCACGACATATCGTCCGACGTGTGGACCGGCAGCGACTGCCTCGTGGTGAACTGCCGCTGCGACGGAGTCGACCCCGGCAAAACGGGCGCGCACCCCGACTTCCACCAATCGCACGCGAAGGCGCCGGGATGGGTCCACGACGTCATATTGTACAATGTGTCCGGATACGACTGCAAATGCCAGGGGCTCTTCGGCATACGCCTGCGCGACTCGGCGTTCGTGAACGTCTCCTTCAAATGCGACTGCATGATGTATACGCAGTACTCGGACGATATGGAGAACGTCCTCTTCGCGCACATCACGCTCGTGGATCAGACCTGGCTGTGGCGAGAGGCGAAGGGCCCGAAGGGCACGTTCAACCCCAAGGACGTCCGCGTGGTGAACTGCGTGCTGCGCCAGATGGGCGGATTCGCGGCGCTCGCGAACGGAGACGGCTCCGCCGGACTCAAGGTGTGGCGCAACGCCTTCTACGGGAAGGACAGAAATGGCGGCGACACGGGTGAGTACGGCTCCGAGACGGCGCGCGCGGAGCGTCCGTTCGCCGACGAGGCGCATCACAACTACGCACTGCGCGCCGGCTCGCCCGCGCTTAAGCACGGCGTGCCGCTCCAGTGCGTGCCGGCGGACATTAACGGCAATCCGTACCCGCGCGGACCCCGTCCGTGCGGCGCTTACGCAAAGTGAGACTTAAATAAGGGAAAAACGAAAGATGAAACAAGCGACCATTGCAGCGGCGCTCTCCGTGGCGGCTGTGTTTGCCGCCGTTGGCGGCGAGCAGCTGATGAACCTTCCGCCGCCCCCGAAGGGCGGGCGTTTCACGACGCCGACCGATCTCGTGTGGCCCGCGAAGCCAGGCGAGGCCGACGTGTGCCTGTGGTCGGGCGACAGGTTCGCCGCGTGCTCCATCACGATCGATGACAACTGCAAGCCCGACCACGAGTGGTGGCTCAGGCTCTCCGAAGAGCTTGGCATCAAGCTCACGTGGTTCGTGATCACCGACCACTGCGTGAAAGACGACATCTTCGACTATCCCCTCACTGTCAAGGTACGTCTTCCCGATGGTTGGAAGTCCGCCAAGGCGACGCAGGGCGGCAAGCCCGTCGCGGTGCGTTTCGTCTCGCACGGCGGCGCGCCCTATGCGCTCGTCGAGGCAGTTCCCGACAAGGGAACGGTCGCGGTGGTTAGGGGTCAGTAGTCAATCGCACTCAACTGCGACTGATTGTTGCGGACGGTAAGTCGTGCGCAAACGGCATACCGTCGTTTTCGCTTGCACTCGAGACTCCGCCTTGCCGTAGCGGTATGGTCTTTAACTAAAAGAGCGCGAAGGCAGCCGATATCGACGTTTGTCCAGTTGATGGATGAAGTTCGGTTGCTTTGGCAACGCACATCTGCTCAGTCGCGGCGGGTTAGTTTATGATATAATATATAGCAAGCTAACGCTACCATCCCATAGGGGCGTAGTTGTCTGACGGAAGCCCTGATTTCATTGGCTTTCGCTGTCGTTTCCCGGGTTGTCTTGTTCCAAAGTTGCGGTGGAACGCCGCCATTAGCGGGGATGCTATCCCACAGAATTCAGATTCAGGCGTTTAAAAGCCCGCCAAATACTGCTGGATGCAGTGAGGTCGCGGTCGATGCGGCCTTCTTGCTCCGGTACGGATAGCTGGCGATGCAGGAGAGCGCGAGTTTGATCACGGTCGAGTCGATCGCGAAGATGCCTCGGTCCCTGAACCGCGAGAGGAATCCTCTGACCCGTTTCGGCGGGATGAAGCCCGGCGACATTTCGCCAAGATGTCGGACGGTCTCCCAGTACACCATCAGCTTCGACGTCAACGGCGGCGAAGGCGAGTTCGATTCCGTCATGCTCGACTACGGCTCGGAATACGGCGAGTTGCCCGTGCCTGTCAACGGAGCGTGGGATTTCCTCATTTGTCACTGTTTATACGGGTGGTAGGATTATAATTTGTAAAAAATGCAAATTAATGTAGAAAAGATTAAATTACCCCCCCCCCCACCACTTGTATTTTGGAATCCCCGGATTTGATGTAGCAGTCGAGAATTTGATATAATATTACCCATTACTGTTGCAGGAGAAACAGAGTTTGAACACAGAGGGAACGCCGGTGCATGGCCAATCTGCATGATATAACGTCGAAAATTCTCGTCGTCGACGACGAGAAGCTCATTCGGCTTACCATAAGCGCGAAGCTCAAGGCTGCGGGTTACGTGTCAATCGCAGTCGATACGGTCGAAAAGGCGGTAGCCGTGCTTAAGGAGCCGCATGTCGAGCTCAGGGCGATCATAACCGACATAATGATGGGCGACATGGACGGCTTCGTGTTCCGCGACATCATACGCGGGCACGACCCCACGATCCCGATTTTCTTCATGACGGCATTGGACCCCGAGGAGGGCAGCGGGTTTCTCAAGAAGATACTCGACGACGCCAACAGCTACTATCTGCCCAAGGCGGTGAAGCCTGCCGTGATGATCAACAGGATCAAGAGCGTCGTCGCCTCTCGCCGCGTCGAGCAGTTCATCGCGCGGCAGATCGAGGAGCAGCGCATGTCGATGACGCTCGCCGCCAACGTCCAGCACAGCATGCTGCCGTCGCGCGTCGTCATGACGGGAAAGAGCTTCTACACCACGCTCTGGAAGCCGAAGGAGATGGTGAGCGGCGACCTTTACGAGTCGCTTCCGCTTGGAGACGACGTGAATCTGTACGTGCTTGGCGACATCCAGGGCCACGGCACGAGCGCGGCGCTCGCGATGACGGCCATGCAGGCGTTTCTAAAGCAGTTCGCGCGGCGCGAGGGGCAGGTGACGCTGGCGCCGAACGACATCGCGAACCTGCTGCAGCAGTTCTTCCGCAGGCATCTCGCGGATGTCACCTACATGACGGCGCTTATCTGCATACACCGTCTGCCCGCGAACGAAGTAGAGTGGATGAGCTGCGGCGCCCCCGACCTCGTGATCGTCGATCCCAAGGACCCCGGCAAGAAGGACATAAACCCCGACAAGCGAGGCGGGCTGCCAATCGGTCTCATGCCCGACACCGTATATTCGCATTCGGACGTAATACACACGAAGCTTGCGGACACCGCAGTCTGCGTGGCGTACTCCGACGGGCTCTTCGACATCTCCCGCGACGCAAAGCATCTGCAGCCGATCCCCGAGAATATGATTCACGACATCGGCGAGGAACTGATTTCCAGCGCCAGGCTGGACGGTTCGATCGTAGCCGTCCCGCAGAAGTACATGACGGCGCTTGAGGAGTGCGGCTACAGGTACAGCGTGGACGACATAACGCTGCTGATATTCGGGAAGCGGCTTAAGCTCGACGGCATCTACGAGCACACCGTGTCGCTGAACCCCGACGACATATCAAACGAGGCGGTCCGAGTGGGCGCGTGGTGCCAGGAGAACGGATGGGACGACGGTCTTATAAACCGCGTCCAGCTCGTGATCGAGGAGGCGCTCATGAACGTCCATGACCACGGCGTGGACACGCGCGAGCGCCTAAGCGCGGTCGCCAGCCTGCGCCTGAGGCACATACGCGACTTCATAGAGCTTACGATATGGGACTGCGGCATGCCTCCGCCGAGCGTGGAGGTCGCGGCCGGCGACAGCGGAGTGGCGTTCGAGCTGAAGAACAAGGAGTTCAGCGCGCGCGGGCGCGGGAGGCTGATAACGCGCGAGCTGTGCAACGGCATATCGAGAAGCCGCTACGAGAACCTCAACGAAACCATTTACTTTATACCGGAAAAGTTTGAAGCGGAGGGTGATGCAAAATGAAGGAATGCTGCAGGCAGTACCTGATGGAACAGTTCGGCGACGAGTCGGTTGTCGAGGAAATATACAACGAATACGTGTCTTCGCTTGGGCAGAAGATCGCGGAATGCGACAAGGCCCTTGACGCCAGGGACGGGGACACGCTTGACAAGGCGGCGCACGCGATGAAGGGGAATTCGCTTGCCGCCGGTGACGCGGCGACGGCAAACGAGGCCATAGAGCTTCGCCATGCGGCGAAGCTCCAGGACTGGGACACGGCGTCCGCGCACGTCGCGCGGATAAGGGAGTTTTCGTCGCAGCTGTAGCCGTTTCGCTTCAATGGAGAGCGTTCTTGCGAGATCGAAGGACGCAGACCTCGACAAGCTCCTTCGCGAGCTTGCGTCTCGTGTCCAGGGTAATGCCCGCCGCAGCATCAGGCTGCGGGCGTGGCGCTTTACCGTCGGCGCGTCGTATGCGGTGAAGCGCGCCATAGACATCCTCGCGAGCGGAATCGGGATGATCCTCCTCTCGCCCGTGTACCTCGCGATTGCGGCGGCCGTGAAGTTCACGAGCCCCGGCCCCGTCATATTCAGCCAGATCCGCGTCGGGCGCTACGGGCGTCATTTCAGGTTCTACAAGTTCAGGAGCATGCGGACCGACGCCGAGGCCATGAAAG
>ODAI011641802.1_pt1 | contig 17854 bp, 13 predicted proteins | sample 1539321 | NCBI WGS metagenome assembly ODAI01 (sample SAMN02144231, study PRJEB22623) | gut metagenome | biome: sheep rumen | host: Ovis aries | place: New Zealand | reverse complement strand
TCAGTGAGAAATCAGATGCAATAGCCTTTGAACTTAATATGGAAATGTATTCCTTAATGGATTTTTTGTTGCTGCCGTCAAGAAAACCGTGATAATTTATGATATTAATATCATCTGTTGTAAGTCCCATAGTTGCACCTGTGGTGGTATCAGCCGAGTAAGCGGGAATAAACCATGAATTATTTGACGTATTTATATACATACAATAATTGTCATTGAAATTGACTGCATTGTTATCGTAGGTTATAATTTTTACGTTGTATGGTTTTTTGTTTTTTACGAAACTGCCGTACTCTATATCATAGGCAACAACAGCATGGCCATAACTGCCGTAATCATCTTCCCAGAAGAATGTCACAAGGGTAGGGGAGTCATCTTCAAGCTGTTCCAGAAGCTTGGTGATTTTCTGCTTTTCGGTCATGTAGTATAAAGCATTTGCTGTATACTGGTAAACTTCATCTGTAACCTGAAGGGCATAGTAATAGTTTATAAGTGATTTTATTTTATTATTGGGAGGACCCTGTATATCACTGAGAAAGTTTGCATTTTCCTGATATTGTTCAGGGTCAAGTATACCATAGCATGAAAGTATTGAGGTAGAAGCCATGCCGTAGCATGAACCGCCCCAGTTCTTGCCGAGTATGCGTTTCAAATCTTTCTGTTCAGTTCTTGACATACCGTTAAGGAGAGTCTGAAGATATGATTGTTCAATATAATAACTGCTTCCGAAATTTCTTGATGAATTTGAGAATTTCCAGTTATTGATGCTGTCAACGAATAAATTTTCGGATTCAGCAGGAATTTCTGTTGTTGTGACAGGAGAAGTTTCCGTTGCAGAAGTTGTGGTGTGAGTTGTAGTAGTAGTTGTGGTTGTTGTATGAGTGGTAACTGTTGTTGAAGCGGAAGATGTAACAGTTTCGGGCTGTGTCTTTTCAACGGCTATGTATCCGTCAAAACCTGTTCCGCCTATGTATTTGTCATCAGCAGGATACGGATTGTCATATTCCGTATTGTATATACCCCTTGTGAAAAGAAATGCTCCCATTGCATCATTGGTATAATCTTTATTTCTGAACATATCGTGGGAAACGTTGTATTCTTTATAGATAATATCAATCGGGAAAACCTCACCGCCTTCAAGGTTATCGGGAAGCCTGAAAGTAAATGTCATGAACTGTCCGTCATGACCGTTATTATCAGCATCTGATGCTGTAAGAAATACACTTTTCATCTGACTGTCCGAATCCTCGGCAGTACTTGATGATGAAGATGAAGAAGATGATGATGAAGACGATGACGATGATGAAGAAGATGATGATGACGATGATGAAGACGAATTACTGCTTGTTTTAATAATCTTTGAGCTTAAATCCTGAACTGCCGTTCCCATAACGTCACTCATATCATCATAAATTAATTCAAGCCTGTTGTCGAAATCAACGTGTATTCCCAAAGCACTGTATTCCCTTTCAGCACCTTTGAGCATGATATCGACTTTAATTTCAGCATTTTCAGCTTCATCAAGGCTTAAAACCTTTCCTGATTGTCCTTCAACGCCGTCAATTGCAACTGTCATATATGGCTTTACAGATGAATTTTCGATTTCTTCGGGACTGAGATTGCTGTCCGCAGCCGCAAGTGCCGTAAAAGGAGCAGATGAAACTGAAAACGTGAGAGCAGTCAGTGCTGACAAAATTTTTTGATTTTTCATAAATAATCCCCCTGTAATAATATTTATACAATGATTCTATCACACTTTACTGATAATGTCAAGTAATTTGCCTTTAAGATTAAAAAATTTGCATTTTGGATTTTTAAAGTCAGATACAGCAAAAATACCGGGAAACAAAACTCCCTGAGCCGTAATTCAGGGAGTTTTTCATTATTAAGATACAAGAGCTTTTCTCATCATTATCAGGTCAAATACATCAAGGACATCATCTTTGAGCATATCTCCTGCCTCCCAGTTTTTAAGTTCAGCGTCATTTTTTTCGACTTTATCCCAGTCGGACTTAGAGCCGTATACCGTTATTGAGGCACTGCCGTTGATATCAGCAAAGGCATAGTAATTAATGCTTGTCATATTTGCGGGAAGTTTAATTTCTTTAAGATTTTCGCAGCCTGCGAAAGCCATGCCTTCGATTTCGGTAACACATCTCAAATGCACTTATACCTATACTTTCAATGCTGTCAGGGATAGTTACTGATTTAAGGTTTCCACAGAGAGTAAATGACCAGTTTCCTATTTTCTTGACGGAATCGGGAATTGTTACACTTGTTATTGATGCTGCATCAAATGCATAATCGCCAATGACCGTTACAGGCAGACCTTCGATAGATTCAGGAATTTTCACATCTGATGCATTTGCTGAACAGCCTGTAATTTCAACATGGTCATCAACAACTGCATAATAGCAGTCTCCGGAAAGTTCGTCTGCAAAAGCGGTAAGGGAAGCCGTTTCATATGTACCTGTCATTACTGAGTACGGCATATTTCATATAATGTCAATATAATATCGGTTTTATTTTTCAGTAACAGGATAAAAAGGGGAGTGCAGATGCACTCCCTTTTGATGTCCAATAATATTTTCAGCGATAACTTCCATAGAGTTCCTTGAATTTTCTTTTTTCCTCATACATTGCCTTGTCGGCACGTCTGAATACAATTTCAATTGAACTGTCACCCGACATTAATTCAGCCATACCAATTGATGCGGAATATCTGAGCCAAGGTTTTCTTTCATTCTGACTGAATGTTTCTGAGAATGAATCGTTGAGTTTTTGTGTGATTTGCAGTCTGTTATTGAAATCATGTCCTTGCAGTATGATGACAAACTCATCTCCGCCGATACGATAAACGGGTGAATGTTTGAAAGCATCGCATATCATATGGCAGCAGCCCTTTATATATTCATCTCCTGCCTTGTGACCGTATTCATCATTGATTCGTTTGAGATTGTTCATATCCGCCATGATGACAGCAAAATCCGTATCTCCCTGAGCAATCATTTCATTGAGTTCGATAATTTTAGCATTATAGGCGGTTTTATTTCCGACACCTGTAAGTGCGTCCTGATAGGCTTTTTGTCTGAACTGACCTATTTTTTCGTCACGGCTGCGGATTTCAATTTCTCCCTTGGTAATATCCTGAATACGGAGATATGAGCCTGCCGTATGTTCTCTTTCGTCCCTGACCTGATTTTCTTCAAGGATAAAAAATCTTGCTCCGTCGCCTTCGCCAACCTGTAATTTGGCAATATGTTCGTTTGGATTTCCTGAAGTGCCGAACATCTGGATAAGCTTATCCGAAATCATGTCATAGTTATAATCCGATACGCTTACCAGACGGCAGCCCTGTTCATTTGCCCATACACAGTTTCCGCTCGGATCGAATATATAGAATGCATCTGACAGATTTGAAACGATATTGGACAATACACGGTCCATAAGCCTGAGCGGTCTGTACAGAAGTGCAAAATAATAGATAATAATGCCGAATATGCCGAATCCTATCATTGAGCGGTCAATTGCATACTGAAAGAAAATATTATAGGTGAGAAGAAGTCCGACAGCCAGCATTGTCGTTAAAAGGACGGTATAGCGTTCACGGCTGATTTTGGGCGTTTTCACAGATGCTATGATAAAAATAAGTATTACGCACAGAAAAATTCCGTAATCAATAATTCTGTGGAAAGTCTGTCCCCAGTGCGGTATCATTCTATAATAGGAATAGCCTTCCACACTGACTGCTGTAATATCAAATGCATGACCTGTAAAGGGATTTAGCAGCAATTGTATTGCATCTGCCGCAAGTAAAACATACATGACAGTGGGCTTTTTCTCACCGTTTCCCGTACCTTTGCAATAAACATCAGTAAAATTGACGAGTGCATATATTACAAGGTCCATACCGAGATAATACAGATAGCACCCTGTCAGAGCAATTATTTTATTGCCGTATGCAATAATCATCAGAAGGTTTCCGAATATGGGAAGAATCAGTGACGCATCTAAAAAGGCGACTGAATCACGGGTATTTCTTTCAGAACGTCTTGCACATATTGTGCATATGAGCAGTGCAATTATCAGAACGGCATATAAAACAGAATATGCGGCACGCATAGAATTTTACCTCCGTATGATATTATTTATAGCTGTTCATACAATTTGTAGAATTTCAGTTATATCTCCTCCTTTATGAAAATCAGTAATTATTATCAGTTAAAAACTGAATCAGTATTTCTCCCATAATTTTGCTGTTGACCACATAACTGCCGTGATTTTCATTTTCTGCTATAAAAAGCCGTGAATTTTTCAGATGTTCGGCAATTGTAAGAGTTTCCTGTTTTTTAATCAAATCATATTCACCTGCCGTGACAAGTACGGGAATACTGATATTTTCGAGTTCTTGCGGTTTTATATCGGGTTCATTCAGCATAAGGGCTGTAAGCGGGTCGGAAGATTTTTCACACATTTCACGGCATTCATTTACAAATGCCTCATCAAGTCCGTCAGGTGAGAGATTTGTACCGCTGACCGCCATAATGCCCAGAGTTTCGGGGTGGCGGATTTCCAGAAGAAGTCCGATTATTCCGCCGTCACTGTGACCGTAAAAGGCAGGCTTTCCGAGGTTCAGTGCCTTGATGAAATTGAAGATATCATCAGCCATATCTGCATAGTGAAATTCCCTTACAGGCGGATTATCCGCACCTGTTCTGCCGTGACCTCTTGAATCGGGGGCATAGACATGATAGCCTGCTGAGACAAGCTGTTCAATTTCTTCTGTAAAGACTGTATGGTCTTCTCCGTTTCCGTGGACGAGAATGACAGGCTTGCCCTGTCCCTTTTCGCAGTAGAAAAGTCTGAGATTATCAATATTGATTATATTCATAAATTTTCACCTCTCTGTCCGAGTAGAGATATACTGTTAAAATGTACAATATTTCATATTCTATTGTATCACAAATTTTGCATTTTTGCAAGACTTTTCATGAAAGTTTCATCAGGTTTACCCATGATGTTTCCTTTGTAAGGCGTAAAGGGTCTTAAAACTGTCATTTCGTTTGCGAAAAATCCATTTCCGATGATTCTGACCTTGTAAGCGATTCTTATTTCAGCGACAACTGTATCTTGTAAAATACATTGATTTGCTCACGATGATTTTAACATATCTATTGACAAAATATAATAAATATGTTATAATGTTGCTGTATAAATTATGACTATTCACAATACATACTGTATGAATGTCACAAATAATCACAGTTTTAGGGGGAATTATGGAAATTTTATTAACACAGTCACAGACAGCAATATATGCCAACGAAAAGCTTTTAAGAGAAAGCACAGCCTATAATGTGCCGTTTGTTATCACTTTTGACAAAACTGCTGATACAGAAAAGCTTGCAAAAGCTGTTGAAAAAATTGTTTCAGCGCACCCTGCACTCAGGTGCATAATAGAAAATAACAGTGACGGACAGCCCTGCCTGAAAGATACCGAAAGAAAAATAACTCTTGAATGTCATGACATCAAGGCAGGTGAGTTTGAACGGATTAAAAAGAATTTAATACGTCCGTTCAGACTTGACGAATCACTCTGCCGTTTTGAACTGTACAATGCACCTGACAGGAAATATTTTTTCTTTGACATACATCATGTAATAATTGACGGACCTTCATTGCACAGTCTTTGTTCTGAAATAGTTAATTATCTGAATAATAATGAAGATATCCAACCTGAAAATTATACTGTTTTTGATATGACAGAAGATGAATATTCTTTGCGTGAATCCGAAAATTACAAAAATGCACAGAAATATTTTAGTAAACTTCTTGAAGAGGGCGAAACTGACTGTCTGCCGATAAGAGATGTTTTTGGTGAAAAGCCCGAAAGTTCCCAGATAAGAATAAATCTTGAAACAGATAATGAAAAGCTTCACAGTCTCCGCAGGAGTGCAGGCGTATCCGATACAGCATTTTTTGCATCTGCACTCGGACTTCTTTTATGTGAATACAATTACAGCAGCACAGCAGTATTTTCTGTTGTGGACAGCAACCGCACGCCTGAAAATCTTCGCACACTTACACTTGCCGTAAGGGATATTCCCTTTACTGTCAATACATCTGTTCCTGAAATTTCGGCATTTCTCCATGCAAATCAGATACAGCTTGAAGAAAGCAGGAAAAATATTGTTTTTTCCATGCCTGACGCAATCAGGGAATTTGGAATTGACGGAGGTATAATTTTCTGCTATCAGAAAAATATAACTAATTTTGCAGATATGTTCGGGAAAAATAACATTACTGAACGTCTTGACGAGGAAAAACGTGAAGCTGTTGCACCATTGACTTTTGAAGTAAGCAAAACAGAAACAGGATATGAACTTCTCCTTGTATACCGTTCGGATATGTACAGTGAATTTTTTGCGGAACAGTTTGTTAAAACATATAAAAATGTAGTGAATGAGCTTTTAAACAAACAGAACCTTTCAGAAATAGAAGTTTCTGACGAAAATCAGAAATCTTTGCTTGACAGTTTTCACGGAAAGAAAACAAATACAATTTCCCGTACAGTTATTGAACGTTTTACTGAAAATGTGAAACTTTACGAAAATAACCCCGCAGTCGTGGCAGGCAACAGAACTATAACCTATGGTGAACTTTATGACATAACAGGCAGACTTGCTCAGGAATTAACAAAATTGGGAGCAGGCAGGGAAAAAGCTGTCGGTGTGCTTGTAAGCCGTAACGAATATATGCCTGTATGTGCATTGGGAGTATTGCGTTCGGGGTCTGCATATATGCCTCTTGACCCCACATATCCGCCTGAGAGACTTGAACTCATGCTGAAAGATTCGGGGGCTGAAATTTTAATAGCTGAAAAGAATCTGATTGAAAGAGTCGGAAATTTCAGCGGTAAAATACTGACAACGGACACGATTGAAAATCTTCCCGAACTCAGTGGACAGCTTCCGCTCCCTGAAAAAAATGACCTTTTCATACTTCTTTACACATCAGGTTCAACAGGAACTCCGAAAGGTGTAATGCTTGAACACGGCAATTTAGCGCAATTTTGTGAATGGGCTGTTGAATTTTACGGAATCGACAGCAATTCAAGGGCTGCGGCATATGCAAGTTTCGGATTTGATGCCTGTATGCTTGATATATACCCGACAATATGCGGCGGAGGTACAATATATATCATTCCCGAAGAATTACGCCTTGACCTTATCGGAATACAGAAATTCTTCAACGAAAACAAAATATCCCATGCTTTCATGACTACTCAGCTCGGCAGACAGTTTTCACAGCTTGACGGCACTGAAACTCTTAAAGAACTTTCAACGGGCGGTGAGAAATTAAGTTCATGTGATGTCCCGAAATATGATTTCTTCAACGTTTACGGTCCTACTGAATGTACAATATTCATAACCATTTATCATGTAAAGGAGCGTATGAATGAAATACCAATCGGCAGACCGCTTGACAATGTAAATGTATACATAGTTGACAGGAATAATAAAAGACTTCCATGCGGTGCGGCAGGAGAACTTCTGATTTCAGGTCCGCAGGTTGCAAGGGGTTATCTCAACAAGCCCGAAAAAACAGCGGAAGTTTTCAGCACTGATATTTACGGAACAGGCGAAAGGCTTTACAGAACAGGCGATGTTGTGCGTTTTCTTCCTGACGGAAATATACAGTTTATCGGCAGACGTGATAATCAGGTAAAAATCAGGGGATTCAGGATTGAACTTTCGGAAGTTGAAGAAGTTATCAGCCGTTTCCCTGCAATAAAAGATGTTGCGGCAACTGCTTTCGATAATCCTGACGGTGGAAAATATATTGCGGCTTATATAACATCTGATATTGAAATTGACCGTAAGGAACTTGAAAACTTCATCAGGAGTGAAAAACCTCCCTATATGGTACCCGAATCAATTATGCAAATTGATGCGATTCCATATACTCAGAATCTCAAAGTAAACCGCCGTGCGCTGCCCATACCTGAAAGAAATGAAAACCCTGCATCAGTTCCGGACAATGCAAGACCTTTCACTGAGCTTGAAAAGATTATAACATCATCAGCAGAAAAAGCTCTCGGTATCAAGATAAATGATATAACTGTATCGCTTTTATCATTGGGACTTAATTCTCTGCGTGCGGTAGCCCTTACGACCATTCTTGAAAAGAATTATGGAATACGGGTTTCCGTCCGTAATATACTCGGCGGTGCATCGGTAATTGACCTTGAAAACCGGATAATCAGAGAGTTTATGCAGAGAACTCCCGAAGAAATCCATGAGGCACAGCCAAAAAATTATCCTCTCAGCGAATCACAGTTTGGTATTTATTCCGAATGTATGCTTAATCCCGAAGGGCTTATGTATAATATTCCCATGATGATAAGCTTTGAAAAGTCCATAGGTGCGGAAAATCTTGCGAAAGCTTTTGAAACGGCTGTAAATGCACATTCATCACTTAAATGCACAATTCAGTCAGGAGAAAATGAAAACTTTGAGATGATTCCTCACCCTGACAGAAAACCCTCATATGAGATTTTAAGGTGTGACGAAAAAGATATAGCTGAAATATGCAGGACGTATGCAAAACCTTTTGACCTTTCGGAAAGTCTGTACCGTGCATCAATCGTGGAAACTCAGGAAAGAATATATCTTATTGCAGATTTCCACCACATTATTTTTGACGGTACATCTGCTGATATTTTCCTGAATGATATCAGGACAGTCCTTGACGGAAAAGATATTGCAGATGAAAGTTACAGCATTTTTGACTATGCCCTTGACGAAAAAAATGCCATGGAATCGTCAGAATATGACAATGCAAAGAAATATTATAACAATCTTCTTGGTGATGTAAGCGGCTGTACAGTCCTTGACCCTGATATAAAAGGCAAATCGGAAAAATCAGGCAGTAATATTGTAAAGGATATTTCTGCGGAATGTTCATCTGATATAAATAATTTCTGCAAAAAACATGAAATTACACCGAATACATTTTTTATGGCGGCAGGCGGGTTTGTACTCGGAAAATACACCTATACAGAAGATGTATGTTTCACTACTGTATATAATGGCAGGACTGACGGCAGAACTGCTCACAGTACGGGTATGTATGTAAAAACTCTCCCTCTGCGCTGTTTCCCTGAATTTAAGAAATCAGCAGAAGAATATCTGAATGAAATTAACGGACAGCTTCTCGGAAATATGGCAAATGATTTATATTCCTTTGCAAGAATCAGCCGTTCGTATAATCTTGTTCCGACTGTACAGATTGTATATGAAGGCGATACGGCAAGCGGTATAAAACTGATACAGTCCGAAAAAACTGACCCGAAATTTGACATTTCACTGTATATAACATTGGATAATAATGGTATATATCATCTTTCTGCGGAATACCGTTCGGATAAATATACAAGTGAATACATGGAACGTTTCATGGATATTTTCGCAAAAACTTCCGAACAGTTGCCGAATGTCAGAACTCTCGGAGAGATTGACATATGTTCGGAACATGAGAGAAATATAATTGAAAGTTTCAGAAATCCCGAAATATCTGCGGAATATATAAGTCCCGAAAAGCTTTTCGAGGAGCAGGCTGAAAAAAATCCTGAATGTACAGCAGTTATTGCAGGAGGGGAAACTCTCACATTCAGTCAGCTTAACCGACTTGCAAACCGTCTTGCAGACAATCTTATTTCACTCGGACTTAAACAGGGTGAAGTTGTGGGAATTGTCCTTGAACGCACTAAGGAAGTTTACATTTGTTTTGAGGGAATACTCAAAGCAGGCGGAGCATATCTTCCAATGGTAAATGAATATCCTGATGACCGTATAGATTACTGTCTGCGTGATGCGTCATGCAGATTTGTCATAACAACTCAGGCTATAAAATCCGCAAGACCTGAGCTTTTCAGCGATGACAAGCCATACAGGACAGTAACAACAGAAGAACTCATTCAGAACGGAAATGAAAATAATCCTGATGTAAATTATTCTGCGGATATGCTTGCATACTGTATCTATACATCAGGTTCGACAGGAAATCCGAAAGGCGTAATGGTTACAAGGGGAAATCTTTTCAATTTCCTGCTCCGTAATGAAAATAATCCCGAAATAAAATATGCTGCGGGTTTTGCAGGACATATGATACTTTCCGTCACTGCTATTACATTTGATGTATTCGGCATGGAAATTCACAGCGCACTCTGTCACGGCATGGGCTGTGCAATGGCTGACAGCGAAACAATTCACAATCCCGTAATGCTTGCGGAATTTATAGAATCCCATGATGTTGTAACTATGGTTGCTACGCCGTCATATCTGACTAATGTTGCCGAATATCCGCAGGTACAGAAGGCTCTGCGAAAAATTAAAGCCTATGTCATAGGCGGTGAGAGTTTCCCGTCAGCACTTTTCGGAAAATTAAAAGCCTGCAATCCCGATGCAGTCATAATAAACGGCTATGGTCCTACTGAAACGACTATTTACAGTTCATGCAAGATAATTGAAAGTGCAGACGGAATAACTATCGGAAAACCTGTTGCAAACACCCGGTATTATATAATTGACAAAAACCGTCATATTCTTCCTGTTGGTGTAAGCGGTGAGCTTCTGATAGTCGGAAAGGGAGTAGGCAACGGATATGTAAATCTTCCTGAAAAAACATCTGAAATGTTCCTTGACTTCAACGGCAGAAAAGCTTACAGAAGCGGTGACCTTGCACGTTTCCGCAGGGACGGCGAAATTGAATTTTTTGGTCGTCTTGACAATCAGGTAAAACTCAGGGGACTGCGTATTGAACTCGATGAAATAGAAAATGTAATAAACAGTTTCCGTACTGTACGCACAAGCAAGGTAATTGTAAGAAATAACGGCTCGGAGGACTATCTCGCAGGATTTTTCACGGCTGATGAAAATGTTGATATTCAGGAACTTACTGAGTACATGAAATCCAAGCTTACAGTTTACATGATACCTTCGGTTCTGATGCAGATTGAAAAAATGCCCCTGACTGTCAACGGAAAAGTTGACAAGAAAAAATTGCCTGATACAGTATGCAATATTCAGGAGAGAACATATGCAGAGCCGAAAAATTCCGATGAAAAGGAACTTTGCGATAAATTCGCTCAGGTACTCGGAATTGAAAAAGTCGGTGCGGAGGATAATTTCTTTGAGATAGGCGGAACTTCCCTGAGTGCGGCAAAAATACTTATGTTTGCGATTTCAAAGGGCTGGCACGTTGTATACAAGGATATATTTGACAATCCCACGCCCAGAATGCTTGCCGCCCTTGTATCGGGAAATACAAATCATGACGAAAAATCGCACAACTATGATTACAGCGGAATAAACAAGCTTCTTTCGGTGGAAACCGTTGAAAATGCAGATAATATAGTCCGTGAGAACATTAACAATATAATTCTTACAGGCGCAACAGGCTTTCTCGGAATACATATTCTGTATGAATTTCTGAATGGTTACAGCGGAAAAGTTTACTGTCTGATGAGAAAGGGCGATTATGATACCTGTGAACTCAGGCTTAAAAATATGCTTCGCTATTACTTTGAAAACAGTTTTGATGAACTTTTCGGAGTGAGAATTTTCTGTATCGAGGGCGATATAACACAGCCTTCATCACTGGAAAATCTGACTGATACAGATGCAGAAACAGTTATCAACTGTGCAGCCTGCGTAAAACATTTTGTAAGTGATGACCTGCTTGACCGTGTAAATGTCAGGGGAGTTGAAAACCTGATTGATTTCTGCGAGAAAAATGATAAACGTCTTGTACAGATTTCGACAACTTCCGTGGCAGGGGAGGGAAGTGCTGCTCTCAGAAACCGTCTTATACATGAAAATGAGCTGTATTTCGGACAGAATCTCGATAACGACTATGTGCGTACAAAATTCCTTGCAGAAAGGGCATTGCTCGAAGCTGTTTCTGAAAAGCGTCTTGAAGGCTGTATAATCCGTGTAGGAAATCTTATGAGCAGACATTCAGACGGTGAATTTCAGATTAACTTCATCACCAACGGTTTTATGCGCTCACTGAAAGCATACAGAAAACTCGGAATGTTCCCTGTTACTTCAATGGAACACCCTGCGGAATTTTCACCGATTGACTCGACAGCGCAGGCTATACTTAAACTTGCGGGTACGAAAAATTTTGCTGTATATCATGCATACAATAACCATATTATCAGTATGGCAGACGTAATATATGCTATGCGTGACTATGGATTCGAGATAAATATTGTAAGTGCGGAGAAATTCTCGCAGGCTTTGTCTGATGCGGCAAAAAATGAATCTCTTTCCGATATGGTTCTCGGACTTGTGGCATATAACAGTGAAGATGAAAACAGACAGGTAATACTCGGAGCGGATAACCGTTTCACAACAAATATACTCTATCGTCTTGGATATAAATGGCCTTTGACGGACGACAGATATCTTTCAGATGCAATTGAAGCACTTGATACGCTTGATTTCTTCAATGATTAAATGAGGTGACTATATGAAATTTGAACAGTTTACAGAAGAAGGAAAAACCACTTTCAAGCCAATCGGCTGGCTTGATACAAAGACAACTCCCGAATTTACGGAGGCTCTCGGAAAAATTCCCGATGATACAACGGAACTTACACTTGATATGCAGGAACTTGAATACATTTCATCTTCGGGACTGCGCCAGATTGTCGCTCTGCATAAAAAAATGAACGGCAGTCTTACAATAATAAATGCATCAAAAGATATACTTGACGTTCTGAGAATGACGGGGCTTATCAAAAAACTTAACGTAAAATGAAGAAAAAACACCTGATAATAAAACATATCGCCCTTATATTTCTGATTTCAGCAGTTATAGCCGTTATATTCGGTTATTTATGCATTGACATGGTGTATAACAGACTTGTGACAACATATACTCATAAAATAACCGACAATGCAATTGATTTATGCAACATTTATCTTGATGCCGAAGAAGTGGAGGAATTTCTCAATAACGGAACTCAGAACGACAAATATGACGAATGAAGGGAAGATATGAAGTATATCTGCGAAATTTCAGGTCTTAAATATATGTATATCTTTGTACCTTTTCAAAATAATAAGGGGAAATATACATATAAATATTTCATTACGGTTGCCTCTGATGATGAGGAAGATAAAATAGTAAAGGCTGAAAGAAGTCTCGGAATGATTTCTGATGATATATGCACAGAGCAGGAAATGAAAGTATTCAGGGGCGAACTTGAAAACTGCTGTTATATTTTCTCAAATCAGTACGGTGAAGTATATACATGGGTTCAGCCGTTTAAAAACGACAGCGGAGAAATAACCTCACTGATATGTGCTGATTTCGATAACACGAGCATAAGAGATTCAATAAGCAGGAACAGTCTTATCTGGCTGATAATCATGACAATTATTATTCTGACACTTCTTGTACTTCTGCTTGTTTACCTTACAAAATCAGTATTCATACCAATAGAAAAAATTTCACAGAGAATGAGTGTATATGACCCTGATAAGCTTTTCTGCGCAGATGAAATAAAATCAAGCGGAGAAATCAAGGAAATTGCTGTTTCTTTTGAGAAAATGTCTCTTGATATGTCAAAATATATAGAAAATATCAGGAATATGACAGAAGAACAGGCACGTTCCGCTGCTGAACTCGATACAGCAAGAAAAATTCAGTCAGGTATAGTTCCTGAACGTTCCGAAATAAATGAAAAATTATTCACAGCAAAAGGCTATGCCAAATCCTCAAAGGAAGTCGGAGGCGATTTTTATGACTGTTTCAGGTCAGGCAGCCGTATATATTTAATTATCGGGGATGTTTCGGGAAAAGGTATTGCCGCAGCATTATTCATGGCTATGACAAAAAATATGCTTCATGAAAAGCTTTGCAGTAATTTATCTCCTGCACAGGCACTTAATACCACAAATGACGAGATATGTATGCAGAATCCCGAAGGTATGTTTGTTACAGCTTTTGTGGCGGTAATTGATACAGACACGGGGGAAATGGTCTATGCGAATGCAGGACATCTCCCACCCGTCCTGATATCGGATAAAAGCCGGTTCCTTGAAACTGAAAGCGGTATGGCACTCGGACTTTTTGAAGATGCTGATATATGCAATCAGGTAACTGTACTTTTGGATAATGAAGGCTTATTGCTGTATACGGACGGTATTACGGAGGCTGTAAGCCATGAAAGAAAATTTTTTGGAGCAGACAGACTTCTTGAAAAGGCAAGCGAAAAAAATTCCGATGCATTTTCAATTGCTGAGGAAATACATAATTTTGAAAAAGATACAGAACAATTTGATGATATCACACTCCTTTCACTTCACATCAATGAGCAGAACCGCAGAATATTAAAATTCCCATGTGATACAGATTTGGTTGACGAACTCAAAGAAAATGTAATGGAAATGATATTCAAAAGCGAAAACAAAATAAAAATAATGCTCGCCTGTGAGGAAATCTTTGTAAATATTGCAGAATATTCAGGTGCGGAAGAAATTGAAACAGTCCTCAATATTGTTGATGATAAATTTATAGTCCGTTTTTCAGACAGCGGCAAGGAATTTGACCCCTCTGCAAACAATTCAGAAAAGGAATTTGAAGAACTTGACAGTGGCGGAATGGGTATAAATATTGCCGTGCAGACAGCCGAGAAATTTTGTTACAATCGGATTGACGGCAGGAATATTCTGAAAATGATTTTTACAATATGAAAACATATCAACTCTGTATTGATGAATATAATTTTAGGCAATTCACCTAAGCAAAATACTTTCAAATTGTACAGTATGCTGATTTTTGCAAAATTATCCGAAAAACATTGACGAATCACCATAATAATAGTATAATATTCACAATTGAATATGAGAAAGGTGATATTTATGTTCGATGCAGAAAAATATATAAGAGCGCAGTCCGTTGATTATGAGACAGCTTTAAGGGAAATATCAGAGGGCAGAAAACGCAGTCATTGGATATGGTATGTATTTCCGCAGATAGCAGGTCTGGGAAAAAGCAGTACATCTGAATATTATGCAATAAAAGACCTCGATGAAGCAAGAAATTATCTGAAACACCCCGTACTCGGAAAGAGACTTATTGAAATATCCGAAAAATTCCTCGAAAATAACGACAGTGCAGAGCAAATCTTAGGTTTTCCCGACTGTCTTAAAGTTCGTTCCTGTATGACACTTTTTCATGAAGCTGACAGCGGTATAGAAGTATTTCAGAAAGTTATTGATAAGTTTTATGACGGAAATCACGACAAACTCACCCTTGATATCCTGAAAAGCAATGTTCCGCCAAAACCGTCAAGAATACAGATGACAGAAGTATTTAATGATACAATTGATATGATAAATGAATATCCTGTACTTTCAGATGCCGTTGAAAATTCTGTAAAAAATACTGTTCTGTATAAGCCTGATTCAGAATGTAATCTCCCTGAAAATCCAAATTTCAACTGCGAAATAACAGTGACGAAATGCCGTACATTTGAAGCCGCAGAAAAGTTATCTCAAAAATATCCGGATGAAAAAATATGCGTGCTTAATTTTGCCTCTGCCACAAATCCCGGCGGGGGAGTCCGTACAGGTGCAAGAGCGCAGGAAGAAAGTCTTTGCCGCTGTTCGACGCTGTTCCCGTGCCTTGATACACAGGAACTCATTGAAAAATATTATAATTTCCACAGAAACTTACACAATACCCTATACACGGATATGTGTATATATACCCCTGACGTTTTTGTAATAAAAACCGATACGAATATCCCTGAACGAATGACAGAAGATAAATGGTACAGAACAGATATAATAACCTGTGCCGCTCCTAATCTCAGACATAATCCCGATATGATTCTTAAAGACGAACTTTTCAGCATACATGAAAAACGTGCAAAAATGATATTGACATCAGCTATATTGAACGGAAGCAGTGTAATTGTACTTGGTGCATTCGGCTGCGGAGCTTTCAAAAATGACCCGTTTACCGTAGCAAAGGCATACAGAAGTGTTCTGGACGAACTCGGCGGATATTTTAAACATATTGAATTTGCCGTGTTCTGTGCAGGAAATGAAACTTTAAACTATGACGCATTCAGAAAGACATTCAATAAATAAATAAAAACGGACTGACATATAATAAAAACTGTCAGCCCGTTTATTTCTGAGAAAGGAATCAGTAAAAATATGAACGGAAATTTTGACTTGCAGTCATATTTGTCCAATGGCATTGAGTCCATTGTTTCTGAAATACTTAAAGCTACTTTAAAAAATCCCAAAGAAAGTGCTTTCATGCTGAAATTTGCCGTCGCAACCAGAGCAGCCTCCAAAAAACGCATAATTGCAGAAAATAACGGGGAACATATTCGATGTGAATGTTAAAAATACTTCATTGCGTGAAGTGATTCGTTCGCCGCTGTTTACAGCACTCAGGGAAGGCAATATCCTGCTTGATGAACATGAGGGAGGCTGTGTACTTTATGAAAAGCGTGAACTGGTTGAATCCCTTCTTAAAAAATGAAATACATCACAAATATTATACAGGGTGCAAAATGTAAGTTTTTATGTTCAAAATGTTATTTACATTTTGCCTTATCAGAGTTATAATACATATAATTACAAAGGCTGACAGTTATCTGCACAATAAGACTGAATGCCAAAGTATGTTTGTATTAATTATCCTAAAACCTTTGTAAAGGGCAAATCAGAAAAAGAAAGCATATCAGCCGGTGATATGCTTTCTTTTTTATTACAGTTCATTCATTTGATTTCCTCTAATTTTTTGCAGAAATCCTTGATTTTCTTTTCATTTTCCGAATTTGGGTTTGTTTTCGGGTCAAGGAGAGCGGTTTCTGCTTCGAGACAATTTATTTTGAGTTCATCTTTAAGTTTTACGAATGCCTTATCCGCACCCGCAGCGGTCTGACACGCAAACGCAGCAAATTTCTTGCCTTTAAGGTTATGTTTTCTTATAAATGTTCTCAGCGGAGGAGCGATATTGCTTGCCCATACAGGAAAACCGAAAATAATACAGTCATAAGATGATTCATCAAATTTATAAGGCTGTAAATCAGGGGTTTCGGACATCATGGCACTTTTTCCGCCCCATACAAATTTGCTGAGTTTTCCTGTCGGGTATGCTTTTTTCGGTTCAAGTTTCAGAATATCCGCATTGAGTGCAGAAGCGATAAGGTTCGCTGCATATTCTGTATTGCCTTCCAGCGAATAGTAAACAATAATTGTTTTCATAATAAATTGCTCCTTTTAATTAAAAATTTTATTTTCAAGTGATTAGCTGTCTTTAAGTCTGTACTATGAAATAGTTTCCCTTACTATTATATAATTTTATTTTGAGATTGTCAATAATAATTTTTAAACATGAGATAAGCTTATTGACAATTTTGTTATTATATTATATAATTGTATATAAGATTTTAAGAATTTTATTAAAGGAGGAATTATGGCTGAATTTTATGTATTAATAATCGGAATGTTTGTAGCATTCATATCGTGTGCAGTAGTTATGCGGTGCAGGATTTCAGGAACTCAGAAAAAATTTATGGGTTCTGTTGTAGGTGCGCTCGGATACATGATTTCTGAAATATTCATGTGCCATGCGGATTCGGTGAGAATCTATATGTATACAAAAGAATTTAAGTATGTTTCGCTTACATGGATGAATGTATTGCTGCTTTTCGGACTTTACAGCAATTCCAGTATAGACAAAATAGAAAAGATATGGTATAATAGGAAGCAGAGGTGATAAAAATGGTACCGGTAGAGGTAAGAAAAATAATAGT
>ODAI014784287.1_pt1 | contig 17856 bp, 6 predicted proteins | sample 1539321 | NCBI WGS metagenome assembly ODAI01 (sample SAMN02144231, study PRJEB22623) | gut metagenome | biome: sheep rumen | host: Ovis aries | place: New Zealand | reverse complement strand
GCAGTTCGGCAAACTTAACATACAAGCGATAGCTACGCAACAACGCAGCCAGACACAATCGGTTAGCAGCCAGGGTGGAGCGCAAATGACAGAATTTGAAATCAGCGCTAACAGCTACGATGAAAACAGGCACTTCTTCCTCGGATATTTCTTCCGCGACAACTACGACCGTTGGATGCAAACACTGCCCAACATGGCGTCAGGAGTGGTAATAAAACGCATAGAAGTCTGGATTACCAATAAGCGCGCCAACTATGAACAGGCACGTAATATAGTGGCATTTACCGATTTGGGTGAAGGTAGTGACGCACATATCAGCAACCCGCAATGGCACTCTACCGTTACCACGGATCAGCAACCGCGCAATACAGCTAACACGCTGTATAATAGTGTAAAAGACTCCGGCATACGAGATATACAGCAGACCAATAGTATCCTTGAAGGCATATTCGGAGGCTCGCAGTATGGCGGCACCGATTACGAAAAAATCGAATCGGCACGCATGCTTAACAGTAGCGAATATACCCTTAATACCGCTCTTGGATACATAAGCCTGCGTGCCGCTCTGAATCCCGACGAGGTACTTGCGGTAGCGTATGAATATACCTATGCCGGTCAAACATATCAGGTTGGCGAGTTTTCGTCTGATGCCGTGCAAGCACCTCAGGCTTTGATACTTAAGATGCTGAAAAATACCACTAACTCGCCATCTCCGACAAAAGGCAAAGGCACGTGGGACTTGATGATGAAAAACGTCTATAGCCTCGGGGCGTCACAGATGCAGAAAGACAAGTTCGAACTCTACATCATGTACCGCAACGACAGTGTCGGTACCAGTCTGCAGTACCTGCCCGAAAGTGGGGTGAAAGGTAAGCAGCTCATCAAAGTTCTCAATATGGACCGACTTGATATTCACAACAATACCAACCCTGACGGCAAATTCGACTACGTGGAGGGATATACCGTGCAGACCAGCACAGGACGTGTGATATTCCCGGTCTTGGAACCATTCGGAACATATATGCGGAATAAAATCGCTAATGATGGCATTGCCGATAAATATGTATTCCAAGAACTCTATGACTCTACACTCGTCATCGCGCAAGAAATGACCGAGAAAGACAAATTTACCATCAAAGGTAAATATAAAGGCACTGCGGGTAATGTCATCAGTCTTAACGCTATGAATGTGCCTCGCGGTTCTGTCAAGGTTACAGCAGGTGGTGTGACCCTCAAGGAAAATGTGGACTACACTGTCGATTACACCATGGGAACAGTCACAATTCTTAACTCGTCGATTGTTGAGTCGGGAACAGCCGTAAATGTCAGCCTCGAGAACCAGTCCACATTCTCCATGCAACGCAAGAGCCTTTTCGGAGCCCATGCCGAATATACTTTCAGTCCCGACTTCAGCATAGGAGCCACGGTGATGCACCTCAATGAGAAACCTCTCACCACGAAGGTTAACACCGGTAGCGAACCTCTCTCTAACACTATCTGGGGCGCCAATATCAGCTATCGCAAGGAATTTCAATGGCTCTCGAACCTGATAGACAAAATACCGTGGATAACAGCCACACAGCCCTCGTCGTTCTCCATCAATGCCGAGGTGGCTCAACTGATACCGGGGCATACCAAAACCGTCAGCAAAGCAGGATTGGCATATATAGACGACTTCGAGAGCACGCAGACGAGCATCGACGTGCATTATCCCAACTACTGGAAACTGGCTTCGACACCTATGGACGACCTCTTCTCCGAACAAGCCACCAAGAGCAACGCCATAGAATATGGTTTCGGCCGTGCACTGATGTCGTGGTATGCCATCGACCAAGTGCTCGTAGTGCCGCAAAACAACACCCCCTCGCACCTCTCCGGTGACATGGATGCCCTCTCTGACCACCGCGTGCGCGTGGTGCTCGAGCAGGAGATATTCCCCTATAAGGAAAGTCTGGCGACAGATAACAGCCGTATGTCGGTGCTCAACTTGAGCTACTACCCCACAGAGCGTGGTCCCTACAACCTCGATACCGAAGGCATGAACGCCGACGGCACGCTCATTAACCCCAAGAGCCGTTGGGGTGGCATGATGCGTAAACTCGATAACACGGACTTTGAAACGTCGAATATCGAGTATATAGAATTCTGGATGATGGACCCATTCCTGACAAACCCCAATCCTACGTATGAAGGCGGAGACCTGTACTTCAACCTTGGTGATATCAGTGAGGACATCCTTAAAGACGGCAAAAAATCATTCGAGCACGGACTGCCGGTATCGGGTGATGACGTGTCAACACTTGAAACCACAGTCTGGGGACGTGTGCCCAAGACATCCTCGACGGTAATAGCGTTCAGCAACGAAAGTGGCGCAAGGCGTAATCAGGACGTCGGTCTCAACGGACTATCGACGGAAAGCGAGTTCACTTTTGATACCTATGCCGACTATGAGAGCCGATTGCGCAATAAGGTTACAAATCCCGAAACGGTAGCCCGTTGGAACCAAGACCCGTTCTCGCCATTCAACGACCCCGCGGGCGACAACTATCATTTCTACAGAGGATCGGACTACGACCGCGAACGCAAGTCTATCATAGAACGCTACCGCTACTTCAACGGCACGGAAGGTAACTCGCCGGCCACGGAAAACTCCGCGGAAAGCTATGGCACAGCATCAACATTGGAACCCGATATCGAGGATATAAACAAAGATAATACCCTCAACGAGTACGAGAAATTCTATGAATATAAAGTTGAGATACGCCGTGGTAAGATGGAAGTGGGTCAAAACTTCATCACCGACAAGATAACTTCCAAGGTAAAACTCGCCAACGGACAGACGACAGAGGTCAACTGGTATCAGTTCAAGATTCCTATTCGTCAGTACCAGAAGCGCTATGGCAATATCCGTAATTTCAAGAGTATCCGTTTCATGCGTATGTTCCTCACAGGTTTCAGCGAAGAAACACACCTGCGCCTTGCCACACTGGACCTTGTGCGCGGTGAGTGGCGCGGATACACTAAAGACCTCATGCCGGCAGGTACTACAGCATCCACCGAAGGACAACTCACCGTGCAAGCGGTCAACTATGAGGAAAACTCTTCCAAGAGCCCTGTGAACTATGTGCTGCCACCGGGTATAACACGCCAAACGGACCCGGGACAGGCGCAAATCATACAGCAAAACGAACAGGCTATGCTACTGCGTGTCAACACCTTAGCGCCTAATGACGCCAGAGCGGTATATAAAAACGCTACATTTGACATGCGTAACTACAAGAAGATACAAATGTTTGTGCATGCCGAGCGCCTCACCGACGAAACCACGGAACCTCTTGATGATAACCAACTTACATGCTTCATCCGATTGGGCTCTGATTTGCAGAATAACTACTATGAATACGAGATACCACTCACTCTCACGCAACCCGGTGTTTATAGCAATGACCGCGAGAGTGACCGACGCATAGTATGGCCCGATGCCAATATGTTCGACTTCCATCTCAGCGCTCTAACATCTGCCAAAAGGAAGCGTAATGCCGCCAAACGTGCCGGCACGGAGGGCGTATCGAATATGATTCCTTACATTGTATTTGACGACGAAAATGGTAAACCCCAAAACCGCGTCACGGTGATGGGTAACCCGACGTTGGGCGAGATAGAACATATCATGATTGGTGTGCGCAACCGTAGCAGCCGACCAAAATCCGGTGAGATATGGGTCAACGAGATGCGTCTGTCGGAATATAACGAACAGGGCGGTTGGGCGGCAATGGCCAATGCGCAACTCGCCATTTCGGATATTGGACAAGTCAACGTAGCGGGAAGACTGGAAACGGCAGGCTATGGAGGCATTGAGAGCAATGTGCTCACAAGAAATATGGAAGACCAATACCAACTGTCAGTGTCAACAGCCCTCGAGGGAGGAAGACTATTCCCCGAAAAAGCGAAACTGCAGATACCACTCTACTATACTTACACCAGCCATACCAATTCTCCAAAATATAACCCGCTGGATACTGATATAGAACTTTCCGACGCACTTGACGAACTGGAAACCAAGCACGAGAAAGACAGCCTCAAGCAGATGTCGCAGACAGTGAGCAAAACACATAACTTCTCGGCATCGAACGTGCGAATTAACATACACAGCAAAAAGAAAAATATGTTCTATGACCCTGCTAACTTCACATTCTCGTATAGTTACGCTCAACAACTTGACCGTGACCCGGAGATACAGAAAGACCAGGAAATAGTGCATAACGGTTCTATCAACTACAGCTACGACTTCAACCCTAAACCGTGGGAACCTTTCAAAAACAGCGAGAAACTATCTAATCCGCACCTGAAATTCTTCAAGGAATTCAATATCTACTACCTGCCGCAATCGTGGAGCGTAGGCACGGATATGCACCGTACTTTCAGCATGTTGCGTATGCGTGATTTTGACGTCACGGGCTCTAGTCAGATGGAACCGTCATTCAGCAAGGAATGGATGTGGAATAGGCAGTTTGATATCAAGTATAACCTCACCAAGAACCTCAAATTCACCCTGCAAGGCGCCACTAACGCTTCTATTGACGAGGCCAAATACACGCCGGAAATCATCAAGGAGTATGACCTGAGCCGTGACTATTTCGACCGCTGGCGCGATACCGTACGCCACTCGCTGCGACACGGCGGCTCGCCATTCTCCTATCAGCAGGTATTCACGGCATCGTGGAATGTGCCTCTCAACCGCTTCCCGGCATTGGATTGGATAACGCTCAACGGAACATATAACGGCACCTATAATTGGAACTACATAGCCTCATCAACTGCCGGGCAGACCAATGAGATGGGTAATGAGGTTACCAGTTTAAGAACATGGCAGGTTGACGGACAGTTTAATTTCGAGAACTTATACAACAAGTCAAAATACCTCAAGCAAGTCAACCAACGCTTCAAGTCGGGAGCGGGCAATGCCAGACGTCCCAATAGCAGACCCTTCATGCCCAAAAACTTCTCGCAGACGATAAGCGTCAAAGCCGGAGAACCTTTCTCGCTAACTCATAGGCTCAATAGTGACAACCTCAACGTAACATTCACACGCAACGGAAAACCCGTCAAACTCAACTATAAAGTTTCCGACAAAGGCAAGATCGTCATCACCTCAAAAACCGATATGGATAATATCGAAGTTTCCGTCAATACCAAAGACCCCAACCAACGTAGTGGAGGTCAGAAATTCCTTGACGGTTTCGTGCGTTTCCTGATGATGGTGCGCAAAGCGCAAGTCACCTACAGGGCCTCTAACAGTCTTGCAATCGATGGTTTCAAGTCCACACCGGTATTTATGGGGCAGCAGAAACTCGGAGGCAGAAATATGCTGGCGCCGGGCGTTGACTTCGCATTGGGTATGTTCGGCAAAAACTACCTCGAAAAAGCCAAAAGCAGAGGATGGTTAGCGCAGTCCGACTCAATAGCAAAGCAGGCTACGGCGGCTAACACACAAGACTTCAATGTCAAAGTGTCGTTAGAACCTATTCCGGGACTCAAAATCGACGTCACGGGACAGCGATATATAGCTTCTACGGAAGTTATTGACTATATGTTCGATGGCATGCCGTCAACATTCACCGGAAGCTATAATATCACACAGGTGGCAATAGGCACAGCATTTAAAAAGATAGGAAAGGTATCAGACAATTACCATTCGGCTACCTACGACCGCTTCCTTAGTCTGCGCGACGATGTTGCTCGTGACCTTGAAGCACGATACCGTAATACCACATATCCCACTACAGGCTTCATGACAGGTGAAGATGCGGTAGCATTAGCCGGTCAACGATACAACTCTGCCAACGGAGGCATCGACAAAAATTCCGCGGATGTGCTTATACCTGCCTTTGTGGCGGCATATACAGGACGTGACCCGAGGAAAGTAGGTAATAACCCATTCCTCTCACTCAAACAAATGATGCCTAACTGGCGTGTGACATACGATGGTCTGATGATGATTCCGTGGTTCAAAAAACATTTCCAGTCCATTACGTTCACTCACGCATATACATGTAAGTATAGCGTGGGCTCTTACACCAGCTACAGCACGTGGGTAGGCGCTAATGACGGAAAAGACAAAACCCTGGGATACGTACGAAATGTGCAGACAGGACTGCCAATGCCATCATCAGCCTATGACATTGGTTCTGTAACTATTACAGAGCAATTCGCACCTCTCATAGGACTCAATATGACGCTCAAAAATAGTTTGTCAACAAAGTTTGAGTATAAGAAACAACGTACTATGTCGCTCAATATCAGCAGTACGCAACTCATCGAAAGCCTTTCCGACGAATTCGTGATAGGAGTCGGATATACCATCAAAAACCTCTCGATGATAGTTAAGGGCAAGAATAATAGACAACGTAAAGTAAGTAACGACCTCAAAATAACCGCTGACTTCGCGTACAAAGATATTAAGTCCCTGCTGCGTAAAATTCAGGAAGATGTCACTCAAGCCTCATCAGGTAATAAAGTCTTCTCTATTAAGATAGCCGCGGACTATGTCATTAGTTCAAAAGTAAACCTGCAGGCATACTACGAACGTCAGGCCACCACACCTCTTATCTCAACGTCATACCCCGTCACTGTCTCAGACTTCGGCGTTAACCTCAGACTTATGCTTACTAGATAAAACAGAAAGTTCTAGCGGTTCTAGCGGTTCTAGCGGTTCTAGTTGTTCTAGCAGTTCTATCAAATCTATTGTCTTAACTTCTTACTCCTTACTCCTTACTCCTAACTCAATCCCCCTTGCCTCGCAGAACACGAAATAGAAAATTTCCTAAACCCCTGAAGATTATGCTATATGTTATTCTGGGGTTGTTTGCATTGAGCATTTTCAATGTCGTTCTGCTCAAGTATGTGCCTGTTTACTACACCCCCCTGATGCTTCGTCGCTCATGGGAGGCAGCCCGTGAGGGGCGTACGATCGACATGAAAAAGAAGTGGGTACCGATAGATAAGATATCACCCAATGCCGTGCAGGCAGTCGTGGCTGCAGAAGACAATTATTTTCGTGGGCACTATGGTTTCTCGTGGGAGGGAATGCTCAAGGCCATGGAGAAAAATAAGATAGACTCCGAGTCTGGAAAAAACAAAATACGGGGCGGTTCTACCATCAGCCAACAATGCGCGAAAAACGTATTCACTTTTGGTTATCGCAACTATTTTCGAAAAGCCATCGAAGCCTATTATACGGTGCTCATAGAGTGGATATGGGGCAAACAGCGTATTATGGAGGTTTATCTCAACGTGATAGAGATGGGAGATGGCGTTTTTGGCATAGAGGCATGCTCGCAGACCAATTTCCAAATACCAGCGTTAGAACTCACACGACGCCAAGCGGCGCTGATAGCGGTATGCCTGCCTTCGCCAAGAAAATTTTCTATCAAAAACCCTTCAAGTTACATAAGAGGCAGACAAACGACAATAGCTGCCTTAATGACTAAAATTGGTCCTCAACAGTTTGACAATGCCTCGCTTAAGGATGCCCGTAAACGCTATCGTAATAGGTCTCGAAAATAATTCATGTACACATTTCGCTATCATACATTAGGGTGCAAACTTAATTTTGCCGAGTCGTCGGATATAGCCCGTCAGTTGCGTTCGATGGGTATGACCCCTGCCGGACGCGGACAGCAGGCTGATGTGGTACTTGTTAATACATGTTCCGTGACCGACATAGCGGACCATAAAGGCCGACAGCTGATACATCGCCTCAATCGTGAAAACCCTTCAGCGTTGCTCGTGGTAACCGGTTGTTATGCCCAGCTCAAAAGTGATGAAGTGGCGGATATTGAGGGTGTGGACATGGTATTGGGAGCTGCGGAAAAATTCTCTGCAGCGGACAAAATATGGCACGCCCTCGAGCAAAGAACAGAGAATAAGACTATTGAAGTGTCTGACATACGTGCTCAAGATGTTTTCCATGGCAGCGTGAGTGCCGACGACCGCACACGCCATTTCCTGAAAATACAGGACGGATGCGACTATTTCTGTTCATATTGTACCATACCCTTAGCGCGGGGCAAAAGCAGAAGCGCAACTATTGAACAGGTGATGAAAATACTGGAAACAACGATAGCGCAAGGAGCAAAGGAAATAGTGATAACAGGCGTTAATACCGGCGACTTCGGCAGGCGTAACGGCGAAAATTTCTATGACTTGTTGCAACGTATGGACACCGTGGACGCTGATGTCAGATATCGAATATCAAGCATAGAACCCAACCTGCTTACCGATGAGATAATACACTTCGTAGCCGAAAGCCGACACTTCGCGCCTCACTTCCATATCCCACTGCAGAGCGGGTCCGATGACGTGCTCAAAATCATGAGACGACGCTACGACACATCACTCTTTCGCTCCAAGGTGGAAACAATTATCTCGCTGATGCCGTATGCGTTTATCGGTGTTGATGTAATGACAGGCGTTAGGGGGGAAACGGACCAACATTTCAATCAAACACGGAATTTCTTAGAGAACATTCCTGTTGCGCAGCTGCACGTGTTTACCTATTCCGAACGAGCCAATACGGCAATGCTCGATGTTGATATGGTGGTGCCGCAAAAGGAAAGGAAAAGACGTAGCGAAATACTGCATAACATCAGTCTGCAGAAACATGAGACTTTTCTCAAAATTAATCATGGGCGCAACGTAAGAGTACTCTGGGAAGGTGCAAAACATGACGGCATGATGGCGGGATTTTCAGAAAACTACATAAAAGTTTACAGACCTTACGACAAAAAACTGGTCAATACTTTTACAACAGAGACGCTGTGAAAGCTCTTATAAGACATATAACAACGCTTTTTATGCTACTATCAAGCCTTGAGGTCGCGGCTGAGTATAATGTGCAGTTTTATGTCAATGGCGAACTCCTCACAACGATAACCACAATAGACAACTATTTCCCTACCACACAAATGCCACTGCCGCATCTCAATAACGACAGCGTCTATTTCCTCGGTTGGACTGATAGTCCTATGCCCGAAACAATGTATGGCGATGAGACATCGGTCAGCTATTTTGACCTCTCGAAACAATTATTGTCCGACATTGTGCTCTACGCTGTTTTTGCCGTGACGGAACCTGATGATAACGAAGGCTTTGCGCCACTAACAGATGCCTCACAACTCGTGCCGGCATATCTCTATGTGTTTACTGATTTCAACGACATAAACTCCGATAGCAAACATGTTATGTCTGTCAATAGTAGCGACAATTTGGGACTCAAAGCTTCGCGGGAACCTGTTCTATTCACTGATGACGGACAGCTTGTGCCGGGCAGTGATGTCTTTGTCGGCCGAATGTTGTTCATCAATAATTTCTACCGCTTCATAAGGCACCACACCACGCAGTCGCTTGCCATGAACAGCAAGAACAGAACATACCAACAGGTGTGCTTTGCCAATCCGCTGCCCGAGCGTTGGACTTCGGAAGGCAGAACATTCTCGGCATTCACGATTAATGTCAGCTCAAGCGGCAAAGTCAATATGGCGCTCGACGAAAAGCCGTCATCTCACATAGCCTACGGGCAACTAACGCGTGGTGGATATACGGCAGAGGTGTTTCACAACATGAGCAATACATCATCACCCGTATCGCAAAAACCGCTATATCTATACTATAAACCTCAAAATGTCAAACGTATCACACTTTTCCCGCTCGACCCGCCGCTTGTGCAAGCACTGAATGTTACTCAAGATTTCGTACTTGAGGTTCGTGACGGAATGATATGCGTGGATTTGAAGCGTATGACAAACATAGCGTTATACGACTCGCAGGGAAGACTGCTGTCAAAGGAAAAACTTACTGCCGGACACCACACACTTACAATCCCACAGGGTGTGAAGGTGATAATAGCGTATGTGGGACATCAAGTCAGAAAAATTGTATTATGAACAATAAGAAAATAATATATGCTCTGTTGATTGTCGTTGTTGTTGCCCTGACGGCATTGCTGCTCACACGTCACTATCGGTATGACCTAACCGCCGACAAGCGTTATAGCCTAAGCCCGGCAACGTCCGCTATGCTCAGCAAACTCAACAAAAACGTTGAAGTTACAATATATCTCGATGGAGATCTCAATTCAGGATTCGCTGGACTGAAAAACGCCACTGCCGACATACTTGACGAAATGGCACTTAAAGCCGGAAAGGGATTGATATATAAGTTTGTTAACCCGTCACAAGCCGATGATGACAAACAACGACAACAGAATTATGAGACACTCGCGCAGCGTGGACTGCAACCTACTGTTATTTATGACCATGACGATCAAGGCAATAGCCGACAAATTCTTGTGTTCCCGTGGGCGGAGGTGAACTTTGGAGGTAAAACAGTGCCGGTATCGCTACTCAAAAACATACGTGGCAATAGTGGAGAGGAAAATCTCAATGCGTCGATAGAGACCCTTGAGTATGAGTTCGCTGATGCACTGCGGTTTCTCACGCGCCGCGAAGTGAGACATGTTGCGTTCCTAGAAGGTCATGGCGAACTGCCTGAAGCCTATACCTACGACTTGTCACTTGCGCTCAGCCGCTACTTTCAGGTCGATAGGGGCTCGCTGGGCTATGACGCTGCAGTACTCGACAACTTTGAGGCGGTAATCATTGCCGACCCCAAAAAACCTTTTTCGGAACGTGACAAATATATCATAGACCAATATATTATGCGTGGCGGCAAAGTGCTCTGGCTGCTTAGTGGCGTGAAGTTCGACTTTGGAGCACTATCCACCGAAGGTCTTACGCCGGCTATCGCACACGACCTCAACTTGACCGATATGCTCTTTCACTATGGAATAAGAGTCAATGCCGGTCTGCTGCAAGATGAACAATGTTTGCCCGTACCCGTGAATATGGCTCAACCCGGCGAGAACCCTAATTACCAACCCGTGCCGTGGCACTACCAACCGCTACTGTTGCCCTCGCCGCTCCATCCCGCAACAAATCATATCGGCCAAGTCGTGGCGCGGTTCCCAACAACCATTGATTTCGTGGGTGACGGAACAGATGTCTCGGCACAGCTGTTACTCGTAAGCTCGCAGGCAGCACGTATCATTGCCACACCTGCCAAGGTGGACCTACAGCCTCAACAGATAGACCAAACAACATTCACGGCATCGTTCCTGCCCGTGGCGGCATCAATCGAAGGCAATTTTAATAGCGCATTCACACACCGTATCAAACCCGATAGCATTGTTAATGCCGGAAACTTTATCGCCAAGAGTGTGGCGACAAAGCAGGCGGTAGTGGCGTGCGGAAATGTGGCGCGTAATGAACTGCAGAACGGACAACCACTGCCGCTCGGATACGATAGATATACGCAAAACCAATTCGGAAACAGAGACTTCTTGCTTAATACCATTCTCTACCTCACCGATCAGCAAGGATGGATTAATCTCCGACAAAAGCATGTTACCCTACGTCTGCTCAACCCTACTGCTGTGCGCTATTACAAGACTCAAATCATGGTGGCAACGCTAATTATTCCACTTTTGCTTTTAGCTCTTTTTGGAGGATTGTATAACATTGTGCGTATCATGAAGTTAAGGCGGTGACTCACAGCGTATGCTGATAAGAAAGTGTTGATGTGTTTTAATGTCAACACTTTTTTTATACTAAAGCTTTAAGTTGTTGATTAATAAATGTTTTGCAAATAAAAAAAAAGTATCATTTTTATTGCGGTATGAAAAAAAATGCTTAACTTTGCACTCGTATAATAGTATGCATAATTGTGCACAGTGTTAATTTTAGTCTTAAAAAAAACAAGACGTGATAACACAAGTTGTTGGTAATAAAATGATAAGGCAAATGAAGTGCGTCTTGGCATTCCTGCTGGTGCTTTATGCGTTCTTTGCTTCTACAACCGTCTTGGCTCAAGTAGGCTCATCTTGTGAGACTGCACGCACAACTCTTCGCGGTGACTATTGGTTAGCCCCCGGACAGTCAATATGGTTTACCGGTGGTTATAATAGCGTTAGTGAAGGAATATCATGCTTCTGGTTTTCGCAGGATACCTTGTTTATTGACGCATACTATGCTTTACCTTATGTAACTTCGGCGTGTCCGGGTAACTATATAAAGGTTTTTCGTGCCCTGCCAAACGGCATTATGGAGATAACGCCGGAATTCCTTAACGAGAAAATTCGCGAGAAGTCGCTTGAGTACCTCGGCATGGAACCTACGCCACAGCTGCTTGCGCTGATAACGATTAATTTGCATATCTATGCTCGCAATGGTCTGCCGGGCCGACTCTTTATAAACGATCTGGGCGTGGCTCCGCAAAGTTCAGCGGCAGGACCATTCCAAGCGACGGAATACCAAAATTATTTGGTCAACAAACAAACCAACGCCTATTATCAAATCACGTGGGATAAAACCGATAAGCCCGATAGCATATATGTGTTCTGGCAGCCGCGCGACAGCGCCGAAGACTTTCGTGCCGACCTGCACAATAACTATCCGACAATACAGTTCCGCCGGCAAAATAACGCAGGAGAGCCCAAAGGCGTAGCGACGCGCGTAGCCGGTGGAAACCGCTACTACCTCAAGCAACCGGCTTATGATGTTGCGGTGTCAGACCAAGACTCATTATTCGTTACCATCATGAACGCTCCCGAAGACGGGTATTTCAAATTCTGTGGGCTATACCTCAATTCGCAGAACTTTACCAGCGAAATCTGTCAAGGGCAGCAGTTATGCCTCAATAACGGATGCTATGGTCAATCGGGACAGTATCGCGACACAACAGGGAATGACTTCTGGCATAGAAATTATAATGACTATAACCTCACAGTGTTGCCACCTGTTATGTCAGAAGATATTAAAGAAGTGACAGTACGCCAATTACCTGTTGAGTATGAAGGTCATAACCTTGAGACAGAAGGTTTGCATGATGTCCTGTTCAAAACTTTAGAGGGCTGCGATAGCATACAGCGTGTGCGAGTAATAGTGGAAACAGCGTTGAATAACACGCGTGAGAGTTCACTGGAGATTGAACCCGGGCAACCGCAAGCAGGACAGCTGATGAAGATAAAGGCGGACACCGGTCAAGACGTCATAGTGCTTGATATGCAGGGCAGGGTAGTGATGGCAGCTAAAACGGGAAAGTCATTCACGGCACCACAGCAGGGTATATACCTGATAAAAACCGCGAAAGAAGTCAAAAAAATTAAAATAAAATAGAAACAGAGATTAATTAAAAACAAAAGATATGAAAAAGAAGATTTATGCTTTACTGATATTGTTGATTTCATCTTTGGCGATTTACGCTCAAACAGAGTTGACAGGAGAGATATGCGAGGAAGCAATTCCTATGCATGTCGGCGAGTCATTCACGGTGCGCGAAGGCACAACATACTACGAACTGTTTGTGGAAGACTTCATGCTCAACCATGTTGACGAAGAGATTAAGTTGCATTTTGTCAACAATACTGATGATAATATCGTAGTTACCGCCACCGTTTACCTCAACTGCCGCTCCACACGTCCGATGAAAAATCCAGAGACGAGAACCATAGCGGCTCACAAGGCGTGGAACCCGACGAGAGGAGTTGAATACAACATGGTATATACCTATTGGGATGCACAAGTAATAACATCATCAGTAATAATAGAGATAGTGTCTTCAGGCGTGGTAACTACCTCGTCGGAATATCACGACCCAGCGTCTCAGCCAACAACAGCCCTCAAAGATATTACCGTATCACGCGGCTTTGGAGGCTCACTGCAAGACCTGCTTGATAGTAAGGGCATAACTACCAATAATATACAACTGCTTGATATTACCGGACGTACGGTAACTTTCGACCCGGCTATGAGTATGTCGGTACTCAATGCAGGTATATATATTCTGCGGACCGATAAAAACGCCATCAAACTCCAAGTGAGATAAAAATATATTTTGAATAATAATTTATTAATTAATGTATAACTCAATGAAAAAGCATTTACTAATTCTGGTGACAGCGCTGATGCTGCTGTTGCCCGTTTCGGTGAAGGCTGCCGTGGGCGATAACTGCGCCAATCCTATTCTCTACTCAATGACGAGCGAGAATACCCTCTTGGCGGGTACTCACTGGTACAGCATCAAGATCGCTGACGCCATAGCTACGCTCGGCGAGAACGACCTTCGCCTGAAACTCATTAACAATGCTTCGACTCCTGCGACGCTCACCGTCTCAGTCTATTTCGGCTGCGACGAGGCTGCTTTTGCTACTGAGAGCAAGACGGTTGCGGCAGGTGGTGAATGGACCTCGTCCAGCCGCCTGACCAACACGCAGCTGCGGCGTTTCGGAATGGCATACACCTATGTATATGCCAAGGTCGTGGCAACACACGAAGTTGAGTCAGAACCGGTGCCTGCCGAGCCACTGCCGGCGCAGCAGACCAACGAGAAGTGCCTCAACGCGGTAAACATCGTGCCCGGAGTAACATACAACGTGACTCCTAACGCTGAAACGTGGTTTACCTACAACTTCTCTGGCAACGACCGACTCTCTGCTGTGTTCACACCATCTGAGTCCGGAGCTGTGTTCTCAAAAATCGTCAGTCTCTACGAAGACTGCGCGTCAGCGCCTACGGTGCAGCGCGTGTCAAAGCAGAACAGCGTGGACCGCGACGTATATCCTCCCGCGGGACAGTACTGGGCATCACTCGAAGTGGGCTCAATAGGCGGCACGGTAGTGTTCACCAAAGCCATGGCGCCGACAACGCTGGAGTGTGCCACGGCAACCATGATTTCACTTGGTGCCAACGAGCAGCAGTATCTCAACCACGTCTATTTCTACCATCCTGAACTCGCTGCCGAGGCTGTCATAGACCTCGCTGCCGGTCAGCAGGTTACTGCCATTCAGGAAGGTATCTGCGGACACACGTTGACAGATGTCCCATTCACACATGACGCAGCTTCTAATGCCGTGAAATTCGACGCGCAACCCCTTGCCGCAGGACATGTTTATTACATCTCTGTTGTTGGCACGGGGACTTTTAATTTCTCGGCTGCCGGAGCCTCATGCTCTCAAGCTCTGCCGCTGACTATCGACGGCAGCGACATTGATGTGCTCAAAGGCGCGCACTGGTATATGGTAGATATGGCGCAGGCCCTCAGCTATCTGGGCAGCAACGACCTCAAGGTTAAGTTTACGAACAACACCGGCAGCACGCTGACTCTCAAAGCTACAGTGTATGAAGAATGCGACGGCGCGGTAGTCGCCGGACCGCAGTCCAAGTCGGTGAAAGCCGGTGAGTCGTTCCCCAACGTGCGCGTAACAAACAGCATGATGCGCATGTATGACAAGATATATATCTTCGTCAACGCTTCTGCCGACGTTACCGTAACGCCGATGCCTACCGAACCGGCTGCAGCGTCTAATCCCGACTGCTTGCAAGCTGTTGAGATAGAAGACGGTAAAGCCTATACCCTCAATGCTACGCAAGCCTCATGGTTTAAGTACACCTTCGACGGATGCCACTATATCACTGCCGAGTTCCAAGCCGAAGACCCGACGCATACTGCTGTCAGCAAGCACGTGGAACTATACAGCAGCTGCAACGAAGCGGCTGTGGTATCACGCGACTTCACCGTTAACTCATATACCCGTAAGGCCTTGCCGCCGGCGGGAACTTATTACGCTAAGTTTGAGACTGCCGAGGCCGGCATCATCACCTTCCATGTCAACGAGGACGACGCTTCTGACTGCGCGTGCGCAATACGCATCGAGTCCGAAACAACGTTCAACAACCCCGCAGCGCGTCAGGCTTATGTTTACGTGCCTCAGGCTGATGGCGTTGCCGCTTTCCAACTGCAAGCCGGACAGACGATAGAAGTCAAGAAGGGTCTCTGCGGCAATGGTGAGACGATGAGTTCCGTAGCCGTTGACCGCGTTGGCAATGACGCGACGTTCTCCATTGAGAAACTTGCCGCCGGACACGCATATTATATATATATAACAGGAGCCGGCGAGGTGCACTTCGGTGCCCCGGGCGCCTCATGCCCCGACGCCATAGTTCTTGACGTTCATGACGGTATAGTAATACCCATGCCGGCCGGAGACCACTGGTATAGCGTGGATATCGATGCCACAATCAACAACATAGGTGCCGGCAACGGTCTCAAATTCCATGTCAAGAACAGTTCCGCAACATCTGCCAAACTGACCGCAATAATCTATGAGGACTGCAACGGAACTGTGTTCGCAGGTCCCGAGACAAAGACCGTAGCTGCCGGAAAAACATGGACGCCCAACGCTACAATCACGGGCAGCACGCTGCAACGCAATGCCGGAAAGGTATTCCGCATCCACGTAGAGTCAACAGCGGCTGTTGATGTAACTCCCGAAGTTATAGCTACTCAGGCTGCTGACCCCGATTGCGAACAAGCTCCGGAAATACAAGAAGGCGTGGTATATGACCTGCCAGCTGACCAGGCTACTTGGTTCAAATACACTGCCGACGGATGCCACTACGTCAATGCCGTGTACGGCGCTGAAAATCCGCTGCATACCGCTGTTACGAAAGTCGTGGAACTCTACACGGCATGTAACGAGGCTCCGGCGATAGTACGTACGCGCACTACTAACGAGTACACGCGTCAGGCAGTACCACCCGCGGGTGTTTACTACGCAAAAATTATCTCACGCGGTGAGAACGGACACATATCATTCACCTTTGGAACGTCAACAGAAGAATGCGCTTGCGCCACGACAATCGTTAAGGGTCAAACGCTTACCAACCCCGCTGCCCGCACGGCTTATGTCTATGTGCCCGCCGCCGGTGAAGACGTTACCATATCCCTCGCTGACGGTCAGACGCTGGAACTCAAAGAAGGTATCTGCGGTGCCGGCGAGGCTCTCAACACCCTGACAGCTTCGTCAACGAGCGGTAATGACCAGATATTCAGCCTTCCGGCTCTCGCCGAAGGCCACGCCTACTATCTGTTCGTAACCGGTGCCGGCGACTTCCGCATAGGCGATGTAGCTGCTGTCTGCGAATCAGCCATCGAACTGACAATAGCTGCTAATCAGCCACTGCCGATTCTCAAAGGACAACACTGGTACAGTGTCAACGTTGACCAGACTCTCGGAACCCTCAATGGTCAAGACCTGAAGATCAAGACCAATAACGCTACCGGCTCGGCTCTGCACGTTGTGGCAAGTCTCTTCGAGAGCTGCGCCGACGCCAACCCGTTCCTCGGTCCTGAATCACGCAATATCGGTGTGGGCGAGAAGACCTACAGCCGACGCATCACCAACAGCATGCTTCAACGTTATTCCGGTCTGGATATCAAGATATTCATCGACGCTGCCGGCGACTTCACTGTTACGCCGCTCTTCGAGCCTGCTGCCGACCAGCCCAACGAGGACTGCCTGCAAGCTATCGAGATAGTGCCCGGCGAGGAATACACAGTGCTCGCCGACAAGGAAGCATGGTTCAAATATGAGTTCAACGGCTGCACATATATGAACGGTGTGTTCACCGCTGCCGACCCCACGCTGAGCAATGTCAGCAAAGAGATTATCCTGAGCAGCAACTGCGCCGACGTGGTTTATAGCACCACAACCACCAAGGACAGCTACACGCGCACCCTCGTGCCGCCCGCGGGAACATACTACGCTATGCTCAAACCCGCAGCCGACGGCAAGATGGTATTCAGCCTCCACACTTCCGGCGCTGACTGCGCATGCGCTGCGGAAATAGTCGCCGGTCAGACCTACACAGCGCCTGCCGGAACTAAGGTTTACCGCTTCGCGCCTGACGCGGCTTTGATCGGCAAGGTCATCGAACATGCCGACGGACAGCAGATAGAAGT
>ODAI014270891.1_pt1 | contig 17859 bp, 20 predicted proteins | sample 1539321 | NCBI WGS metagenome assembly ODAI01 (sample SAMN02144231, study PRJEB22623) | gut metagenome | biome: sheep rumen | host: Ovis aries | place: New Zealand | reverse complement strand
GATTTCATCGGGATTTTGGGGAAGTAAAACTATATATAGTTCGGAAAAAAGAAACATGCCGCACATCTCGCACATCTCGCACGTAAACTGACAGTCTGCTCGATTTATCTCGCACGTAACTGACGGTTTGCTCATTTTATCCCGCACGTAGCTGACACTTTGCAACTGCCGCCCCACACTCATCCCTCACCTGACTGTTGCAGCAATAGGATGTCTTCATACTGTGTTGAAATATTTTCACGTGCGAGATGTGCGGGATGTGCGGGTTGTTTTCTGCGTTACCCAAGTCATAGCCTAAAAAGCATATTTATTGTTTGGCTCGTAGTGCTTTGGCAATGATTTCTGCCATCCGTCGGCAACCCTTGGCGTCGGGGTGGATGCCGTCGGACAGCATCTTGTCGCCGTCGGCAGCATAGAGGGTGTGGAGGTCGATGACTTGCAGCTTGTTCTTCTTCGCCACCTTATTTATAATAGGTGTGATGCCGTTCACAATGACCGAGTCGCTGATGTTCCATGTCGGTTTGAAGGCCGGAATAGGGGTGCATAGCACGATGCGCGGCGCATGGCCGTTGGCCTTCAGGGCGTCAATCATCTGCTGCAAGTCGGAGGCGAAGTCCTGGTGGTACTGCCAGTTTTCCGGCTTAGAGTCGTTGGTGCCAAGCTTGATCAGTACAATGTCCGGACGGAAGGCCAGTGCGGCGCGCCAGGCCTCTTCCTGTTGGTAGGGGTGGTCGCCTTTATTCAATAAGGTACGTGAGCTCACCCCAAAGTTACGGACATGGTAGCTGCTGCCCAACAGCCGCTGCAGTTGGGCGGGATAGCCCTGCTGTTCGGCCATGTCGATGCCGTAGCCGTCGGTGATGCTGTTGCCGATGCAGGCTACGCGCAGTGTTCCCGGCTTCGGACCGCGATGGTGCTGTAGCCATGTGGTCAGGTCGTTGAGCATCTGGTCGTGGTAGCCAAACGTGGTCTTGAAACCAAAGCCGTGGCCTCCCGTAGGATAGACGTATAGCGCACAGTCGTTGCCGGCACGGCGCATGGCTGTATAATAGGCTACGCCATTGGTGACCGGCGGCACCACGCGGTCGTCGTTGGCCGTCAGAATGATGGCGGGAGGTGTCAGGTGAGCACGGACGGCATGCTGGTTGGAAAAGGTCTTTACCAGACGGGCGTCTTTCTGTCCGTCGGTGCCTAAGAAGTTGACGCAGGAGCCTTTGTGTGATTCCCGTTCGTTCATTGAGATGACAGGATAGAAGAGTATGGAGAAGTTGGGGCGTGCGTCGAAGGGACTATGTGTTGACACGGTGGATGCCAGATGGCCTCCGGCAGAAAAGCCCATGATACCCACGTTGTAAGGATTGATGCCCCAGACGGCGGCAGAGTCTCTCACGGTGCGTATGGCCTGTTCGGCATCGCCCACAGGAATGGTGCGGTCGCCATTGGGCATACGGTAGGTGAGCACAAAGTAGGCAATGCCCTGGCGGTTGAAATAGTCGGACCAGTCGTGGCCCTCGTTCTTCATGGAGAGGGTGCGGTAGCCGCCTCCCGGACAGCCCACTACCGCCATGCCGGTAGGATGGGTGGGCAGGTAGCCTACGATATTTGCCTTGCCGTCGTCGGAAAGTGATACTGTCAGTTGGCGGGCTGTCTGTGCCTGCAACGTATGCATGGCGATGAGCGCGCATGCAGCGAGAAAGAGTCGTTTGGTCATATCTTTTGTCTGCTTTTACGCTGCAAAGGTACAAAAAAACGGAGAGTTTGTCCTTTAATTTGCACTTTTGTTGCAAATTTACCCTAAAAAGATGCTGAAATCAAAAAAAAATGTTACCTTTGCACTGTGAATGCAATGTAATTGTGTTTGTATAGATTGAATAAAAAAGAAGAGACATCATGAAATATGCATTAGTAACAGGGGCATCGCGAGGCATCGGCAAGGCCGTGGCTCTGCGTCTTGCACAGACGGGGATGCCCGTTATCATCAACTATCTTAGCAATGCTGCTGCGGCTCAGGCCGTAGCCGACGAAATCAAGGCTAACGGCGGACAGGCAGAGCTGCTGCCTTTCGATTTGGCTGACGGCGAGCAGGCCGAGAAAGCCATAGACCTGTGGGAAGAGCAGCATCCCGACGACTATATTGCCGTACTTGTGAACAATGGTGGCATACGCCGCGACAACGTGATGTTCATGATGGGCGACGACGAATGGCAGCAGGTGCTGGACACTACGCTGACCGGCTTCTTCCATGTGACACGACGGCTGCTGAAGCACATGATGCCGCGCAGACGTGGCGGGCGCATCATCAATATGGCCTCGCTGTCGGGCGTGAAGGGCCTGCCGGGTCAGACGAATTACAGTGCCGCCAAGGGAGCCCTGATTGGAGCTACGAAGGCTTTGGCACAGGAGGTGGCAGCACGCAATATTACTGTGAACGCGATAGCTCCCGGATTCATAGATACCGATATGACTCGTGACCTGCCGCAGGACGAGTTGAAGAAGATGATACCTGCAGGCCGCTTCGGTCAGCCTGAGGAGGTGGCAGCACTGGTGGCTTTCCTGGCCAGCGACGAGGCAGCCTACATCACGGGTGAGGTGATTAATATCAACGGCGGTCTTTATACGTGATTTGTCGTCAGGGAATCATCGTTCATATTCATAGTTAACGGTTCATGGTTGAAATTTCAATATGAAAAGAGTAGTGATTACAGGCACTGGCATCTGGTCGTGTCTTGGAACAGATATAGAAAGTGTGAAGGACTCATTATATAATGGTCGTTCGGGTATAGGGCTGGACAAAGACCGACTGTCCTACGGCTACCGCTCGGGACTGACCGGTATCGTGGAGACTCCCGTCATCACCAAGCAGATGCTGGACCGGCACACTCGTGCCGGCATGTCAGAGGAAGCACAGTATGCCTATATGGCGTCGCGCCAGGCTTTTGCCGAGGCACGCATAGACGACCAATACTTGCGTGACAATGAGGTGGGGTGTATCTTCGGCAACGACTCGTCGGCAAAGCCGGTCATTGAGTCATCGAAGATTATGGACGAGAAGCATGACTCAGCCATGTTGGGCTACGGACTCATCTTCCAGTCGATGAACTCGACGGTGAACATGAATCTATCAACCATCTTCCATCTGCGTGGCGTCAACTTCACCATCAGTGCCGCCTGTGCCAGTGGCAGCCACAGCATCGGCCTCGGCTATATGCTTATCAAGCAGGGCTTGCAGGACATGGTGCTCTGCGGCGGGGCACAGGAGACAAACTATTACTCGATGGCATCGTTCGATGCACTCAACGCCTTCTCCGTGCGGATGGACGAGCCGACGAAAGCCAGCAGGCCTTTCGACCGTGACCGCGACGGACTGATACCCAGTGGAGGTGCAGCAGCACTGGTGTTAGAGGAATATGACCATGCCGTGGCGCGTGGAGCCAATATCCTGGCCGAGGTGATAGGCTACGGATTCTCCAGCAACGGTGGCGGTATCTCGGAACCGAGCGACAACGGCAGCGTCATAGCCATGAGCCGTGCCATCAAGGATGCCGGGGTGGAACTGGACGACATCGACTATATCAATGCGCATGCTACATCGACCCATCAGGGCGATATGTATGAGGCTATCGCCTTAGACCGTATGTTCAACGGACAGCGTGCGCTGATCAGTTCTACAAAATCGATGACGGGACATGAGTGCTGGATGGCGGGTGCCTCGGAAATCGTGTACAGCATCATCATGATGCACAACCATTTCGTGGCTCCGAACATCAACTTCGAGAACCCTGACGAATATTCAGAGAAACTGAATCTTGCTACCAAAACCATTGACACAGAGGTGAACACCGTACTGAGCAACTCGTTCGGTTTTGGCGGTACCAATTCGGCATTGGTGATAAGGAAAATCCAATAATAATCTAAAAACTTTCACTTAAATTATTAACTTAACAAATTTTACGCTTATGAAAAAGTTATTAGTTATGTTGGCCATGATGGCTGTGACAACAGTGGCTTCGGCTTATGATTTCGAGTTAGACCAGTATGGTGGATGCACCATCGCTGACAAAGTGCAGACCAGCAAGTCGCCAGCTGAAGCATACGGCGCTGCGAAGGGATGGCTGAACTCACAGGGCTTCTCTGCCATGACTCCCGGTGCCGACAAGGCTGGCGAGATGTTCAGCTCTACTGTTACGATGAACACCAAGACCGCTTACAATCCCTTTGCAGGTCAGTTCATTGAGAATCTGGTATTCACTATTACCGTTACCTGCGAGCAGGGTGCTGTTTCGTTCAAGCTGGAGAATATTCAGCTTCAGGAAATCTATGGTGGCTATGGCGTGAGCAACAAGCTCAATCCCATTGGCAAGTTAGTAAAAGAGGTAGCCGATGCCAAGAAGGCTGTGGCTGATGCTCAGGCCAGCACCACGCTGAGCAAGAAGGAGAAGAAAAAGATAGCCAAGGAGAACAAGGACACCATTGAGAATGGTGAGGAGACACTGACAAAGGCTAAGACAGAACTGAACATGCGCTTAGAGGCCTTGAAGAATGCCGTTCGTTAAACCGTAGCATAGAAGAATGAATTTATTCCCTGCCTTGGAAAAGGCATATACAAAAGAACACCTGTCGGCACGCGAAGCACAGCGTCTGGCAGAATTCATAGCCTGGGGGCCTGTAGTATTTCAGGCCTCCAGGCTCATGGTGAAATTTGGCATACTTGAGGCTATCCGCAATGCTGACGACGGAATGACGCGGCAGGAGCTGGTGGAACAGACCGGACTGTCGGACTATGCCGTGAAGTGCCTGTTGGAGGCCTCGTTGTGCATCGGCACCGTCTTAGTAGATAAAGACACGGAGCGTTACACCCTGTCGAAAACGGGCTGGTTCTTGCTGAACGACCCCGCCACGCGTGTGAATATCGATTTCAATCACGACGTGAACTATGAGGGATGGTTCCATCTGGAGGAGTCGTTGCGCAACGGTAAGCCCGAGGGCCTGAAGCACTTCGGTCCGTGGCCTACGGTCTATGAGGGACTGTCCAGCCTGCCCAAGCAGGTGCAGGACAGCTGGTTCGGCTTCGACCACTTCTATAGCGACTCGTCGTTCCCCGAGGCTCTGAAGATTATTTTCGATGAGCACCATGTGAAGTCGCTGTATGATGTAGGTGGCAACACGGGTAAGTGGGCCCTGCAGTGTGTGGGCTACGACCCCGATGTGCAGGTGACCATCCTCGACCTGCCGCAACAAATCAAGATGATGCAGGATAATACAGCCGGTAAGCCAGGGGCAGAGCGCATCAGCGGATACGGCATCAACCTGCTGGACGAGAAGGCACTATTCCCCAAGCGTGACGGTGGACTGGACGCTATCTGGATGAGCCAATTCCTTGACTGCTTCTCGATGGAAGAGATTATCGGTATTCTCCGCCGTGCCAAGGAGGCAATGACCGCTGATACGCGCGTCTATATCATGGAGACACTGTGGGACCGTCAGCGCTTTGAGCCTGCCGCATTCTGTCTGACCATGACCAGCCTGTACTTTACTGCCATTGCCAATGGCAACTCGAAGATGTACAATACCGAGGACATGGAATACTGCATCAACGAGGCCGGTATGGAGGTGGAACAGATACACGACCATTTAGGACAGGGCCATTCCATCCTGGTAGTGAAGAAAAGACAATGATTAAACGGAAATAGTTAAAGATTAAACAGAAATAGTTAAAGATTAAATATAATTATCAAACGAGTAAAAAAAATGACAAGAGCAGAAATTGAAGAGAAAGTAAGGGAGTTCCTCATTGAAGACCTCGAAATCGATGAGGAGAAGATTGCCAACGACGCGCTGTTGAAGGAGGATATGGGCATTGACAGCCTCGACTTCGTGGATATCGTCGTCATTGTGGAAAAGAAATTCGGTTTCAAGATAAAGCCGGAGGAAATGGCTGACGTGAAGACGCTGAGCCAGTTCTGCGACTATATAGAGAAGAAGGTGAACTGATGCCGGAGCACGAAGATTGGCGTGGTAATACAGGTGGTGCAGCATGGATGCATCGGCTACTGATAGTCACATTCAAGTATATTGGATTGCGTCCGATATATTTTTTGATGGGATTGTTTGTAGTTCCTTTCTATATGCTGTTCAACCATAAAGGATACCTCTCTGTTTACCACTATTTTCGTCGCCAGCATGGTTTTTCACCTGCCAAGTCTTTTCGTTACGCCTATCTCAATCACTATCGGTTCGGACAGATTATCTTGGACCGGTTTGCAGTGTATGCGGGCTGTCAGTACAACTTTGAACTGGACGGCAATGAGCAGCTCCTTGAACTGATGGGAAAGCCCGAGGGCTTTATCATTCTCAGCTGTCATGTGGGGAATTACGAAATCGCCGGCTATTCTTTTACCTCGAAAGCCAAGAAATACAATGCATTGGTGTTTTCCGGGGAGGCCAAGACGGTGATGGAGAATAGGAATCGCCTGTTGTCTGCTCATAACATCAAGATGATTCAGGTGAGCGAGGATATGTCGCACATCTTCGAGATGAACAATGCTTTGGCCAATGGCGAGATAGTCAGTATTCCGGGAGACCGTATCTTCGGCTCACCGAAATTTCTGGACTGCGACTTCATGGCTGGTAAGGCACATTTTCCGTTGGGGCCGTATGCGATGGCTGTACAACGCGGCGTTCCTGCTGTAGCGGTCTTTGTGATGAAAGACTCTCTATATAAATATAAGGTGTATATCAGAAAGCTTGACACGGAGGGATTGGCATTGTTGAAACGGCAGGAGAAACCCCGTCATTTGGCAAATGCTTTTGCCAAAGAGTTGGAACGTATCTTAAAGCTTTACCCTGAACAATGGTTTAACTATTACGAGTTTTGGCATGATGACAGAAAATAAATTGCAAGAAATTGACATACTGACACTGTTGCCCCAGCGTCCGCCCTTCGTTATGATAGACCATCTGACTCACTTTGATGAAGTGGTTACAACCACTGATTTTGAAGTAAGGCAGGATAATTTGTTTATGGAAGACGGAATTCTTAATCCGTGTGCGTTAGTTGAGAACATCGCGCAAACCTGTGCGGCCCGTATGGGCTATATCAACCATTTCATCTACAAAGAAAATGTCAAGCTTGGGTTTATCGGCAGCATAAAGAATCTGAATGTGCTTCGACCGGCTAAACTTGGTGAGAAGCTGCAAACGAAGATAGAAGTGTTGGAAGAAGTGATGCAGATGACACTGGTACGTGCCTCCATAAAAGTGGGCGAGGAAGTGATTGTCACGGCAGATATGAAGATTGCGCTAACGGATATTGATGCACAGTAGATGAAAGCAGAAGACCAGAAAATATTAAAGGCAAGTAAATGCTTTGACATACGCTTCAGCGAGGTAGATTCGATGAAGGTGGTGTGGCATGGTTCATATCCTTTGTATTTTGAAGATGCCCGAGAAGAGTTCGGAAGGAAGTACAAACTGGAGTATCTGCGTATTGCCGACTTTGGCTATTTCGCGCCCCTTGTGGATTTGCAATTTCACTATCACAAGCCGTTGCTTTACGGCATGCACCCAAGGATAGACATCATTTACCGGTTGACGGAGGCTGCCAAGATCGTGTTCGACTATGAAATTTACGACAATGACAGTGGCGAGCTGATGGCTACCGGACGGAGCGTACAGGTTTTCATGGACATGGAATATCAGCTGGTATGGTCGAATCCGGACTTCTATCAGGAGTGGAAGAGAATGTGGAACTTAATAGATTAATAAACAAACAAAACAGTAAATAAAAATGGAAGAGCTTATTATTGAATTAAAGAAACAGATTATTGACGTTTTGAATCTTGAAGAGGTAAAACCCGAGGACATTGATAACGATGCCCCCCTTTTCGGTGAAGGGTTAGGCCTGGACTCTATCGATGCCCTTGAACTCATCGTGATGATGGAGAAGGTGTATGGCATCAAGATCAAGGACCCCTCGGCAGGAAAGGAAATCTTCAAGTCAATCAACACGATGGCTGCGTTTGTGAAAGAGCATCGCACCAAATAATCGGTCATGACGGATTCCATCGTTATAACAGGCTTAGGGGTCATATCTGCCATCGGTAATGACAAGGCAGAAACGTTAGCCTCGCTCCAGTCTGAAAAGACCGGAGTGGGGGCACTGCGTTATTTACGTACTGACCATCATGAGTTTCCTGTAGGTGAAGTCAAGATGAGCGATGATGAGATGAAGCAAAAGCTCGGCATCTCGGCAGAGCCCACCACAAGAACTTCTCTGATGGGTATAATTGCCATGCAGGAGGCTTTGCAGGAAGCCGACTTGTTGGACAGTCACGAACAGCGTGTCATGCTGGTGTCGGGAACAACCGTAGGCGGGATGGACAAGAGTGAGCAATACTATCTTGACTATCTCAACAACGATTGCCGTAACGACTATATCAAAACGCACGATTGCGGCGCGACTACAGAATTAATTGCCGATTATTTTGGCATTTTCTCCATGGTCACCAGCATCTCGACGGCATGTTCTTCTGCAGCCAATGCCATTATTCTTGGGGCAAACCTGATACGTAGCGGACAGACGGACATTGCCGTAGTGGGTGGAACAGAGTGTATTACAAAGTTCCATCTGAACGGCTTCAATTCCCTGATGATACTTGACCATGAGCAATGTAAGCCTTTTGATGCCAACCGGGCCGGGCTGAATTTGGGCGAAGGCGCATCCTATATCGTTATTGAAACAGAAGAGTCTGCCAAGAAAAGGGAAGCCCGCATCCTTGGGCGACTCAGTGGTTATGGTAATGCTTGCGACGCTTTCCATCAGACAGCTTCGAGCGACGATGGCGAAGGAGCTTATCTGGCCATGTGCAAGGCTCTTGGTATGGCTGGCCTGTCCCCGGCAGACATCAGCTATGTGAATGCTCATGGCACCGGGACTCCCAACAACGACGTCAGCGAGAGCCAGGCCTTGTTCCGTGTGTTTGGCCATCAACTGCCATACGTGTCTTCTACGAAGGGGCTGACGGGGCATACGACGAGTGCGTCCGGGGCTGTAGAGACGGCTATCTGTCTCTTAGCCATGCATCATCACTTTGTTCCGGCCAATTACGGCTGGCACACTGCGATGGAAAATGGTGTAAAACCGGTTGACAAAAACATCACGAATGTGGAGTTAAGGCATGTCATGTGCAATTCCTTTGGCTTTGGCGGCAACGATTCCAGTCTTATCATTTCGCAATATTAACACTATGCAAAACAATCGTGTATATATCAGAACTGCAACGCAGATTTCCATCCAGCAGCCGCTTTCTGAAGATTGGATGACAGAGCCTGTCATGCACCACGAGCCATACGTGCGTAGCATAGATCCCGCTTTCCGTGACTGGCTGAATCCGTTGGAGTCAAGGCGTATGGGAAAAATCCTCAAGCGTGCTCTCGTCACGGCCATGAAGGCGATGAAGGATTCTGGCATTTCGCAGCCGGATGCCATCATGACAGGTACAGGTCTCGGGTGTATAGAGAATACGGAAATTTTTCTCGACCAGCTTTGCAAGGATGGCGAGGAAATGCTAAAGCCTACCTGCTTTATGCAGTCAACGCACAATACCGTCAGTTCTTTGATAGCCATCTATGGACAGTGCCACGGCTATAACTCGACGTTTAGCCACAAGAGCATATCTTTCGACAGTGCGCTGTTAGATGCTTTCCTGCAGCTACGGTTGGGTGACATACGCCATGCCCTGGTAACGGGTAACGACGAGATGACACCGTCCTATTTCGGCATTTTGCAGCGAATAGGATATGTCGGTCAGCCCGGACAGGTTCCTGCGGGAGAAGCGTCGGTGGCTGCCATGCTTACTGCTGAAAGTGAGCACGCGCTGTGTGAAATAGAGGATGTCAAGATGTTCTACGATATTGACAAAGTGCAGAATGTGAGCAGCGACGTCGATGCCATACTGCTGGGAGTCAACGGCGATAGCAACAATGACAGTAAGTACATGGAACTTGCGTCAAGGCTCCCGTCTGTTCCTCTGTTGCGATACAAGCATGTCTTCGGTGAGTGTTATACCTCGTCTGCACTGGGACTGTATGCTGCTGCACAAATCATTGCCTCCGGGCGGATCCCGGATTTCATGTTCATGACGCCACATGAAGACAACTCTGTCAACATCAAACGGATACTTGTCGTGAATCATAGCGACGGGAAGGATTTTTCACTGATAACCTTGAAAAAGATAGACTGATATGGTGCTGAGAGATAAGATGTTTTCTGTTGAGTGCGAAGAAGGGTCTAAGACTAAGATTCGGCTACACCCTGACTATCTGATTTACCAAGCCCATTTCCCCGGCAATCCCATTACGCCGGGGGTGTGCATCGTACAAATCATAGGTGAGTTGGCTGAAAGCAGGGTAGGGCGACAGCTCTCATTACATAAGGTGGTGAATTTGAAGTTCTTAGCTCCGCTGTCCCCCGTTGAGACTCCATTTGCAGATGTGATATTTACTGCCATAGAAGAAGAGGATGATACCGTCAGAACGAAAGGAATGATAATGGCAGGTGACAGAACGATGACAAAATTTACGATAATCTATTGCAATAAATAACTAAAAAATAATACACGTATGGAAAAAATTAAAATGAAACTGATCTATCCCAAATGGAAGAAGCTTCCGGGACAGACAACTTTTAATCTTCCGCCTCACGGCCCTGTTGCCTTTGCAGGCACTCTGCCAGACTATGTTGATGTGTCGTTTACCGACGAGAATGTAGAACCTATAGATTTCAACGAAGAGTGTGACATCGTGGCATTGTCGATGATGCTCTCTACGCAAGTAAAACGCGGATGGGCCATCGCCGAGGAATACCACAAACGCGGCAAACTCGTAATGGCCGGTGGCATCTCGTCAATGCTGCATGCAGAAGATATGGTGAAACATGTTGACAGCCTTTTCCTTGGTGAGAGCGAAGGCCGCATGGATGCTGTCATGCAAGATTTTCTCAGGGGAGAACTGAAGAAAGTATATAATTTCATGGGGCAGCTGCCGCCTATCGAGTCTGTGGGAAAGTGTCGCCGTGACTTGTATAAGCGCGAACTGTATAACCATAAGGGAGTGCAGATGGTCGATTTGTTCCATGCTTCCCGTGGCTGCCGCTTTAGCTGCTACCCGTGTGCCGTAAGCTACTTGGGAGGCAGAAAGTTCCGTCCCCGCCCTATTGACAAGGTAGTGGAAGACATGGCTTCCATAGACAACAACCGTCTGTTCATTGTTGACAACTCTTTGGCTCAGAACAAGGAATGGGAGAAAGAACTCTTCCGTGCCATAGCTCCCTTGAAGAAGAAATGGATTAGCCATACCATCGAAGACGACGATGAAGTGCTGTCGCTGGCCTACGATGCCGGCGCATGGTATGTCTATCAGGCTGTCTATGACACCAGTGATTATATCAAAGAACGCGTGAAGCGTTACCATGATCATGGCATCGGCGTTGAAGGAACGATTTTGCTGGGTCTTGACAACCAGACGGAAGACGACTGTAAAAGGCTCATCGACTTCCTCGGCGAGATCGACCTCGACTTGGCAGAGTTTACCGTCTTGACTCCGTTCCCCCATACCAAGACATACGACGACTTGCTTCGCCAGGGTCGCATCTTCGATTTTGACTGGGATCATTATAATGCCGGACAAGTCGTGTTCCAGCCCAAGCACATGACGCCTGAAGCCCTGCAAAATGTTTATGACTATGCGTGGAAGTCTTTCTACAAAGACGAGACTCAGGAACAGAAGATGTTCAATCTGTTCTGCAAGGTAGCCCTCCGCGAGATGGAGGAAGGCACCTATCGTCAGCGTGACCGTAGGCTGATGAACCAGAGTTTCGGACACCAGGTGGACCGTTCAAAGCGTAATGTCAATGTATAATGAGCAGCAACTATGAAAGTACCTAAGGAATATTACGACGAGATTTTCAATTTCAACGACCACTGGGGACTGCCGTCGGCATGCGGTCTGAAAATCAGGCAGCACGAGGGCAAGACCTACGTCATCGTCACAGAGCTATATCAGGAGAACCCCGGCACGAGTATTACCTATGCTGGCGAGACGCTTGCCAAACAAATCTGTGAGGCAAAAGGACTTGATCTTTCACAAATCGTGTACATTGAATGTGCTCCGGATACCAATTCGAAGCTGTCGTTCTATGATGAAGAATATTTTCTTGTAGATTTCAGTGCTGATCTCCAGCATAAATATCATCAAATAGACAAAGACACTATAAGAAAGATCTTAGGTTAACAAGTGATATGGTTTATAAGATAGCAGATAATATTGTATCGCCATTAGGATGGACGACAGAACAGAACTATGAAGCTGTGAAAAGCGGACGTTCTGCCTTACGCAATTATCACGACTACCCTGGCATCCCGGAAGATTTCACGGCATCGCTGTTTAGCGACAGCCAGACGGCAGCAATGCGTGTCGAGGGACTGACACGGTTTGAGGCTTTGGCGGTTCGCTCTGTCAGAAGTGCTATGGAGACATCTGCTATAGACCTGACGGATAAGAAGGTGGCTTTTATCCTAAGTACCACAAAGGGTAATATCGAGTTGCTCTCCGAACATGGAAATGCTGATGAGGAATACCCGGGTGTATGCGCCGAGCGTATAGTGCGGGCTTTGGGACTTTCGGTGACGCCTGTTGTCGTTTGCAATGCCTGCATCTCGGGCTTGTCGGCTATTATTCTCGCCTCCCGTTTGTTAGCTTGCAATGATTTCGAATATGCCATCGTGTGTGGTGCCGATTGCCAGGGGCAGTTTATCATATCCGGGTTTCAGTCGTTTAAGGCCCTTTCCGCAGAGGAATGCAGGCCCTTCGATATCGAAAGGTCCGGTCTGAATCTGGGCGAAGCAGCTGCAACCATCATTCTTGCCAAACAAAAGGAAACGGAAGACTGCTGGGGCATTGACACCGGATGCGTGAGAAACGATGCCTATCACATCAGTGCTCCGTCGAAGAAAGGCGACGGGGCATTGATGGCCCTGCAGACGGTTATGGCAGGGCGGAATGCCAGTTCCCTGGCAGTCATCAATGCCCATGGAACCGCCACGATGTTCAACGACCAGATGGAATCTGTGGCTATCGACCGTGCCGGTCTTGCTGCCATTCCTGTCAACAGTCTTAAGGGCTATTACGGACATACCATGGGGGCAGCGGGTGTGTTGGAGACGCTGTTGACCATGAAAGCCATCGACGACCATTCCGTCCTTGCCACGAGAGGCTATTCAGAGTTGGGCGTTTCCGGCCAGATTCATCCCACAGATGAACCCCTGCGTACCGACAAAACCGATTTCCTGAAGATGCTGTCTGGCTTTGGTGGATGCAATGCTGCCGTCTGGTGTTCCCGTGATGATAGCAGGTCTCTTCCATCTGCCCCGAGACGGATGTCGCCTACTCACCGTGTGACGATTACTCCTGTCTCGGTAGCCGTCGATGGTGTTCCGATGAATACGGAAGGCCGAGGGAAACAGCTGTTATCCTATCTCTATAAGCACTGTGTGGGCGATTATCCTAAATTCTATAAAATGGATATGCTGAGCCGGTTGGGATTCGTCGCCTCTGAACTGTTGTTGAATGCAGAAGGGCGACATGCCCTCCTTAGTGAAAGCGAACGGGCTATTGTGCTGTTCAACAGAGCCTCTTCCTTAGATGCTGACAGACAATACCTGGGGTCAATCGTCCGCCCCGACGACTATTATCCCAGTCCGTCGTTGTTTGTCTATACACTCCCCAATATTGTGACAGGCGAAATTGCCATCAGAAACGGATATAAAGGTGAAACCTCCTTTTATGTCTTGGCAGAGCGCAACGATGCGGTCATGAAAGAAATCCTTCAGGCCACCACTTTCGACACTGCCATCAAAAGCATGATGGCTGGCTGGCTGGATTACGTCAGCGAGGACGATTTCTTGGCTGATTTCGAGCTCTATCTGGTTGAGGACTAAATCAAGATTACCCATGATGCTGAGAATTCTGTTATACGCTGTTCTGCAATGCCTGCTTCTCGTCGGGGGGCAAGTCTTCCTGAAGTTTGCCCTCATGCGCATGGCCCCCTTCGGGTGGAACAAGGAGTTCTGGCTTGGACTGCTGACCAACTGGCATTTTGCAGCATGTGGGCTGTTCTTTGGCGCAAGTTCTATACTCTGGATGTATATTGTCAAGACCTTCCCCTTCAGCATGGCCTATCCTATGGTCAGTCTCAGTTATGTCTTTGGCATGTTTGCCGCCATGATTTTTTTCCATGAAGAGATTTCGGTCATCAAGTGGATTGGTGTGGCGTGTATCGTTGTAGGTTGTACTTTAATAGCAAGATAATATGATGAAAAAACGACTAATACTTTGTTTCGCTTCATGCCTGTCGGTGCTGTTGCCTGTCCAGGCGCAGACCGTCAATCAGGCACACGTGAAGCAGCAAATCAGCAAGGCTGCCTCAGCCCTGAAGAGCATGCAGTGCGACTTTGTACAGACCAAGCACCTGAAGATGCTCAACGAAGACATGGTGTCGCAGGGCAAGATGTATTACCAGCAGCCCGACCGTTTGCGGTGGGAATATACCACACCTTATTCTTATACCTTCCTGCTGAACGGCTCGAAGGTGCTGCTGAAGAACAAGCACCGCAACGATGTGATAGATGTTAATCAGAACAAGCTGTTCAAGGAGATAGCCCGCATCATGATGAGCACCGTGGTAGGCACCTGCCTGTCCGACGAAAAGGACTTTCATGTCACCATCACTGCCACGCAGACAGAGTGGGTGGCTACGCTGCTCCCCGTCCGTAAGGATATGAAGCAGCTGTTCCGTCAGATTGTGCTCCACTTCAGCAAGGAGAAAAACATGGTGTCGCGAGTGGAACTGATAGAAAAGAAGGGCGACAAGACGCTCATCGAACTGAAGAATATCAAAACCAATGTGTCTGTACCGTCGAGTCTCTTTGCTGTTGATTAGTCTGCTGTGGATGCTTCTGCCCGCGAAGACGTTGGCACAGCCGTTGTTTCCTGCCCAAGCAGGAGACAAGGTGCGCTATACAGCCTACATCGAGATGCCCAAGGCCTACATCAGCGGACTGTGTATCATGGCCAACGACGGGCAGGATGTCAACGGATGCCTGTTCAACGAGTTTGGGCTCTCCTCCATCGCTTTTTCCTACAGCCTTGCCAAGGACAAGGTGACTTTGCACGAAGTCATACCCATGCTTGACAAATGGTACATCCGGCGAGTGCTCCGTAAGGACCTTCGCCAACTCATCCACAGCCTGCAACAGGGCGAGACGCAATACCAAAACAAGCGGCGGAAGATTACTTATACACTCACCCCTCTTGTTGCCGACGGCGAACATGACAAGTCAAACATCCGTAATGCCCATGCCGACCACTGACTTATCCAGACAGAAAGCCCAGCTTCATGACAGAGGCATCTGTGCCGTGATTCCGACATACAATAATGCCGGCACCGTGGCCGACGTGGTACGTCGTACCCTGGAACAGTGTGCCGATGTCATCGTGGTCAACGACGGCAGTACCGATGACCCCCCCCGCATACTCTCCGGCATTAGCGGCATCACGCTTGTCAACCTGCCGCAGAACCAAGGCAAGGGCAGTGCCCTGAAGGCCGCTTTCCGTCGTGCCCTCAGCATGGGTTTTTCTTATGCCATCACCCTTGATGCCGACGGCCAGCACTATCCCGACAATATTTCACTCTTCTTGAAGGCCAACCGCCTGCACCCTGGAGCCATGATTATCGGGAGCCGTCAGCTGGAGGGAGTACAACGCTCCAAGGGCAGCAGCTTTGCCAACCGCTTCTCCAATTTCTGGTTCTACATCCAAACCGGTTGTCGGCTGGAAGACACCCAGACGGGCTATCGCCTCTATCCCCTGAAGAAGCTATACGGATTGTCGCTGCTCACCTCGCGCTACGAAGCCGAGCTGGAACTGATGGTCTTTGCATCGTGGCATGGCGTCGAGCTGATACCTATATCCATTCCCGTCTATTATCCCGCTCCCGAAGACCGCGTCAGCCATTTCCGGCCCGGCATGGATTTCCTGCGTATTACCGTGCTGAACACCGTGCTCTGCTTCTTCGCCGTGGTCTATGGGCTGCCGTTACGGCTGCTGCGCTTCCTGGGCAGGACGTTCCGCACCGTCTATTCGTTGCTGTTCACCCTGTTCTTCCTGTTCTGTGTCTTCACCCCACTGGCGTGGCTCTATGTCAAGATAGGTCGTATGACACCGCGTAAGGTCAGTCGCCTGCACAGCCTCATGTATCATGCCGTCCGTTTCGTCATGCTCCATCATGGCATACCCGGCGTCAAGTTCAGTAGCAAGGTGGCCGACGGGGTGGATTTCAACAAGCCCTCCGTCATCATCTGCAACCACCAGTCGCATATCGACCTGGCTTGTCAGCTCATCTTCACGCCCCGTGTCATTTTCCTTACCAACAACTGGGTGTGGAACAATCCCCTCTATGGCTTTCTCATCCGGCATGCCGAATACTATCCCGTAGCCGAGGGCATTGACGAGTTGATGCCCAAGTTGCGCTCTTTGGTAGAACGCGGCTATAGCATTGCCGTCTTCCCCGAAGGCACCCGCAGCCGCGACTGTCGCATAGGCCGCTTTCATCAGGGCGCGTTTCATATTGCCGCCGAGTTAGGTCTTGACATCCTGCCCATGTATCTTTACGGCCCCGGCCGAATACTCCCCAAGCGAACCTACCATTTGCGCAAGGGCCCTATCTATATAGAGGTTGACCATCCCATTCCGCAGTCAGCCCTGCAGGCTATGGGCGACAGCCGCCAGCAGGCGGCAGCCATGCGTCAGCGCTACATCAGTAAATACGAATCCATATCAAACCGCATAGAACAAGATGTCTAAGAAGCGTGTTATTATCATCGGCAGTGGCATGGGAGGCCTCTCCTGCGGTGTCGTTCTGGCCAAGAACGGCTACGATGTCACCGTGCTGGAACAGTCGGCCCAGATTGGCGGCTGTCTGCAGTGCTTTTATCGCCATGGTCAGCACTTCGAGACCGGCATGCACTTCATCGGCAGTGCCGGTGAGGGGCAGACCCTCGACATGCTGCTCCGCTATCTGGAAGTTCGCAACGACCTCCAGCTGTCGGCCCTTGACACCACGGCATACGACATCGTGTCGCTGGGCGACCGCCGCTACCGTTTCCCCAATGGCCGCGAGGCGTTCCTCGACCAGATGTCTTCCTACTTCCCCCACCAGCGGCAACAGCTTACCGACTACTTCAATCTGGTGGAGCGTGTGGCCAGTGCCTCCACGCTACACTCGCTGAAGCATGCCGACCACGACAATGCCATCAATGCCACCTACCAGCTGAAATCCATCAACGGTGTCATCGACAGCATCATCACCGACCCGCTGCTGTCCGATGTACTGGTAGGCAACCTGCCACTCTATGCCGCCGAGAAAGACAAGACCCCTTTCTCCACCCATGCCTTCATCATGGACTTCTACAACCAGAGCGCCTGGCGCATCGTCGGAGGCAGCAACCATATTGCCGCATCCATGCGCCGCACCATCGAGAGGTATGGCGGGCGTGTGCTTACCCGCCCCAAGGGTACCCGCCTTCTCTGCGACGATACCCACGCCACCGGCGTCGAGGTGAACGGGGATGCCTTCTTCCCTCCCGGCTACGTCATCTCCCGGGCCCACCCCATGTCGCCCCCCCGTGGCCCCCCCCCTGGGGGGGGTGGGGGGGGCGCGTCCTCCCCCGCCACAAGGCTACCCGCATTCTCTGCGACGATACCCACGCCACCGGTGTCGAGGTCAACGGCGATGCCTTCTTCCCT
>ODAI010210217.1_pt1 | contig 17863 bp, 7 predicted proteins | sample 1539321 | NCBI WGS metagenome assembly ODAI01 (sample SAMN02144231, study PRJEB22623) | gut metagenome | biome: sheep rumen | host: Ovis aries | place: New Zealand | reverse complement strand
GTAATTAAAAGGAATATTATATATTTTTGCAACATACAAACAAACAAACAAAACAATCAAAAACATGACTATTATGAAAAAGAGAATTCAACAATTGTTTATTGCCCTTGCCGTAAGCTTCGGCATGACGGCATGCAGCAGCGATGACAGCCAGAACCTACAGGTAAACCAACCGCCAATAGAGAAAGGCGACGGCACAACGACTGGCAAGAATGAACGCAAAGACATACAGCTGAACGCAGCCGAAAAGAAGATAGTCGGCAACAGCAACGACTTTGCCTTCCAACTGTTCCGCCAGTTAGCCAACGGCGAGACACAGGCAAGCAAGAGCTACATGGTGTCGCCGCTAAGCATCACCTGTGCAATGGGCATGCTGAACAACGGAGCCTCTGGCGACACCAAGGCGCAGATAACCAAGGTGCTCGGCTTTGGCGACAGTCAGGAAAGCGTCAACCAGTTTGCCGGTAAGATGATGGCTGAACTGCCCACCATCGACAGCGAGTCGCAGGTGGCTCTGGCCAATACCATCTTCGTGAATGGTAACTACAAGCTGCAGACCGACTTCGTGAAACTGGCCGGACAGTATTACGATGCAACCCCTGAGACGCGCAACTTCAGCGACAACAAGACGCTGGAAGCCATCAACCAATGGGCCAGCGACCACACACAGCAGATGATTACGGAGGTACTCACGCCCGAAGAGTTCACACCTCAAGCTGTCAGCTATCTGCTGAACGCCACCTACTTCAAGGGAGCTTGGACCGCCAAGTTCGACAAGGCTGAGACCGTAGAAGAGGTGTTCGACGGTGCCGCCAAGAAAGTGTCCATGATGCACATGAACAACACGCTCAACTATATGGAGAACGAGACGTGCCAGGCCGTGCGGCTGCCCTATGGCAATGGTGCCTACGCCATGACCGTGCTATTGCCCCGCAACGGCAAGACGGTAAGCCAGATAGCCGAGACGCTGAATGCCGCCACGTGGGAGTCCTATCAGCGCATGTCGGGTACGGCTGTAGTCGATGTGAAGTTACCTCGCTTCGAGACAAAGACCGATGTCAGTCTGAAATCTGTATTGTCAACACTGGGCATGACTGATGCCTTTGATGCAAAGAAAGCCGACTTCAGCCGGTTCTGCAACACCTCTACCTTTATAGAGCAGATGAAGCAGGTGGCGAGAATCGTGGTAGATGAGAAAGGCAGCGAGGCAGCAGCAGTTACCGTAATAGGGAGCTTTACAACCAGCGCAGATTCGGGAACAGCTCTCCAGCATGTCAATTTCCATGCCAACCATCCGTTCCTTTATGTCATCAGCGAGCAGTCAACCGGTGCAATTTTGTTCATCGGCCAGTACTTTGCAGAGTAATTGACTCTTTTGCATAAATTTTCCGTCAATCCGCCACCTCTTATTTAACCGTCACTTTCTATACCATTATTTACCATTAGTACACAGTGCTTTACACATGACGGTGACGGATTGACGGAAAATCATCAACACAAAGTAATCGGCCACATACGGATAATCATAAGAAAGATTACTTCACCACCTTGCCTTCAGCCGGAAACAGATACCAGTCTTGTGCTTCGGTGTTGGTGACATCTTTCGCCCATTCACGGAATTTAGGATATGCCTTGGTGATGGCTGTCGTCTCGGTAGGCCACTGCCATTTGCCGGGAATAACGATGCCATGCGGGTCCTGTCCCTTGGTGGCGATGTGTATGGCATAGTAGTCGCTCTGATAGACACCCTGCTGGTCGTCGCTGAACTTACAGCCTAACACAAACGAGCAGGTCTGGAAGTCGAAGCCTGCAGGCTTATCGACAACGATGGTGACGGGCTCTGCCGTTGTGCGCCCCGTATTGACCATCGAACCGGCAGGTACCCCCAGCACTTCGTGCAGCTCTTTCTGGAACACCGGCTTGTAGTCGCGGTAGTCCTTGGCGCTCTTGTTTTCAAAGCCCAGCCACAGGTTTCGGGCACCGCCCAGTGCGACGAGCTTGACGACGAGCTTGGTATTATCGTCCGCTTGCTCCTGCACTTCTATCACGCAGTCGTTCAGGTCGTAGTCGCCAAAGTCTCTGTCCTCCCAGGCATAGGTCCACGTCTGCGGCTCCATGGGTTCCGGATCGACGGGCACGACCTTGGCCTTCTCTATTCTATCAGCACCTTCCGGCATCCAGAACATGCGGTCGTTGTAGTCCCAATCGTTGCCGTCCTCGCAGGCAAGAAACACATAACCGTTCAGCATGAACACCTTCACGCGGGGGCTGGGCGTGTCGTCCAGCAACACTTCGTCGTTGGCCAGGCGGAAGGTCAGGATGTCGCCCGGTGTGAAGAGCTTGTCTATCGTGTTGTCCGACTGACGGCACTGGAGATAGCACCCTTTCAAGGCCCACTCCTTCGTCGGCCGGTCATACACCGGGACGTCGCTGTTGCCGTCGAAGGTATCCTTGTTCAGGAAGGTCTCGCTCCCTTCCGTCTTCCCCTCAGGGTACCACGTGTAGCTCAGGTTATCGCTTGCACTGCCGTCGCCACACATGAACGCCAGCGGCAGATCGACCAGGAGGGTATAAGGATTCTTGCGCACCTGTATCGTGCTGGTATAGTCAAGGTCGCCGAGCACGCTGCGGTTATCCTGTCCCTTGGGCAGCAGTTTCAGCACGGCATCGCGGAAACTGATGAAGTCTTTCTTGTAGAAGATGCCGTCGTCGGTGGGGCTGATGGTGTTATCCGCACCGGGGGCCATGGCCGTGGTGGGAATCCTGTCGGCGAAAGACACCTCGCCGTCCTCACCGGGCACGAAGGGGCGTGCTATGCACTGGCCGTCGCCGGCAATGCAGGCCGCATAGAGCATCGTGGCGGTCTTTCCAGCGCGGAAGGTCAGCGTGGCTGTCGCGTCTTTGCCAATCGACTTGACAGCCAATATCTGCGTAGGTTTGAGATACGGGTCGCCATCGATGACCATCACCTTGCTGATGCCGTCGAGGTCGGCATCGGCGGTAATCGTCACGCGATAGTCGTTGGTGAGCGTCCAGTCCTGCTGTGGGTCGATGGTGATGCCCAACGCCTGTTCGGCATGCTTTACACGATCCTGGTCAGTGACGGAATACGGTAGTTTCACGATCTCCGGTTGCTTGATAAAATCTTCCGAATTCGGTTTGCAACCTGTCAGCACCACGTTGCTGCCTGCAAGCAGCAGGGCGCTTAGCATCCATAAGCTCTTCTGTTTCATAGTCAGTACGTTTTTATTTTTTGGGTCAATTTTCCATATCGCCAATGCGCATGTTGACTTCCTGATAGTTATTCACGCTGTAATTCAACAGGCACGACCGGTTTTCAAGACGGACGACGCGGATGGCGGGGGTGATATATTGTTTCTTCATACTTCAATAAGGCTGGTTCCTAATCTGATAGTTGTCGTGTAGCACTTGCCAGCCTCCCAATCGATGTCTAATGCGAGGTCGGTCCGCTTGGGGGCCGAGGTAGTAGTGTAGTTGATCTCCAAATAGGTGCCGTCGGTATTGTTGGCGGCGTGTTTCTGCGGAATCATGAACAGGTAGCCGCACGACAACTGCTGCGGGGTGGTGGAGACGGTGATGGCACTGTTGGTCAGCGTGTAGTCGGCCTTGCCGTCGAGGTTGCTCCACGACTTGGTGGCATAGTAGTAATCGCCCTTGTTGTTGACGTTCCTGAGCACGATGCTATGCACCGTCAGGTCTTTGCCCAGCTTGTCCCTCAGCGTATTGGTCAGCTCTACACTCAACACCACGGCAGCGCAGGCATGGTCGAAGACGAGGCTGACATGTCCGCCGGCATCATTGTAAGCTATCTGCCGATGCTCTGCCACCAGCAGGTCGTGCTGATTGGCTGGCTCACTCTCGACAGTAAACGCCACGTATGGATTCCCGCTGTTATAGTTGAATGTGCCACGCGTATAAGCATAGAAGTCTATCTTCTCACTATTGCCCACACTTGAAGGCCAGCTGTAGGTACTCCATCCGCTGCCCGTCTTCGTGTAGTTGTACGGGTTGCCTTGATAATTCATCGAGAAACTGCTGAGTGTGGCAGTTGTCGTAACGGCAGCAGCACGGTTGGTGCCGCTCCCCGACGTTCCTCCCGCATCAACTATCGGATGCTCCGCCACATCGACCGTCATTGGCCGTTGTGCCTCTTTCGTCACTGGCTCATCGTACGACGAGCAGGCCGTCAAGCAGGCTGCCGCCAACAGTGATATCCATCCTATGTGTCTCATCGTCATACCATTCTTTGTTTTTTTATTTCTTCTTTAGAACGAAATGTTCTCCTGTTGTAGGCTGCCCGAGAGCGTGAAGGTCTTCAGGATGGTGTAGATGCCGGCCTTGTCGGCACTGTAATAGCGTATCTCTGCCGTCTCGCCCGCTTGTGTACCGGCCACCTTCACCCGCCAGCCGTCATACAGGTCGCCGCCCTGATAGCCGATACCCCGGCACTCGCCACCCACGAAGACCGCCAGCATGTCGCCACTGGTTTCCACAAACGGCAACTGCTTTGGCAGCATGACGGCGAGGTTCGTCGCCAGGGGGTACTTGGTGCTGCCACTGTCTATGTTGAAATCAATCTGATAGGTCTTGTCCATCACATTGTTGGGCACAAAGGGCGATATGGCACTGGTGACATTCAGATGGTGCAGCCTGTCGCAATAGTAGCGCAGCTCCATCCGTCGGTTGGCCTCGTCGCCGGTGCCCTTGACGTGCAACAGGAATGCCACCCTGCCGTTCTGCAGCTGGTTGCGATAGCTGACGCCACGGCATTCGCCATCTATAAAGACCGCCATCACGTCGTTGTCGGTAGAGTAAGGCGTCAGTTCCTGCCCGAGCCTGATGAGCATGGTCATGCTACACTCAAACCTGGTGGCATCGGGTTCCTGCCAGTCAGGCTTGGTAGCATTCGACGACCAGTCTATTGCCCATGTGGGTTTCTCGGAGGCAGCAAATGTCGAACCCGTCCATTGCTGTTCCCCCTGCCCCTCCTTATTGTTGATGTCGGCGGGGGTGTCGTCGCCCGACGAGCAGCCCCACGCCATCGTGAGGACTGCCGCCAGTATGATTGTTTTTATTGTTTTCATTGTGGTTTTGTTGTTTCGTTGTTTCGATGTTTCGATATTGCGGTATTACGGTATTCCGGTATTGCGGGATTCCGGGATTACGGTATTACGGTATTGCGGTATTACGGTATTACGGTATTCCGGGATTACGGGATTACGGCATTTCGGTATTCCGCGTCATTTAATCACTTGCTTGCGACCATTATGGATATACACGCCGCTCTGTGTGGGCTTCTGGTCGAGCTTGATGCCCTGTATGGTAAACCAGCCCTGCTGCTGTGCTACCGAGCGGTCGTCGATGCGGGCGAAGCTGATGCTGGTCGGAGCCGTGTATGAGCCACTGACGGCATTCACTTCGTAGGTCATCACGTCGCCTGTGGTGGCAATGATGTCGCCGCCGCGCTCAATGGCAAACGAGAGCGGAGCCGTCATGTCGCCGTCAATGCTGAGATAGAACAGCGGCCTCTGGGCATCGGCAGGCGAAGTGCTGACCACACTCTCGCCGACCACCTCGCCGCCGGCGTATGCCACCAGCCTGTCGCCCTCCTGCACGTCGATGCCTTCTGCCACAGCCGTCAGCGACATGGTGTTGCTATAGGCAGCGGCCCGGCGGCCATTCTCCTCGAAGAAGGTGGCGTTCGGCTCGTAGTAAGGATAGACGAACGACGTCTCGCCAGCCCGCTGACGATAGAGCATGTAGCCCTCGCCCGGCTTCATGTACTTCAGGTTGCCCTTCCACTCGCGCGAGCCGTTGGCACCCTCAGAGAGCATGGCGAACTCCGTCTTGCTCTTCACGATGTCGCCGTCTTCCACATCGTCCAGATAGTCGGCAAGGGCTGTCGCTATGGGCAGGTTCACCAGCGGCGTATAGCCAATGCTGTTCCAGCCTTGCTTCACCCTGATGGTGCGGTCGCCCTCGGTCTTGATGACTGTACCCGACAGGTCTATCGTCACCGGTTTGTTCACCATGACGCGATAGCTCTCGCCCACGGAGATCATCATGTCGCCAAACGACGTCTCGCCCTTGTTCGACAGCCACTGGCCGTACTGATAGAGCAGCGAGATGTTGTCGTTCTCGTCGGACATCATGTCGCCCTCCTGCCAGTGGTACTGGCTCAGCAGCCGCTGCACGTCGCGATAGGCGCCATTCAGCACATTCAGCGACACCCAGTTCCAGCCCGGCACCAGGTGCAGATGCTGTATATACAGGTCGCCGGCCTGCAGCAAGAGCGGCTGCTTCGTGGTGCCCACGAAGCCCTCGGGTTTGAAGTCAACCAGTTCCGACGATGTCAGTGCCATCACCTTGCCCGTCTCGTAGTGCCACATGCGGAAGAAGAGCGGAGAGGCTACCATCGTGCTGTCATACACCGAGAGATATACCAGGCTTTCCGACGATGCGGCGTCGTAGGTGACGTTGGCCACACCCATGCAGCGACCGTTGGCGTCGAAGGCTGCCACCCTGTCGCGCGTGTCGGTCACGATGTCGTTCTCTATCTCCACCCGGGCCACGATGCTCATCGAGTATTGCTTCATGGCGTCGGGCACCGTCCATTCCGGTATTTCTCCCTCCACGGTGATGTTCAGCGCCAGCGGTTCCGACAGTCCGTTCTCGTCGGTCAGGTAGATGATGTCGTCATAGGCTCCCACGTTGGTGTCCTTACCAATCGTGAAGGTCAGCGTCTGCTCGCTCTTGGCGCCGATGACATCGGTGGGCACATCCACGCTGAGCCACTTCGGCAGATTAGACACCGAATAGGTATGCGCAGCACCGCTGCTGTTCACGATGTTGATGTCGAAGGTGTAGTCGGCTTCCTTATTGTAATGCATGGTAGCCTTGTGTACCTTCTTCGACCAGCGCAGCGGATTGAGGTCAACGAACACGGCTGCCGTAGCCGGCGATGCCATGAAGTTGCCGTTCATGTCGGGTATGTCGCTGACGGTGACATAGACGGTACGCTTGTTGATGCGCGTGTCCAGCTCGTCGATGTTCACCAGCAGCTGGTTGTCGCGTCCCACGAAACTGAAGTTCAGGTTGTGCAATTCCTCGAAGGCCTGCATCGGCGCCCCGTCAGTCTTGTCGATGCGGGCCGTGATGTCTGCCGTGCTATTAACGAAGATGCTGTCGTGTATGTCGGTAGAATTGTTCACCTTCTTGTTCAGCGCGTATGGCTGCAAGCTGATGTCGCCATTCATCTGGCGCTCCTGGCGGTCGAAGTCCACGTATGTCAAGAGTCCCTTTTCCAACCCGCCGAGTGCTTTGGCAGTATATCGCTTGACGAGTGTCTGTGGCAGTGCCTGCTCAAACAGGGCGATGCCGTCGATGTGGCCTGTCAGCGCGTTCTCCTGGCGGATGCTGTCGTTCTTGGGACCGTCCTCTTTCCATACCATGTTGCCCAGATAGAAGTCGCCCGTCATGCCGCCCAGCGAGTCGGTGCTGAACTGTGCCTTCATGTCGTAGTCAATATAGACGGTGGCTACCTGATGGGAGCGGTTCACGGTCATGGCATAGTGATGCCAGCGGCCGTCGTCCAGGTCGTCGCCCAGGCAGTATTCACGCCCATACGAGCGGTATTTCAGCGTCGGGCCCTCGAAGCCGATGAAGAACTTGTCGATGGCTCCCACATCGCTCTTGCGTCCGGAGCCGTTGCTGAGCAGTGCCCCATGTCCGTCTGCGTCGGTCTTGAACCAGAACATCAGCGTGTAGTCCTGTTCTGCCGTACGCTGTATGTACTTCGGCTTCAGCTGCAGGCCCTTGATGGCTTTCTGCTCTGTCTTGTCCAGCGACAGCGACATGCCTCTGGGCTGTGTCCACTCTGTTCCGCTGAGCATGAGGTGGGCACCCTGTGCCAGGTCAGTGGCGTAGTCGCCCTGGCCTTCGTTCATCGGATAGTAGTCGGTCAGCCCCATCTCGTAGCCCGTCAGCAGCTGGTTGCCGTAGGTGTTGAGCAGGTTGATGTCCATGGCGCGGTTCCACACGCGGCCTTGCATCATGCGGCCTTGATAGAAGGTGCGCTTGCTGACGTCGGCCTGGTTGGTGGCACCGAAGATGAGCGGACCATAGCCGCTGTACGTCACACTGTCCATCTGGGCTTCCAGCGAGTCGGCATAGAGCGTCAGCCTGCGCCGGTCGTTGTCCAACACCATGGCCACGCGCTTGAAGGCCGTCGAGCTCAGGTCGCTCTTGCCCTCCAGCACCTTGTCATCGACCACGGCACGCAGCCGATTGTTGGCAGTGAGCCACAGCTGCAGCTGCTTGCCGTCGCGGCCGTGCGAGAAGATAGGCATGTCCCGCTTGGTATTGTCGGGCTTGACCATTACCTCGACGGTGACGTTCTTGTTGGCAAAGTTGCGGCGGGCCTGACTTTCGGCATAACCCTTGCCGTCGAACTGCAGCGACGTCGCTTCCTGCAGGCTGTTCTCGTTGGTCTCGCCCATCACCTCAAAGTTGGTGGCGCTCTGCAGGTAGTTGTGCTCAATGTTCTCAGAGAAGTGGAAGACGATATTGTCGCCCGTGCCCAGCACGCCGTCCTTCGGGTCGGGACTGCCGAAGAGCAGCGGGCGGCGGGTGTCCTTCACACCCGAAAGCACCTTCGACTCATTGGTGAGGAACGCATTGCCGTTTCTGCAGAACAGCACGGCGCGCAGGTCGTAGGCTTTCTCCATGACTGTTCCCTCGCCGAAGAAGCGGGTGGTGATGTTGCCGTTTTCCGGTATCATGGCCTTGGTACCGCTGGCGGCAGCATAGAGGGTGGAGTCGGCATAGTAGCCGCAGAGGTTCGTCCAGTAGTCGTCCCCACGTGTACTTTCTTTATACTGGAACTCGATATGGTCGAAATTGTGTTGGTTCTTGTCAAAGCCACCGATAACGACGGGCAGATACCACCCCTTGTCGCCATCCTGCGGCGCGTCGCAGTTCATAATCCACTTGTCGCCAGGCGTAGTGATGGACACACTGCCAGCCATCTGCAGATAGTGAACATCGAACGCCACCTCCTGGAATTGTGTCAAGTCACCCTGCGATATCAGACCGATCATCAGGTTCTGGTAGTCGAACTTTTCGCTGGCATAGACCTCCAGCGTCTTCTCCGTCACCTGTCCCGGGCGTACCTCAACGGTGCGGCCGTCGCCCGTCAGCGGCATACCGTCTATCATCAGCTTGGCACCGTCGGGATTGGACTTCTCGTTCTGGTAGATGTTGAAGTAGTTGTAGGCTGCCTCGGGCATTTCGCTCTCGTTGGTCAGGTACAGCTTAAAGCGGGCAGGCTCGCCAAAGGGTACACCGCTGATGCTCTGCTTGTCCATCTTGATGACAGGGTTCTCAATCTTCTTAGTGCGCTCGTCAATGACGGTTTTGGGATTGTAGAATTGAGAGGCTCGCTCATTCTCCCATGGACGGCAGGTGGCACCGCCACGGGTACGATAGACGAAGCTGCGCGGCTGGCGGTAGTTCTTCAGCGAAAGGTCGCGCTTCAGGTAATCATAGTTGTAATCTGCCTGCTCATAGAAGTTGCTGCCTACAAAGACATCCAGTACACCGTCGTCTGTGATGTCGTCGGTGCTGGTCTCCACGCGATAGACATCGAAGTTCAGATGGCTCTTGCGGTCCATGCTGATGGTGAAGCTCTCCTTGCGGTTGAACGCTTTGGACTCCGTGTCCTTGGGTTTCACATTCATGCTCACTGCCGGTATCAATTCGAATTTGGCCTCAAAGCCAGCTGCCCTGACTTCCACGCTTGTCCCATCGCCACGGGCAGCGCCTTTGTCCTCGCCAGTTTTCTTAGCTAATATCTGACCGAGCAGCTTGGCGGCTACCGGACCAGCGATGGCTCCGTAGTTAAAGGCTGCATTGCCGAGATCGCTGCTGAAGTAGCCGTCGGTGATGGGCGATATCGGACTGACAAGCGATTTGGTGTTCGAGTAGTCGCTGGTGAACGATTCGCCATAGCTGATGGCTGTGCCGCCGTCCACGTCGAAGTTCTTCACCAGGTCACGGGCAGAGAGCTTCTCGCGCTCGTTCTGTGCTATCATCTCTACCCACTTGAACATGATTTCCTGGTAGTGGGCCACCTCGTCAATCGTCTCTCCGCTATACCCGTCGGGAGTAATCATCTCATAGTCTGTGCCAAAGTCTTTGTGCTCCTTGTTCACCTTCGACCAATATACTCTTTCACCCGTCTGACGGGCTTTCTCTACAGCCTCCTCTCTTGTGCCAGTGAATATCAGTGACAGACACTGGTCTGTCAGTGACGGTAAGAGCTGCGTGAGAATGTAGTTCTGAGAGTGTATGAAGCTGGAGTTGATAACGGGACCGTAGGTCAGCACCTCGTCGCGTACCAGGTGGAGCAGTTTCCCTTCTCCGTCAGTACCCTGGGCTATCTCGAGCATTCGTCCTGCAGCTATCTGTCCGCCCATCTGCTGGAATACGCTGTCGGGGATGGCACGGATAGCGGTGGCGGGCTTGACAACGATGTTCTGATCTACACCGATATACAGGTCGGCATCGGCACCCACCATGGTTGCCGCAGAACTGGTGGAGATATCCTCAGAGGCTGTTATCGTGTAGTTGAAGGCACGGGTGCCACTGCCTGAGACTGCAAGGTCCATAGAGAGGGTCGTGGAGTTGTAGGAGGAGTTGATAAATCCGCCTACACCGCCGGCACCCATGGGGGCTGCCACCAAACCTGTGAAGGTGGAGAAATGGATACCAGAGATGAAGCCAAGGGTTACGCCTGCAGTCCAACTCATGTCCATCTGGTAGCTGTACTTCAGCGTGGAGCCCTTGCTCAGTGTGGCTTTCGACGCACCACCGGGCGGATCGCGCAGGATATCGACCAGCAGCGGCGCAGAGTAGTTCAGTATGTCCTTGGCTCCCTTCAATTGCTGTATATTTAATATGTACGCGCGTAACGGAGTGGCCTCGTAGTGCGTACCGTCCATTTCCAGCGTCATCGACACCGTGCGCAGTGCATCGGTGCCTGTCAGCTGGTAAGGCACTTGTGCGGCAGCCAGGTTATAGGTTGCCTCGCCTACGCTGTCCAGTTTCAGAGTGTCGCGGTGGGTCGAGCTGACCATGCCGTTGTGGATGGTCACCTCGCCGCCCGACAAGCGGATGATGTCGATGGTGTCGCTCTTCGTATTGTTGTTATAGTAGTAGCGCTCAGTTGCCGAAATTTTCACGGGATACTTGCGGTCGATGCTGAACACGGGATATCCGAAGGTGTAGTGTGTCTCCATAGAGTCGCGTTTGCCTTCGGGCCAGCCGGCCTTGCGCACACCGTAGGCCAGCGACAGCCGTTGCTTTTCGCCACTCAAGGCTTTGTAGCTGTAGTAACGGTCGCCAAAGTAGTCGAAGTTTTCATAGCCTATCTGCTTGTAGTCGATGACCACCGGCGAGTGGTAGATGCGGCTGTACTGGGCATGGTACTTCACATCGACGCTATCGATCTTCACCTTCTCTGCGTTCATCCACGCGCCCTCGTAGTGGTCGGTGTGCTCGGTCAGTGAGTCGGTCAGGTCGATGACATCACCCACCTGTCCGTCCTGGAACAGCGTGGCATAGCCCTTGGCGGTAATATGCTGAATCTTCCACTTCACAGGTGGTAACCAGACCTCATACTCACCAGTGTGTACATCGGGGGTAATAACCATGCGGTTCAGCGTGGTGTGTACCTGTGTCTTATACTCATACTTCTGGTCGTGAGCCTGGTGTATAAACACCTCGTCGCGTTCCTTCTTCTTGGTGTCCAGAGGGTCGTACACCAGTCGTGAGGCATTGTCGCCCTCCAGGGCCAGCACTATCTGCAGGTCGTCGCCCAGATTGTTGCGCGACAGCGAGTTGCCCAAGGGGATAGCGCCCTGGTCCTTACCGCCAGCCACGCGTCCGATGAGCTTCACGCGGGTACTGTCGTGGAAGATGATGCCCGCCTTGTCAATGGTGAAGTTATACTTGATTGCCGGATCGTCATCGCTCGCATGGTAGTAGCCGTCCTTACAGAAGTCGTGGCCTTTCTTCACAGCCCGAATGCTGTGCTCACCCTCCCCCAGTATGCGGAAGGAGTACTTGCCTTCGTGGTCACTCACTACCTTGCCGGCACTGTTACGCACCTCATAGCCATCGACGAGGAATGACACACCCTGAACGGGAATGCTCGTGCCGTAGTATTGCACAATGCCGGAGAACTTGATGCTCTTTTCCATCACAAACTCCACACCCGTCACCAGGTTGCTGCCCGGTGTGGTGCTGAAGGTGATAGGCTGGGCACCGGCACTGTAGCTGTTATGGTTCGGCATTGCCTGATAGGTGGTCTCCGTATTGTTGATGTAGGGCAGGTCACTCTTGCGGAAGAAACCGCTCTCGTCCGTCTTTGTGGTATAGAGATTGCCGTCAGGCGACGTGATGTTGATGACAATGTTGGGAATACCTGTGCCGTCGGCAAAACAGAGATGTCCCTCTACGGTACCTGTCTGGACACAGCTGCCCTGTACGGTCTTGGTGTCTTCGTGTTTTGTTCCCTCACAGCTGTTCACGCCGCGCACGAAGTACTCGTACTGGTGAACCGGCGATGTCTTCGTGTCCTCATACTCCATCTCCGTCAGCTCTTTGGCTATGCGCTCGAAGACACCATCGTTCACATCCTTGCGCCATACTTCATAGTAGTCCACTGGTTCGTCATCTACATTTGCCCATGTCAGCAGCACAGAGCTCTGCAGCTGGCGTGCCGCGAGCGACTCCTTGTCGATGCGTCCTAAGTTCTCATGGTAGAACTTGTCATCGGGCATGGCGGCAGCAAAAGTGGCGTTACCCTTACCTAATGGCGACTTGCCGCCATCAATGAGCAGGTTTATCTGATATTTGACACACGAACGGCTGAGCAGCAGTTCCATCTCGCCTGCCTGTATCTGTTCGTTGGTGAGTGCGGTTACGGTACTGTCAACCTGCGTACTGTCGTTGAAGGCCTTCACCTCCATCGCCATCGAGCAGCGGGTGTCCCACACATATTGGTGAGTGTCGTCGTTAGCCTTGTAGTTCCATGCCACCTTCGCTTTGTGTTCTGCTTGATCGTTCCACGCCGCCTTGACATCCGTGGGTTCCAGCAGGGTGAGGCGTTTCATCGTTGGCTGCACCGTTGCCACCGTGGGATTCTTGGCGGCATTCATGCCCCACAGCTGCTGCGCTGAGGCTCGAACCACCCAGTAAGTCACCGGTGCGGTGCCTGTCGATGCGTCGATATGCTCTGCTGCCAGCGCATTGGTGAGTAACGAGTCCTTGTAGGTGTAGGCAGACACACCGCTCTCCAGCGGTACTGACCCGATAGACACCATGTCTTCTGCCTTACCCGTCAGCGAGCGGAGCACGACAAACATGTCGCCGTCCACCACATCATTGTAGGCTGGGTCTTTAGTCTCCCACTGCAGCTGTACGGCTCCGGCATCTGTCAGACTGTTCTTTGAAAGCGTCAGCATCTGCGACTTCAGATTGCGCGGATTGTGCATCACGGCATCGTTCTTAGCATCATAGGTGTAGTTGAGGTCGTCAATCATCAGCTTCATGTGCATCTGCAGGTCGCGGTGCGCCTCGGTAGCCGACACCAGCAAGAAGCCCGAATAGCTGTTGGCGGGCAGCGTCAGTCGCGGCAGGTCTTTCCGGTTGCCGTTCTCGTCGGTGTACCAGGCATCAATCCATTTCACCACCTGGTCGCACGAGAAGGGAATCTTCAACATTCCCTCTTCACCGCTTTCCGTGCCGGGCACGATGTCGTAGGCCTCGAAAGTAGCGTCAAGCGAGTAGTGCTTGATTTTGGGGAGTGCCTTGCCGTCAACAAGTTGCCAGTAGCCAGCCATTCTGTTGACGATGTCGTTCTGGTCGGTTATGTTTTTGTATTTGCCGTCAATCCCGCCAATATTGGTGGCAGCAAAGATGTCGGCACTTTCTTTGCTGCCATACCAGTGAACAGCGTCACCATCGTCGGCATAATAGCCTATATTGTACATTTGAATATTCTCATAGGTTCCATTCTCGTAGAGTCGGTGGGCCACCCATTTGCCATTGCCAAGTTCACCCCATCCGATAAAGGCACCACCATAACGTTTTTTCTTGTTGTGGGTACTGATGAGTTTACCATCAAACCGACAGTCGGTCAGTTCGACGCCGTTCTTGCGCAGATGTCCCACGAATCCGCCCACATATTCACCGGTGTGCTGCGGATTGTCGTTGACGGTCACCGTCGTTGATACCCACACACGCTCAAAAGTGACTCTGCAGTTATCCGCCGTCTGACCGACCATACCCACGAGTCCGGAGGAGTGCTGACCACCCGTCACGTTGCCCGTGACATGGAGGTCTTTAAAGGTTGCGTTGTGTGCAAAATAAAATGGAGCCGTAAACTGGTTGTTGTAGGGATCGTTGATCTCCACATTCAACGTATGGCCGTTACCGTTGAAAATGCCTCGGTACTGTGCACGAAAGCCGGTCGTCGCAGGCTGGTTCACCGTGAAGTCGGCATCCATGATAGCATTCACGTCAGTCTGTCCGTCAGCTTCGTAAATCAACTGGCGGAATCGCTCCCAGTCGTCGGCATTGCGCAACACGTGGTATGTCACGCCGTCAATCACTGCGGTGTCGTCGTTCGGGTCAGCCGCCCACGCCACCGTTGGCATCATCGCCATCAAAAAGAGCAACAGCATCGTACTCAGTGGTCTCCGCACGGAGCCCTTGCAGCGCCGCACGCTCGCAGAGAGAACGCTCATCTGCTGCATGAAATCATGGGTATTCATAATATTTGTATTTAGATTTTCTGCAAAGTTACTACAATTACAAGAAAGTGACACTATCCATAAACAGGCATTTTTGCACACAGAGTAGGCATTTTTGCACACAAAGCAGTCATTTATTCCATTTTGCACCTTTCATCTGTGATTTTTTTATTACCTTTGTTCCCAAAATAGACTACAAGAATGAAAATCAACTTTAAACTGCTTGCGGGTATTGCCCTCATCACATTGCTGGCTATCCGCTGCACAACTGCCGAACACCAGCCAGTCAAGACCAGCATGGCCCTCTGCGACAGCACGACACTACACATCGAAAAGATAGCCGAGACGGATACTGCCCAGGCCTTCCATATACTGGACTCGCTTTACGAGCGGGGCGAGATGGCTGCCCACACCTATTATTATACACGCGCACGGGTATATCAGGGTACCGTTGACCGCCTGTTAGCCATCGACAACGTGCGGCGCGCCTACGAGACACCCTACGTACAGCAGAACGACACCGTGCGGGCACAGGTGCTGCAGTGGATGACGCGCCTCATGCTGCCCGTGGGCGACCATGAGGCATGCATCAGCCAGGCCATCGAGGGCACACGGCTGGCACGGCAACTGGACGACCCCATCATGGAGGCCGACTTCATGATGCTGATGGGCATGTGCTATTACGACCTGGGCGACAAGCCACACGCCTGGGCGAAGATGAGCGAGGGCATGGAAAAGGTAAAGACGCTAAGCGGCAGCAAACTGAGCGACGGCGAACGCTCGAAGCTGGCCACGATGGCACTGACCGTGGCAACGGCCCACGTCAACGACCAGCAGATGGAGGAGGGCATCGCGGCATGCCGCACCACGCTGGCGGTGCTCGATGCAGCCGCGTCGCCCACCCCACGCCCCAAAGTTCAAGGGCGTTCTGCCGACATGCTGCGCGCACAGGCCTACGCCATGATGGCCGGAGCCTTTGCCAAGCTGTCGAAGGGCGGTGGCGCACTGCGAGACAGTGCCGACCGCTATGCACAGCTGTACCGGCAGACCACCTACGGCAAGAAGAACAAAGGGCAGCGGCTGAAGACTTATTTCAAGTTCAGCGGGAGATACCAGGAGGGCCTGCTGGTGACGGAAGACCATCTGGCGCGATGCCGCCAGCAGGCAGACACCATTAACCGTCAATACGTCAGTCTGTTGCACGAGGCAGAAGACTATAACGTGGCATTGCATCACTATGAGCAGGCCTACAGCCTCAGCCGGCGCGCCGCCATACTCACCGACACGCTCTACACACACAATATGCAGCAGAAGGCCATCGAGTTTGCAGAGAAGTTCCAGTCGCAGGAGAAAGACCACCAGATAGCCCTGCAGCAGCGCCGCGTCACCATCTTGTGCGTCATCGTGGCCTTCGCGCTGGCACTGCTCGTCCTCCTCGTCATCTTCGTGCGGCGCATTCAGCGCAAGAACCACGACCTGCGCAACGTCATCGGTTCGCTGGAACAGAAACAAAAGCTGCTGGCCGAAATCGTACCGTCAGCGACGGTACAGCCTCAGGACGCCGAGAACGACAACCTGCCGCGATTCCTGGAGATGGAGCGTGTCATCAACGAACAGCAGGTGTTCCTCGACCCCAAGGCCAACATCGACATGGTGATGGAACAGGCAGGCTTCAACCGGCGACTGTCAACCAGACTCATCCAGCAGTTTGCCACCACGAACACGCGGCTGGACTACCTCAACCAAAAACGCGTGGAGTATGCGGCCCACCTGCTGCTGGACGAGCCCGACACAACCACCAAGGAGGTGGGCATGCGCTCCGGATTCTATGAAGACAGCACCTTCCGCCGCAACTTCAAGAAATACTATGGCGTCACGCCTGCCGCCTACCGCACCATGCACGAGGCAGCTCCGAAAGACCCCCTCACCGACGAATCGTGCTGACAGGGACGGCACCTATGCGAGCCGTCATTTTTAGCAGCAGAGGAACGTTTTTTTGCAAAAGGCTTGCTGTTTTGTCAAAAAATGCGTATCTTTGCCGACAATAACAACCTGACAAACAACAGAGAATATGGACTGGATGCACATCGCAGCCGTCGTGCTGCTCATCATTTTAGGCGTGGTCATCTACAAGAACAAGACCAAGGAGTAAAACGGCAAAAAACGCCGTGTGGGCCAAATTTCACACGGATATATTTTGCCGTTTTGGAAATAATGTGTATTTTTGCATGCACTTAGCGCGAGTAACGCTAAACGGCATGCACTATCCGCGAGTAACGCTAAAACAATAAGCTATAAAAAAACTATGAGCAACATCAAACTTGACATCACAAAGGCAGCGTGCTTCCTCGAAGCCGGTGCCGTGAAGGCTTTCGAGCCGACAGTAAAGGCCGCCCAAGAGGCCTTGGAGAATGGAACATGTCCCGGTAACGACTTCCTCGGCTGGCTGCACCTGCCTACGGAAATCACCCCCGCCTTCCTCGACGAGATAGAGGCAACGGCCAAGGTGCTGCGCGACAACTGCGAGGCCGTGGTAGTGGCCGGCATCGGCGGCTCGTACCTTGGCGCACGCGCCGTCATCGAGGCCCTGAGCAACTCGTTCGGCTGGCTCATCCAGGGCCAGAAGAACCCCACCATTCTCTTTGCCGGCAACAACATCGGCGAGGACTATCTGTTCGAACTGACCGAATACCTGAAGACGAAGAAGTTCGGCGTCATCAACATCTCGAAGAGCGGCACCACCACCGAGACCGCCCTGACCTTCCGCCTGCTGAAGAAGCAGTGCGAAGCCCAGCGCGGCAAGGAAGAGGCCCGCAAGGTGATCGTGGCCGTGACCGATGCCAAGCGCGGTGCAGCCCGCACATGCGCCGACAAGGAGGGCTACAAGAGCTTCATCATCCCCGATAACGTGGGCGGACGCTTCTCAGTACTTACTCCCGTGGGCCTGCTGCCCATTGCCTGCGCAGGCTTCGACATCAAGGAGCTCGTTGGCGGTGCCAAAGAGATGGAGCAGGCCTGTGGCAAGG
>ODAI013280420.1_pt1 | contig 17867 bp, 16 predicted proteins | sample 1539321 | NCBI WGS metagenome assembly ODAI01 (sample SAMN02144231, study PRJEB22623) | gut metagenome | biome: sheep rumen | host: Ovis aries | place: New Zealand | reverse complement strand
CTGGCCACCGGGATAGCCGGTGTAGCGGGTGTAAACGCGGTCGGTCATCTTCTTGCCGGTAAGACGGATCTTTTCGGCGTTGACGATGATCACGTTGTCACCACAGTCCACATGCGGGGTGAAGCCGGGCTTGTTCTTGCCACGAAGCACCAGGGCGACGCGGGAAGCCAGGCGACCGAGCACGAGGTCGGTTGCATCAATGACGAGCCACTCTTTGTTCACAGTTGCTTTGTTCAGCGAAACTGTTTTGTAGCTAAGTGTGTCCACTGTCTTGATTATTAATGGTTTAACATAAAAAATGCGATCCCCCCATAGTCAGAGGGACCGCAAAGGTACGAATTTTTTGCCATAAAACAAAGAAAATCAGAAATGCCAGCCGCAGAAAAGCATCACATGATGCACACTGATATGGGCAGGGAGATCCTCCGTCCCGGCCATGTTGCAGGCTGTAATGCCCTACAAGGCCGATTTCACTTGCAACATGGACGGGAAAACCAGGTCTGCGGCTTAAACCATGGCCATGTCGCAGGCTAGACTGCCCTGAGAGACCGATTGCGGCTGCAACACGGCAATATTTAATGGAAGCACATATTTTCCCGTAAAGACACAAGCAGTGGAGGTTAACTGCCTGGCAGTCAGCACAATAACAGGTTCTCCTGTGCGCCGCCAGGCACACAGGAGAACCACGAATTGCTTGATACACAGGCGGTTAAGCTCCACCAAGAGCCAACTTCAACAGCTCGGCGGAAGGGACATCCGGGCCGGGCTGCGGCAGCAGATACCAGCGGACGGTCCAGTCCAGCTTCTCGCCGGGGGCCAGGGTGGTATAGGCGCCCTGCTCCTCTATCTCCACAAAGGTTTTGCCCGTGTTCACATAGACCTGGATCTCGGCCTCGGCGGGGGGGGCCTCCCCGTCGGCCAGGTCCGGGAACTTCTTCACAAACAGCACGCCGCCGGAGCTGAATGCCAGCCAGCCTTTGCCGTTCGCATTGATCTTGCGGTTTTCCCCAGCCTCGTCCATGACGTACCAGGCGGCACCATCCCGGAACTGGAAAGGAATGAGGGCCATGTTGTTGCCGGGCTCCACGGCCGGGGCGTCAAAGAACAGCACACCGCCGTTGGGGACGCGGGAAATCTCCCACGGGGCCACCTGGCGAGTTTCCCCGGACTCGTTGAAAATGGTGTAGGTAATCACGATGGCGCCGTCATTGGGGCACACATGGAACTTCTTGCCGATCCGGTAGCCGAAGCGCTCGGACTTCTCTCCGGTGAGTACCAGGACATCGCCGCTCAAATTGGCCTTGTAAGGCTTGCTGTCGTACTCGGGCACGGGCGGCCAGTTCCACTGGGCCTGCGGGGAAGTCCAGAAGGTGCTGCCGAAGGAGTTCGGGAAGCGGGTCTGGGAAAGGACCTCCTTGTCTTTATACTTGAACGAGAGTATTTTTCCGCCGCGGGCGGCATCTACCGTCAGGGACATGTCTCCGGAGGTAATGCAGTACTGCGATTCGCTCACAGCCTCAATCTGCTGAGCCTGGGCAGCGACAGCGCCCAAAAACAGGGCGGCAAAAATCAGGGAAACAATCTTTTTCATAACATTGGCGTTTAGTGCATGGCAAAAATAGCAAATACCCTGCTGCAAGGGTGCCCGGCATAGCCCAAATGCTTTCAAAAATCGGTCTTTAGAGCCCGTACACCCCTTCCACGGCCGGGGACTCCCCGCCCCAGCGCTCCGCCACATAGTCCAGGGTGCGGAAAATTTCTTCCGGATCCTTGGAGGTGACCAGCTTGATGCGGGTGTCCTTGAAATCCCTCAGTCCCTTGAAGTAGCAGCTCAGGTGGCGGCGCATCTCGTACACGCCGGTCACGGGGCCTTTCAAGTCCAGGGACAGCTGGAAATGCCGCTTGGCCAGGACCACCCGGTCCCGCACGTTCATGGGCGGAAGCTCCTCACCGGTGTCCAGCAGATGCCGGATCTCCGTAAATATCCAGGGATGGCCGAAGGAAGCCCTTCCCACCATGACACCGTCCACCCCGTAGCGGTCGAAAGCCTCCTTCGCACGCGCGGCGGAATTGATATCGCCGTTGCCGATAATGGGAATGTGCATCCGGGGGTTGTTTTTCACCGCTCCGATAAGCGTCCAGTCCGCCTCCCCCTTGTACATCTGGCAGCGGGTGCGGCCGTGGATGGTGAGGGCGGCTATCCCGCAGTCCTGCAGGCGCTCGGCCAGCTCCACGATGATCTTGGAGCCCTCGTCCCAGCCCAGACGGGTTTTCACGGTAACGGGCGTGTGGGGAACGGCCTCCACGATGGCCTTGGTGATGGCCACCATCTTGTCCGGTTCCCGCATCATGCCGCTGCCGGCGCCCCGTCCCGCAATCTTGGACACCGGGCAGCCGAAGTTGATGTCCACGATGTCGGCTCCGTGCCCACCGGCCAGCTGTTTCGCATTGGCGGCCATCCGGGCGGCATCCACCATGGCTTCGGGGATGCTCCCGTAGATTTGCACGGCCACCGGCGCCTCTTCCTCCAGGGTGTGCATCTTGGCGATGGTCTTGCCCACATCCCGCACCAGGCCGTCGGAGCTCACGAATTCGGTGGTGACCATGGCAGCCCCCGCCTCCCTGCACAGGATGCGGAAAGAGGCGTCGGTCACGTCTTCCATCGGAGCCAGGGTGACCGGACGCTCACCGAGATCTATCGGACCAATTTTCACTTCCGTTTAACTCTTGGGGGTACCCGTTACGTTTCGCAATTCTTCCAGCAGGGCGGTCTCAAAGGCCGATTCCTCCTCCGGCGTAAGGAAAGTAGCCTGGACAGGAATCATGAAAACGCGCTCCCGGAGCTCCTGCGGCACTTTTTTCACATCCACAATGCGCTGGGCGTCCTTTTCCGTAGTGACCAGGCAGGCCGTGGGGAACTCCTTCACGGCGGCTTTCAGGCTGCGGATATCGGCCTGGGTGTATTTGTGATGGTCCGGGAATCCCATCCGGCGGACAATCTTATAGGTATCGGAGAGATAGCTCCTGAGCGGAGCGTCATTGGCGATGCCGGTGAACAGCACCAGCCGCTTGGAATAGGTGTAGCGCGGATCCCCTTCCGGGAAAACGGGCGCCATGGTCCCGTAGGTGAGGGTGGTGAAAAAGAGCTGCTGGTCTTCCCGGAGGCGGAGGTATTTCCGCCACTTGCTGCGCTCCCAGTCATCCACATAGGCCGGGCACTTGGTCACAATCACCATCCGGGCCACCTTCAGGCGGCTTTTCAGGTCCCGCAGCCGGCCCCAGGGCAGCAGGCGGTCCTTGTGTACCGGGCGGTTGTAATCTACCAGCACAATGTTCAGGTGCGGACGCAGTTTCCGGTACTGCAGGGCGTCGTCCAGCACCACCAGATCCGTCTTGGGAACGGATTTGTCCAGGCAGCGGCGGGCTTTCTTGGCGGTCTCCAGCTCTTCGGGGTGCGTGAGGAAACGGATGCCCTCCACGCGGTCTTTGTCCACCGCCACGGTAACGGCCGGGAACTTCCGGGCCATCTGCAGGGGCTCGTCCCCGTACAGGAGGGCGGTCCCTTCGCGGGGCACTTTCTGGAAGCCCTTGGACTTGCGTTTATACCCGCGGGACAGGACGGCGATGTTCCGGTAGGCCCAGTCGTCGCTCCTGAGCAGTGTCCGAAGCACCATCTCCGTATGCGGGGTTTTGCCGGTGCCGCCCACGGTGATATTGCCTACACACACCGCAGGGACATCGGGCCGGACAGATTTCTTCCAGCCTTTGTCGTAAAAAAAATGCCGTATGGCCAGAATCGCGCGATAGATCATGGCCTACATGGAAAGCACGTTGAGCACTGCAATCAGTTCCTGGTTGATGGGCTTGTTCATCTTCACGGCCCGGGAGATGGGCACGTAAACGATTTCGTCGTTTTTAATGCCGATCATCACGTTTCGCTGCCCTTCCAGCAGGGCCTCGATGGCCGCATAGCCCATCCGGGAGGCCAGGATCCGGTCGTATGCGCTGGGCTTTCCGCCCCGCTGCAGGTGACCCAGGATGGTGACGCGGGCGTCGAACTGGGGATACTCCTTCTTGATACGGTCGGCATAATAAAGGGCTCCGCCTACGCCGTCTTTCTGGGCTTCCGACACCAGCACGATGGCGCTGTTCTTGCTCTTGCGCTTGCCCCGCTCGATGAATTCGGCCAGCTGGTCCACGTCGGTGGCACTTTCCGGAATGATGGCGGCCTCCGCCCCGGAAGCGATGGCGCTGTTCTGGGCCAGGAAGCCCGCGTCACGGCCCATCACCTCGATGAAGAAGATGCGGTCGTGGCTGTTGGCGGTATCCCGGATCTTGTCCACACATTCCACGATGGTGTTCAGGGCAGAGTCGTAGCCGATGGTGGAGTCTGTCCCGTAAAGGTCGTTGTCTATGGTTCCCGGCAGGCCGATGATGGGGATGTCATACTCCCGGGCGAAGAGCTGCGCGCCTGTAAGCGAGCCGTTTCCGCCGATGACCACCAGGGCGTCTATCCCGGCCGACACCATGTTCTCGTAGGCCATCTTCCGGCCGTCGGCCTCCATGAAAGCCTTGCTGCGGGCGGTCTTGAGGATGGTTCCGCCGCGCTGGATGGTGTTGGACACGGAGGAAGAGGTGAATTTCACGAACTCCCCGTCGATGAGGCCCTGATAGCCCCGCATCACGCCCACCACGTTCATACTGTGAAAACGGGCGGTACGGGTAATGGCGCGGATGGCCGCATTCATGCCGGGCGCGTCCCCTCCGGAAGTCAGGATGCCGATGGTATTGATTTGTCGTTCCATTGAAATCTTTGTTTAAATCCTGCAAATTTAAGCATTTTTCTTTTATCTCCCCAAATATTCGCCGGGGGTGATTCCGGTCACCTTCTTGAAAACCCGGTTGAAGTGATGGACGTATTCAAATCCCAGCAGATGGGCGGTCTCGCTGACATTGTACCCCCGCATCAGGAGGCTCTTGCCCCTTTCCACGACGAAAGCGTGGATATAGCCGATGGCGGTTCCGCCCGTGGCCTTGTGGATCACATCGCCCAGATAGCGCGGGGAATAGGCCAGCCGGGACGCACAGAAGGTGACGGTAGGGATGCCAGCCTCCAGCTGCCTGTTATCGGCATAATAGTCGGCAAGCAACTGATGGAAACGCTTGAGCAGGTCTGACGAATCCTTGTCTTCGGAGTACCCCTGCTTCAGATAGATGCTGTTACAGTACTCAAGGATTAGAAGCAGATAGCCCCGGAGAATACCCCTGAGCGCCGGCGTATCTTCTTTTTCCTGCAGTTCCCTGCGCATCTCTCCGAGGAGACCGGAGATTCGCTCCCATTCCTTCGTGTCCAGCGGAAGGGAATTGACGGAAAAGTAAGAGAAGAAACGGTACTCTTCCATCGCTTTCTCCCAGACGGTCCCATGGAACAGTTCCGGAGACCAGAAGAGCACCCAGCCGCTTCGAGTAATCAGCCCGCCGTCGTCTTCCACGCCGCCTATCTGCCCGGGAGCCACGGCAATGACGGAGGAAGCACCCGCCCGATACGTCTTCATCCCGTAGGAGAGGTTCTCGGGAAAGGTTTTCTGGAAAAACAGGCCATACACGCTGTACCGGATGAGGCTGCGCCGGAAAGGCGCCAGTTCGTCCAGGTGGACGACACTCACGAGCGGATGGAGCACGGGCGCACCCACATAGTCGGCATAAACGTTCGGATTAGTTAACTGCAGTACCTTTTTCATTCCTACACACGGTTGACATTCCGACAAATATAATTATAATCTGCGAAATTGGTTAACACTGACGTGGTTTTTGTTAATCCCGGTCCACCGATAACACGTAACTTTGCAAAGCGAAAGAAGAACCATCCCACTGGACTTGTAATCAACAACATCATGGATCATATGAACAACGACAAAATGAACCGCCGGGATGCCCTGAAATATATGGGTGCCCTCTGCGCGGGCTCCGTCCTGGCCTCGACCGGTATCACCGCACTGGCCTCCTGCAGCCAAAATCCACGGACCAAACGCCTGATTTTCTTTTTCTCGGCCACCGGAAACAGCCTCTACGTCTCCAGGCAGCTCGGCGAAGAAAAGGCCACCCTGCTCAGCATCTCCCAGGAAATCCATAACGAGAATCCCGTTTACGAGGCGGAGGAAATCGGCTTTGTCTGCCCGGTGTACTGCTTCCTCCCCCCTGCCATCGTCCAGGATTTCATCGCCCGCTCCACCTTCAAGGCCGACTATTTCTTTGCCGTGGGCACGTTCGGCGCCCACAGTACGGTTTTCCCGGAATTCTTCAACGACTTTGCCAAGGAGCACGGTGTGCAGATGAATTATATTTCCTGCATCCAGATGGTGGATACCTACCTGCCTTATTTTGATGCGGACCGGGAAAAGGCCGACCCGAAGAACCAGCTGATTCCCGAAAAAATTGCCGCCGTCCTGGCCGCCATCAACAAGCACGAGAATTATATCCTGCCGGTAACCCAGCAGGACCGGATGATCTATGAAGGGTATTTCCGCTCTTCCGGGCGTGACCGCCAGCGGCCCACCATAACCCGCTCCGAGAAGATTGTCTTCTCCACGGATGCCTGCATCGGATGCGGCGTCTGCACCTCGGTCTGTCCGCACGGCTGCTGGAAAGTGGTTGATGGCCATTCCGTTCCGCAGGGCGAGTGCGAAAACTGCCTGGCCTGCGTGCACAACTGCCCGCAGAAGGCCATCTCCATCATCCCCACCCCTCCCGAGCCGGAAGAGCCCAACCGCAACGCCCGCTACCGCAATCCCAATGTGAGCCTGGCCGACCTGATCAAAGCCAACAGCCAACTGTAATATGATTAAGCTTCTTTTTACATTAGTTGCCGCACTGGCCATCGCCTGCGGCGGACCGGAAAAAGGTCCGGAATCAGCTCCTGCAGCCTATCGGCTCTATAACGGACCTGCGCCCGGCAGCGAAGACTGGGACTGGGAGGAATACAGCTATACCGATGCGGCCGGCGATTCTTATTTCACCAACATCAAGGACCCGGAAATCATCGCTTACCTGCCCCCGGCCGACAAAGCCACCGGCGCAGCCATGATTGTCTGCCCCGGCGGAGGCTTTACCGTCAACTACTACACCAAGGAAGGCACCAATGTGGCGGAATGGCTCGCCGACCATGGCGTGGCGGCCTTCGTGCTCAAATACAGACTGGTCCACTTCGCCCGCAACAGCGAGGAGGCCTTCTACTCCATCACCGGCACTCCCGCACCGAAGTATACTCCGGAAGAAGCAGCCGCACTGGAAGCGCGCCGCCCCGTCGGCATCCAGATGGGCTATGACGACGGACGTGCCGCCATCGCCTATGTCCGCTCGCATGCGGCCGATTTCGGGGTGGACCCGAACCGGATCGGCATCATGGGTTTCTCCGCCGGCGGACTTGTGAGCATCGACGTCGCCCTGAACCACACGCCGGAGAGCCGGCCCAACCTGGTCGCCCCCATCTACGGAGAGGTGGAAGAATTGCCGGAATCCTTGCCGAAGGATGCCGCGCCGCTTTTCCTCGCAGCCCCGGAATACGACATCTTCAACGGCCTCACAGCCATTGACATGGTCCGCAAATGGCGGGACGCCGGGCTTCCTGCAGAAGCCCACTACTTCGCCTACGAAGGGCACGGATTCGGCTACTCTCCGGACCCCGCGCGTCACCGTCCGTCCTATGTCTGGATCGACCTGTTCTATATCTTCATGCAAAAATCAGGCTTTCTGAGCAAGGAAGGTGTGCGAATCATGCCCCCTTTCCGCAGGCCGTAAAACAGAAACGATTGATTTTTAATAAGATACGCAAAAGTGTCTGGTCAGACTTGACCGGACACTTTTACGTAAATGGCTGACAGCCAATTAATTCCATTTCACGGCTCAGGACGCGGGCATAACGCTTAGGGTGAACTGCCCGGTGAGGGCTGCTCAGGGACGGGCGAAGCCGTTGGCGGCCATCCAGCTGTAGAAGGTGTGGAGCCAGTGGCCTTCCGGGGTGGGGCTTTGCACGGCGTTCTGGCCCATGCCGCCGAAGAAGCCGCCCGTGACGGCGTCATAGACGTGAATTTCGGCATCGGCCCCGGCTTTTTTCCATTCCATGAAAAGGGCCATGCAGCCGGCGGCCACGTTGGGATGGTCGGCATGGACGGCCACGTACAGCTTGGGAGCGTTTTCAGGCACGGTGATATCCACCAGCGAAGGGCCGTAAACGGAGCAGAGGAAGGCGGGCATCTCTTCCGGGCGGGCTTTCATCAGGGCAGCCAGGGCCACGCCGCCGCCGGCCGAAAAGCCCATCCAGCCAATCCGGGAAGGGTCTATTCCCCACTCATCGGCATGGGCTTTCACCAGTTCCATGGCGCGAAGGGCGTCGGCAGCGGCATTGTCGGTGGATTTGTCGGAAGGGTCCGGCTCGGAAGGGCTGGTGTTGGCGCTGCGAAGCTCCGTGAAGTCGTAAATCCGTCCCTGCATCATCAGGAACTTGTTGGGCTGCTGCGTAGGGCCGGCCGATGGTTCCCGCCGCGGCATGGTGGGGAATCCGCTGCGGAGGCGGTATTTCACTCCGATGGCCGCCACACCCCGCTCGTTGAGCCAGGAGGCAATCTGCCGGAACTCCGTATCCCAGGACAGGGACACCAGGGCGCCGCCGGGGAAGATGAGAATGGCCGATCCGTCGGCCTTGCCGGCCTCCGGAAGGCTCACCGTCAGGGACGGCGTATTCACTTTCCGGTACTGGGACACCTCGCCGGAAGCGTCGTAGGTGACCTCTTCCGTGTTTTCGGCCGGATTATCCTGATACAGCAGCAGGGTCTGGGCCAGGCCGGGCAGCGCCAGGCAGCCGGCAAGCAAAAGGGACAGCAGTCGTTTCATGTGCAGGTATTTTTTGCAAAATTAGCAAAAAACCCTCTCATGCGCACAGAATCTTTTTCGGCCTGGCCGATTTTGTCCCGGACGATTCCGGCAAGCCCGCACCGTGAAATCACGCTCGCGGCACGCTTACTCGCGGTTGGAGGCAGCGGCGGCCGTGCGCATCATAGCCATGAAGTCTTCGGGCTCCTTGTAGATGGGCTTGCCCATGGCAGAGGCGTCGGCCTTCCCGTCCTCGGAGAGCTTGAACACCATGTAGTCCGGGGTCTCCTGGGTGTAGGCGGTCCAGCCTTCGCCGGGGTTGCCGGTTTTCACGAAGTTGGTCCAGCAGGTGCTCATGTGGTCGGCCAGGGCTTTGTCGGCCTCGGTGAAGGGACGGTCGCTGCGGTCGATGGAGTTGAAGGTGTACCAAAGCTCGGAGGAGTGGAAGGCGCCCTTCATGCCGTGGGTGGCGGGGTCGGTGTCCGGGAGCGGACGGGCGAACTGGTAGGCATACACAGGCTTTCCGGCGGCGTTGCGGAGGGCGCAGAAAGTGTCGATGCCCTGGGCCAGGATGCCCATGTCGTCCAGCGTGGAGCCAATCATGTAAGGAATGTCCTTGATGGAGCCTTCCCGTGCGGCATCGTCAAAGCTCTTGGGGCTCACGTAGCCGTCTACGATGGGAGAGGTATTGATGCCGCTCCACTGGCCGGTTTCCTGACGATAACGGGTGTTGATGGCGAAGATTTCTTCGGTGGAAGCGGCGCGCATCTTCTCCAGGGTGTCGTAGCCTGCCCAGTCGAAGATGGCCTTGTTGGCCTCGGCGATCTGCTCCAGGCCGATAGCCTGCAGCATGGGCTGGTCGGAGACACCGCCGCCGCTCTGGATGATGGCCTTCTTGATCAGGTTGCCGGTAAGCGGCGAGCTCACCAGGTTCTTTACGCTGCCGGCGCCGGCGCTCTGGCCGAAGACGGTGATATTGTCCGGGTCTCCGCCGAAAGCGGCGATGTTGTCGTGGACCCACTTCACGGCAGCAATCTGATCCAGAAGGCCGTAGTTGCCGGAAACGCCGTGCTCATTCTCGGCGCTCAGGAAAGGATGGGCCAGGAAGCCGAACACGCCCAGGCGGTAGTTGAAAGTAACCAGGACCACATCCTTGGAGCCCCACACCTTGCCATCCATTTCGGGCTCGAAGCCCCAGCCGGCGGTGTAGCCGCCGCCATGGACCCAGAGGGCCACGGGCAGTTTCTTTCCGGGCTCGCCGGGAGCCTTGGTCCACACGTTCAGGTACAGGCAGTCCTCGCTGAACTGCGGATCCCCGTCGAAGAAGAATTCGCTGGTGTAAGGGTTCTGCGGGGTGTGCGGGTCCTGGACGCCGGCGGCGCTGAAGGTGTCGCACAGACGGACTCCCTCCCAGGGGGTAACCGGCTGCGGGGCCTTCCAGCGGAGGTCTCCCACCGGAGCGGCGGCATACGGGATGCCCTTGTAAACATAAACGCCTTCGATGGAGGTTTCCACCCCCTTCACCAGGCCGCCGTCCACCTTGACGACAGTCTTGTCCTGTGCACACCCCGCCAGCACAGCCGCGAGGATGGCCACTGAGAAAAGCTTATTTTTCATAATATCGGTTTGGTTTGGTTGTCTTGCATTACTTCTCCAGCACCTCGTTCTGCACCCGGACGCTCTCGTCGTGGATGGCCGTCATGATGGCCCGCACCGAGGCTTCCGAGAGGCCGTACTCCGCCCCTTTCCGCACCATGTCGGACAGGAGCTGCTCCCATCGGCCCGCCTGGAGGATGGCCACGTTGTGGTCTTTCTTATACTGGCCTATCTTTCGGCTCACATCCATCCGGTCGCGGAGGAGCTTGAGGAGGTTCTCGTCCAGCAGGTCTATCCGGGCGCGAAGGGCGTCGATCCCCTCCTTGTAGGCCTCGTCGTCGGAGCTGTTGTCCCGGATGACCAGGCTCTCCAGAAGCTGCTGCAGCGCGGCGGGCGTGAGCTGCTGCTTGGCGTCGCTCAGGGCGCAGGAAGGGTCGCAGTGGCTCTCTACCATGAGCCCGTCCAGGCCCAGGTCCATGGCCCGCTGGGACAGTTCCTGCAGGTACTTGCGGTCCCCCGCCATGTGGGAAGGGTCGGCGAAGAAGGCCAGCTGCGGGTAACGGGTACGCAGTTCGATGGCGATCTTCCAGCCCGGGTCGTTGCGGTAGGCGATGGGGGCCGAGGTGGAAAAGCCCCGGTGAATCACGCCCAGTTTCCGGATGCCGGCCCGGTTCAGGCGCTCCAGGGCGCCGATCCACAGGTCCAGGTCCGGGTTCACGGGGTTCTTCACCAGCACGGGCATGTCGGTGCCGCTCAGGGCGTCGGCAATCTCCTGCATCAGGAAGGGATTGGCCGACGTACGGGCACCTACCCACACCATGTCCACGCCGTATTTGATGCACTCCAGCACATGCTTCTCCGTAGCCACTTCGGTGCAGACCTTCATGCCCAGCTCTTCCTTCACCCGCTTAAGCCATTTGAGGCCGGGAGTGCCCACGCCTTCGAAGCTGCCCGGATGGGTGCGGGGCTTCCAGATGCCTGCACGGAATACATGGATGCCGAAGGCCGACAGGCCGCGGGCCGTTTCCATCACTTGTTCTTCAGTTTCCGCACTGCAGGGGCCTGCAATGCACATGGGCCGGGGAAGGGTGAAGAAGCCCCACCCGGTTCCGGGGATGATATCCAGTTCGTTTGCCATTATCTGATAATCTTTTTAATCCGGTTGGCCTCTTCGATGAGCGCACGGATGCGGTCTTCGTCGTAGTTAGCCACGGCCTCGCGGAAAGCATTCATTTTCTCTATATATGTATCCATCACGTGCAGCACATTGTCGCGGTTCTGGGTAAGGATGGGCACCCACATGTCGGCGCTGGACTTGGCCAGGCGGACGGTAGAGGAAAAACCGCCGGAGGCCAGGTCGAAGATGTGTTTCTCGTCCTTCTCCTTGTCCAGCACGGTGAGCGCCAGGGCAAAGGAGGTGACATGGGAAATGTGGGACACATAAGCCGTGTGCACATCGTGGTTGGCGGCGTTCATGTAAATGGGCCGCATGTTCAGCACGTCGTACAGTTCCTCGATGGTCTTGACGGCCTTGGGGGCCGATTCCTCCGCGTTGGCGAAGATGCAGGCGCGGCCGTCGAAAAGGCCCGGCATGGCCGCCCAAGGGCCGCTGTACTCCGTACCCGCCATGGGGTGGGTGGAGACGAACTGCCTGCGGCAGGGATGGTAATGCGTGGCCTGGCAGATCTGCTCCTTGGTGGAACATACGTCGATGACAATCTTGTCTTTCCAGGCAGGGGCAGAGGCCTCCCCGGATGCATTTGCCCGTACAGAGACCACCCCGGTAATTGAAAATTCCCGGGGACCCCGGTGGTCGCGAAGCGACGCATTTGCGGAAGCTTCTTCCCCTGCATGAAAGCGGTCCAGGATATCGCACACCAGGCCCACGGCCGAACCCACCGGGACGGCTACTACGATGATATCGGCCCGCTCTACGCATTCCTGATACGGGACCACCTCATCAACAAGGCCTATCTTGAGCGCGGCCTCGGCGTTCAGGGGGACCTGCTCCACGCCCAGCACCTGGGAGGCGAATCCCCGGCGCTTGAGGTCGATGGCCATGGACCCGCCTATGAGGCCCAGGCCGATGATTCCGACGGTTTTCATGGAATGATCGCTTTAATCTTTTCCAGCGCCCGCGTAAGGGTGGGCACATTGGCGCAGAGGGAGATACGCACATGTCCGGCGCCGTTTTTCCCGAAGATGAAGCCCGGCGTGAGGAAAACGCCCGCGTTGTACAGGAGGAAGTCCGACATCTGCTCCGCAATGCATTTTTCTCCGGGCTCGAAGGCCGAAGGATTCACCTTGCCCCAGACATACAGGCCGCCGGCCTCCCGGTCGTAGGTGGCGCCGATGGCATCCATGATGCGGCAGGCCACTTCCCGGCGGGCGCGGTATTCGGCATTCAGCCCCTCGTACCACTCCGGGCCCTGGTTCAGGGCCACCACGGCGGCCTCCTGGATGCCCCGGAACATGCCGGAATCCATCTGGGTCTTTACCTTGAGCACTTCCTTGATTACGTCGGCCGCGCCCAGGAGCATACCCACACGCCAGCCGGCCATGTTGTGGCTCTTGGACAGGGAATTCATTTCCAGGCACACCTCGCGGGCACCGGGGACGGACAGGATAGACTGCGGCCGGTTCAGGATAAAGCCGTAGGGGTTGTCGTTCACCAGCAGGATCCCGTGCCTGCGGGCGAAATCCACCAGGCGCTCGAACACGTCCTGCCGGGCGGGGGCGCCGGTGGGCATGTTGGGATAGTTCACCCACATGAGCTTCACCCCGGAAAGGTCCATGCTTTCCAGCTGGCCGAAGTCCGGATACCAGCCGTCGGCCTCTACCAGGTCGTACTTGACCAACTGGGCCTCGCACATGTAGGTGGCCGATGTATAAGTGGGGTAGCCGGGATCCGGGACCAGCACCTTGTCCCCCTTGTTCAGGAAGGCCAGCGAAAGGAGCAGGATTCCCTCTTTGGAGCCCATCAGGGGCTGGATTTCGGAGGCGGGGTCCAGCTCTACGCCATACCAGCGCTTATACCAGGCGGCGATGGCGTCGCGCAGTTCCGGGATGCCCACATAGCTCTGGTAGCCGTGCACACCGGAGCGGCGGGCACATGCGCAGAGGGCCTCTATGGCCTCCGGGGCGGGAGAACCGTCCGGAGAGCCGATACCCAGGTTGATGATGGGGTCCTCTCCCTTGGCGGCACGCGCTGCATTCAGGCGGGCGATTTCCTTGTTTTTGATGGAGAAATAATACTCTTTGACCGACAAGGTCCTGTTGGCGGGTTGGATAATCATTTCGGGTTCGTTTTTATAATGCTGCTTTGTATTCGCCTAATATCCGGAGATCCTCGATGAGAGGACGCACGGCCTGCAAGGCCTGACGGTAACGGAGCAGGTCGTCGAATTTGATGTCGGCATAGAAGAAATACTGCCACTCCCTGCCCGGGATGGGCAGCGACTGGATACGGGTAAGGTTCATGTCGTAGAACGACAGGATGGTGAGAATCTGCGCCAGCGAGCCCGGCTTGTGCGGAAGGGTGAAGCACAGGGACGCTTTATTAATCTGGTTCTCAGGGATTTCCAGCGCATTGTCCAGCACCAGGAAGCGGGTGAAATTCTGCTTGTAGGTCTCTATCCCGGGGGCCAGGATTTCCAGCCCGTAGAGCTGTGCCGCCAGTTCCGATGCCACCGCACCCACACCCTTTTCTCCGGAGGCGGAGAGCTGCGCCGCGCTTTTGGCGGTGTCTTCCGACTCGGAAAGTTTGATCCAGGGGCAGTTTTTCTCAAAGAAGGGACGGGTCTGGTTGATGGCCATGTAATGGGTGCGTACCTCCCGGATATCCTGCAGGCTTTGCCCCGGAAGGGCCATCAGGTTTTGCCGGATCCGGATGTAAACCTCTCCTTTGATGGGCCTCCCGTTCTCCCGCAGGAGCTCGAAATTATGGATGAGACCGCCGGAGACGGTGTTCTCGATGGCCATGACGGCGGCATCGGCCTTTCCCGCATCCATGGCCTTGAACAAATCTTCAAAAGTGTCGCAGGCCACGATTTCCGGGGAGTCCGCGGCATAAAATAAACGGGCTGCTTGTTCGTGGAAGCAGCCCTTGTATCCTTGGATGGCGACCCTCCTCATTATACGGTGAGGATATCTTTTTCCTTGGCCGCGATGACCTCGTCCACCTTCTTCACCCACTTGTCGGTGACTTTCTGGAGCTCGTCCTCGCCTTCTTTCTCGCCGTCTTCCGAGAGGCCGTCGTTCTTCTGGGCCTTCTTCAGGAGGTCTATTCCGTCGCGGCGGGCGTTCCGGATGGTAACCTTGGTGGTTTCTCCCTGGGCCTTGGCCTTCTTGATCAGGTCTTTGCGGCGCTCTTCCGTGAGGGCCGGCACCACGCAGCGGATGATTTCTCCGTTGTTGGACGGGGTGAGGCCGACGTTTGCGTCCAGGATGGCCTTTTCAATCTTGGCGATCATGTTACGCTCCCAGGGCTGGATGGCGATGGTCTTGGCGTCCGGCGTGGTGACGGAAGCCACCTGGTTGAGCGGGGTGGCGCTGCCGTAATAATCCACCATCACGGGATTGAGGATGGCCGGGGAGGCCTTGCCTACACGGTAGTTTTTGAGGTCTTCCTCCAGGTAATCTACGGCGTCCTGCATCTTCAGGGCAGACGCATCCACGATTTCTTTCGCTTTCGGTAACATATTTTTCAGTTTTGTGCGGTTGCAAATATAGTAATATTTTTGAAAAATCTTTATCTTTGCTCGGATACAATAATAAAAGGCCTATGCTTAAAAAATTGAGAGTAGTCCTGGCCGTCCTCTTCTGGGTGGGCATCACCCTGCTCCTGCTGGATTTCACCGGAGCCCTGCACGGATGGCTTGGCTGGATGGCCAAAGTACAGTTCCTTCCCGCTGTCATGGCCCTGAATGTGGGTGTAATCGCCCTGCTGGTGGTTCTCACCCTGGTGTTCGGACGTGTGTACTGTTCCGTCATCTGCCCCCTGGGCGTTTTCCAGGACGCGGTTTCCCATGTGGGAACCCTCCGCAACAAGCGTCCGTATAAGTACAAGAAAGAGAACAAGTGGCTCCGCTACGGCGTGTGGGCCCTGTTCGTGGTAGCCCTTGTGGCTGGTGTGCAGGCCTTCGTGGCCCTGCTGGCCCCGTACAGCGCCTACGGCCGCATGGTCCAGAACCTGCTTCAGCCGATATACCTGTGGGGCAACAACCTCCTGGCCTGGTTCAGCGAGCGGGCGGGCAGTTACACCTTCTATGAGAAGGAAGTGTGGCTCAGGAGCCTGCCCACCTTCCTCATCGCCCTGGCTACGCTGGTGGTGATCGTGGTGCTCTCCTTCAAGGGCGGCCGCACCTATTGCAACAGCATCTGCCCGGTGGGCACTACGCTCAGCTTCTTCTCCCGCTTCGCCATGTTCCGTCCGGTGATCGACACGGAGAAATGCAAGAAATGCAAGGCCTGCGAAACCCATTGCAAGGCCCAGTGCATCAACATCGGCAAGGAAAGCCAGACGATCGACTACTCCCGCTGCGTAGATTGCTTCAACTGCATCGGCCAGTGCAAGTTCGACGCCTTGAAATACCGCTTCGCCTGGGGCAGACAACCGGAAGGGGATACCCCTTCTGGAACATTTGCCCGTACAGGGTCGCGAAGCGACGTGGAAGAAGGGGTATCCCCTTCCGGTCGCCGCGCCATGATGGCAGGGACAGTAGTGGCGCTGGGCGCCGCCGCACTCAAAGGTGTGGAGGCCCGCGCCCAGGAGGCCGACAAGAAGACCGACGGCGGTTTCGCCGAGGTCCTTCCCAAGCAGGCCCCGGAGCGGGAGACACCCCTCACCCCTCCCGGCTCCAAGAGCGTGAAAGACTTCTACCGCCGCTGCACCGCCTGCCAGCTCTGCGTGGCCGAATGCCCGAACAACGTGCTTCGGCCCTCCACCAGCCTGGAGCACCTGATGCAGCCGGAAATGAGCTTTGAAAAGGGCTACTGCCGTCCCGAATGCACCCGCTGCTCGGAGCTCTGCCCCACCGGCGCCATCTGCAAGATCACCAAGGAAGAGAAGACGCAGTACCACGTAGGTACCGCCCGGGTCAACCGGGAAACCTGCCTGTCTGCATCGGGGCGCTCCAGCTGCGGCAAATGCGCCAGCATCTGCCCCTCGGGCGCCATCCAGATGGTGGAAGACCCGGAGACCGGCTACAAGTTCCCGGTCGTGGCAGAGGAGATCTGCATCGGCTGCGGCGCCTGTGAAAACCTTTGCCCCGTACGTCCCATCAGCGCCATCACCGTCAACGGCAGGCTGCAACACATTTAATCCACAGAGCCATGAAAAGAAGAGATTTCATCAAGATAACAGGAGCGGGCGCCGCGGCCCTGGCCGTAGGCTGCACCTCCGGCAAGAAGACCCCCGCCGCCGGCACCGTGGACGAAGGCCCGGAGCAGATGGTTTACCGGGAAAATCCCAAGAACGGCGACAAAGTGTCCCTGATCGGCTTCGGCTGCATGCGCTGGCCCATGACCCGCAACGCAGAGGGAAGGCCCGAGATAGACCAGGATGCCGTGAACGAGATGATAGATTACGCAATTGAGCACGGGATCAATTACTTCGACACCTCCCCCGCCTACCTGATGGGACAGAGCGAAAAAGCCGCCGGTATCGCCCTCAGCCGCCATCCGCGCGACAAATACTATATCGCCACCAAACTGTCCAATTTCAGCAACCAGTCACCGGAGGCATCCATCCAGATGTACCACGACTCCATGGAGCAGCTCAAGACGGACTACTTCGACTATTACCTGCTGCACGCGATCGGCAGCGGCGGCGGGGAAGCTTTCCGGCGCCGCTATGTAGAGAACGTGACGAGGGAAGACGTCGTCGCGGTCGCAAAGAGCGTGGAGCTGGACATGGTGTATTTCCTGTGCGGCGAGGATGAGGAAGAGGATACGGAAGATGAAGATACAGAAGCTTGATTATCCCGGTATCGGCGAAACGCTGTTTTCCGCCGTGCTCGACAACGGCCTTGAGGTGCGCGTGGTGCCGAAGAAGGACTTTTCCACCTTCTATGCTGCCTTTGCCACCAACTACGGCGGTGCCTGCCGCCGCTTCAGCGTCGACGGGCGCAAGCTCGATACCCCCGCGGGCGTGGCCCACTATCTCGAGCACAAGATGTTCGACCTGCCGAACGGCGACAACGCTCTGAACATCCTCTCGGCAAACGGAGCCGACCCCAATGCCTTCACATCTTCGGGCATCACCTGCTACTACTTCCAGTGCACCGAGGGCTTTGAGGAAAACCTGCGCATGCTGCTGCATTTCGTCTCCACCCCTTACTTTACCGACGAGACCGTGCAGAAGGAGCAGGGCATCATCGCCCAGGAGATCCGCATGGGTGAGG